>OCZT010002904.1_pt1 | contig 17634 bp, 15 predicted proteins | sample 1539031 | NCBI WGS metagenome assembly OCZT01 (sample SAMEA3539308, study PRJEB22396) | soil metagenome | biome: tundra; feature: field; material: soil | place: USA | collected 2010-05 | depth 0.15 m | reverse complement strand
CTCGGCGGCCAACGCGCGCGTCTTCGCGCACTCCGGCAGCACCGACGACTACGTCGCCTCGGGAACCTCGCTCACCGCCGCGTTGATCGTCGGCGACCATGCTTTCGTCGGCCACGTCGGCGCGACGCGCGCGTACCTCGGCCGCGAGGGCGTCCTCTCGACGTTGACGACGGCCGACGCGATCGGGGAGGGTTCGCTCCGCCTGCTGACGCGCTCGCTCGGCACGCAGCCGACGCTGGAGCCGGCGCTCGCGCACGTGCGCCTCATGCACGGCGACGCGCTGGTGCTCTCGAGCGGCGCGCTGCACGAGCTGCTCGACGACGACGAGATCGCCGACGCGCTGCGCGCCTCCGTCTCGTCCGAAGACGTCACCGCGCGGCTGCTCGCGATCGCGGGGATCCGCGGCGGCGGCGCCGGCACGGTGATCGTGGGCCGCGCGTTCAACGAGGCGGCGCCGGAGACGGCGCCCCGCCGCCCGCAGACGCGCGACGCGGCGCTCGTGCTCGGGATGATGCTCGCGGCGTCGATCGTTGCATTCGTTCTGCTCCGCATGATGTTCCCCGGGACGTGATCCTTCGACAGGCTCAGGACAGGCTCAGGCATAGCCATGCCTGAAGCGCTCACACGCCTGCGGGCGTGCGCGCCGATGATCGTCGCCCTCGTGCTCGCCGCGCTGACGCTGCGGCTGGCACCGCGCGGTGCGCTGCTCCCCGACTGGCTGCCGTTCGCCCTTGCGGTGCTCGCGCTCGCGTGGCCTGCGCTGCGGCCGGCCGACGTGACGCGCGACGACACGCTGCCGGCACTGGCGGTGCTGCTCTCGTCGATCGGACTCGCCGTCGTCGCGCGGCTGCAGCCGGAGCTCGCGCACAAGCAGATCGTGTGGCTCGGATTCTCGCTGGTGCTTGCAGTCGCAGCGGGCCCGGCGTTTGCGCGCTTTCGCGTGCTGGCTGCGTACAAGTACATCTGGATCTTGGGCACGATCGCGCTGTTCGTCGCGCTCGCGCTGTTCGGACAGGAAGTAAACGGTGCGCGCTTGGGGATCAGGCTGGGGCCGATCCAGTTCGAGCCGGTCGAGGTGATCAAGCTGCTGATCGTGCTGTTCATGGCGTCGTACCTGAACGACACCGCCGACGTCATCGCGCGCACGCGGCCGTGGTCGCTGCGCGCGAACGCGAAGTATCTTGGGCCGCTGTTTCTCGGCTGGGGCGTCTCGATGGGGATCCTCGTCTTCGAGCACGACCTCGGGATGGCGGTGCTGCTGCTCGCGACCTTCGTCGCGATGCTGTACGTCGCGACGCGCCGCATCGATCTGGTCGCCGGGGCCACCGGAATCTTCGGGCTCGCCGCCTGGTGGGCGGCGACGCACTACGCGTACGTCGAGCGCCGCATCGCCGTGTGGAAGGACCCGTTCCACGATCCGCTGGGGGCGGGCTATCAGGCGGTGCAGTCGTTGTTCTCGCTCGCGAACGGCGGGCTGTTCGGGACCGGCTACGGGCAGGGGCGCCCGGACTACATCCCCGAGGTCGCGACCGACTACGTCTACGCGGCGTTCGGTGAGGAGTGGGGCGCGATCGGCTCGATCGTGCTGCTGCTGGTCTTCCTGACCGTCGTGCTGCGCGCGCTGCGGGTCGCGCTCCGCCAGCCCGACCTGTACGCGAAGCTGCTCGCGACCGGGCTCGCCGCGGTGTTCGGCTTCCAGATCGTGATCATCATCGGCGGGGTGCTGCGGCTCTTCCCGCTCACCGGGATCACGCTGCCGTTCATCTCGTACGGAGGCAGCTCTCTGGTGACCAACTTTCTGCTGGTCGCCTTGGTCTGGGCGATCTCCAGCGAGCGCCGCACCACCTTGGCCTGAGGGCAAAAAGTTTCCGCGACAAGCGAGCGGTTTGTGGATATTCGCTCGGCCAGACGGGTAAGCGTGGAATCCGGCTTTGGGAACTGGGCGGGCTAAAACATCCATGTCCGCGCGCCGATAGCCAAAGGACCACCATGACGGACCAGCAGACTGCGCCGCACCCTGGCGAGGAGCGGACCCACCCGGATCTCGATCGGCGCCGCGGGCCCCGGCGTGCCGGCGCGATTGGCGAAGTCGAGGACCAGTCCGAGCGTCGCCAGAACGACCGCCGCAAGAAGAAGCCGGGATTCGCTGGACTCTGGGGTGCGATTTTCGGCCACAGCCGCTCGGAAGAGAAGACCGGCAGCTGACCGGCCGGCACTGACCCACAGGCTTGCCTCAGTAGGCAACCGTACTCTCTCCTTGCACCGACCGCTCGGCCGGCGAGGAGGCATCGTTGCGCCGCTTGGGGACCGTTTCAATCCTCGCAATTGCGCTCGCCCTAGCGGGCTGCGGCGGCCGGGGACAAACCAGCTCTACCGCGAGTCCGTCCCCGGTCAGCACAGCGACCTCCGAAGCCGCGCTTACGCCGAGCGCTGCGCCCGTGGGCGAGGCGTCATCGGGAGCAGGCGCAGCGACGGCCCCGGTCCCGGTTCCGACCGCGTCGCCGGAGCCGAACCTGCTCAGCACCGCCAATGGAACCGTGCTGCGCAGCTATTCGCCGGCTGCGCTCGACCCCTCCAGCGCCTGCGCCAGCTCGAGCTCGCGGAGCCGGTGCCCGCCGATCTTCCCTGCACGCAAAACGTCACCGAGTCGTTCATCCTCGAACCGAGCCAGGAGGCGACGTTCGCCGCCGGCTCCGCGCAAACGGTGCGCGTCACCATGGAAGTACTCGCCAATCAAGCCTGGAGCGGTCACGCGACCGTGAAGACGACCGGCGACCTGCGCGCGACCGTCAGCCCGAGCGCGTTCGACATCGTCGGCGGGACGCAGAACCTCGCCGTGACGGTCGACGTTCCCGCCTCACAGAAGCCGGGCGTCTACACCGTCAACGTGATCGCCGACAACGGCAGCGGCAAGACAGCGCAAGCGTCGGTTTCGCTCACCGGGACGGCCTCGCTCAAGAAGCAATTCAAAGCGATCACATCCCAGAAGCGGATCCGCATCTACGGCATCCATTTCGACGTGGACAGCGCGCACATCCAACCGCGCTCCCAGCCGGTGATCGCCGATATCGCGCAGCTCATGCACGACGCGCCGGGTCTGCGCTTCCAAGTCGAAGGCCACACCGATTCGGACGGCGGCGCCGCGTACAACCTCGGCCTCTCGCAGCGCCGTGCGCAGGCGGTGGTCGACGATCTGGTCGCGCACCACGGCATCGCGCGCGCGCGTCTGGTCCCGAAGGGCTTCGGCCTGACGAAACCGGTCGCATCGAACGCGACGGCCGGAGGGAAGGCGCTCAACCGGCGTGTCGAGCTGCTCAGACTCTAACGGTACCCCGCCGCGCGGTCAGGCGGCCAAGTCGTGCGCGAAGATCGAATCGAGGATCGCGGCGATCGCCGGATCGATCTCGCGCAACCGCGCCCGGGTCGCTCGCGGCCACGGCGAGCGGGGGTCGTTTGCCTCGACCCAAGCGCGCAGCGATTCCGCGAAGTATTCGTCCAGGCCCGACGCCGCGTAGGGCGTGATGAACGCGCGCGCGTTGCGGAACGCGCGGCGCACGCGCGGGTCGACGCCGCTAAGGTAGACGCCGCCGCCGAGCGCACAATCGAGCGCGTGCGCGAACTCGTGCGCGACGGTCATCGGCGAGATCGAGCGCAGGTACACCGCGCGCTCTTCGACGACGAACAACCCGGCCGGCGGAACGGGCCAGTCGTCGACCCCGCTCGCGAGCCGGCGCAACGCCTGCGAACGGTCGCGGTAGGCTTCGCTGCCCCGGAGGTGGACGACTCGCACACCCGCGCTCGCCGCGACGCGGAGCGCGCCGGTCCCGAAGCGGTCGAGCACCGCATCGATCGCGGTGGTGGCCTCTGGGCCGGCATCGACGGCGGGACGGTCTCGCATCCACCGCAGCGTAGCGGCCCCCGTGGACCACGCTGTCGCCGAGTTATTACGCCTAGAGATCACGACCGGAGGGAGTGCTATGTAAAGCGCGTCGACGCTTGCTCAGACTATGCGCGGGCTGTCGAGGAAAGCGCGACCTTCGTGCGTCCGTCGGCCGCCTCCAGCTAGCCCGCAGGGAGGCGACGGGGTCGCCCGCAAGCGGCCAGGTCGTGCGCGAAGATCGAGTCGAGGATCGCGGCGATCGCCAGATCGATCTCGCGCAGTCGCGCGCGCGTCGCGCGCGGCCTCTAGGGTAAGCGGGGGTCGTTCGCCTCGACCCACGCGCGCAGCGATTCCGCGATTATACGGAATCGGTCTACTGCCCAGTGGTCGATAAATACGGAATTGAAAGTAAGAGCGAAAGTACGCCCTCAGCCGCCCCTGAGCGATCGCGGGAATTGCGCCTTCGCCTCTTCGGGAGTCACGCGCGGTGCGTGCTCCGCGGAGAAGTCGCCGAGTCCGGCCGCCTTGAGTCCCGCGATGCTTTCGGCGTTCGCATAGTCCACTACAGGCCGTGAGTCTTCTCGAACGCTACCTGAAGTGGCGCGCCGAGATCGGCGCTCAGAGCGCATCGGGCGCTCTCTTCGTGTCCGAATCGAACCGGAACTTCGGGAAGCCTTTGACGCCGGCCACATGGGCGAAGCGCGTGGAGTTCTTCCGCGAAGTCGCCGGCGTGCCTCGGATGGTGACGCATACTCGGCGAGTGCAAGCATCGAAAAGACGCGCACGGCGACGACGGCTGCACGTATCGTACACCGGGGACGTATCTCAGCCGTCCGCTATCGTGTTCGTGTAACCGATCTCGGAGTGAGGTGCGGTGATCTCCTCGCTTCGCTTCGAATGGATGCTACAGCCCGGTCGCGGCCGACGCCCGCCGCCGATCGTCCTTGCGCGTCGCGCTTTTCCACACCGAAGTCGCGGCTCGCCTACACCTTGGGGACGATTGGCGGCGGCTGCGTTTTACATCTGGCCGCCATTCATTGCTTCGAACGCGCCGTGCGTTCGACGTCAAATATCGTGTCGACTTGACAAAAGCCGCAACGATGTGCGACAACGTCCGAACGGGGTGCTGGTCGAACGACCGACACCACGAGGTCCTGGCGGGACGTGACTACCTATGTCCCTCGCGCTTGCGGGGACTTCGTTCACGGATTTTTTGGGTGAGGGGTATACATGACTCAGGGTGTTTTTTCGCGCGCGAGGTTCATGGGCGCCGCGGCCGCGAGCTCGCTGCTCGCCGCGTGCAGCGGCGGCGGCGCAGGAGTGGGACCAGGAAACGTATTCGGCGGAAAGCAAAGCAGCGGCACCGTCCGCACCGTCCGTCGGCTCAGCGTGCGGTCGAAAAGCAAGAAGGTCGCATTCCCGCAGCCGCGGCCGGACGGCTCCATTCCGCCCTTGCGTCTGGACAAGGCGCGTCACAAAAAGACGGTGCAACCGGGCGACGGCGGCGATGGCGGCGGTACCGGCGGCGGCGGCGGCGGAGCCGATACGTCTACAGCGGACTTTTCGTATTCGTCGAGCGACGGGTTCACTTCGTACTCATATGACAGCTCGAACTATGGAGAGGTGTACGATTCTAGCGGCGATTTGGGCTGCCAGATGTATGGATACGATTCCAGCGGATATTCCTACGACATCGTTGACTCGAGCGGCACGAGCTTTAGCATGGACATGCCTGACTTTCCGGGCGATATCTCCGGCAACACATACACCTTCTCCGTCGATGGCGGAAGCATAACGGTAGAATTCTCGTCGTCGTCTGAAGACGGTAAGGCGACGTACCAGAGCAGCGAGGACGGCAAAGCGACCAGTGTGACTACTGGCCAGACGTCAACCGCAGATATTAATTTCGACGGCAGCGGGCAGTCGTACCATTGCCAACTTGCCAGGCTTTGGCAGGCTACCGTCGTAGCCGCAATCATCGTCAGCGGCGGCGTGGCGATCCGGTACGCGCCGGGCGCGGCGGGGAAAACCGGCGGGGGCATTGGAGCCGGCACAATGGCCCTTGAACAATTCCGCGTGTCGAGAGCATACCTCGCCGCGATTGGCTGCGGCTAGGAAGGTCCGGGGAAAGCACGTGGGGATCCCGTATGCGCAAGCAGTACTCGATATCATCGCGAGCACCCTGCTGTCCTCGATGGTACTGCTCGCCCTCTCGTTCATGCCGTTTCGCGGCGAACGAGCGCAGTTCGCCCGCCGCGCCCTCGTCGTTGCGTCGCTCGTTCTTCAAGCGAGCTGCATCGGGACGATATGGCTTCACGAAGGCAAGCCCGCGATTTCGGGCGCGCTGCTCGCCGTAGCCGCCGCGACGGTCGTCGTCATGGTGGTGCTTGCGATACGGCGCGATCCGCTCTGGACCCGGTTCAGAAAATAATCGGCCTCCGTCGACCGTGCGGCGCCAGTGCCGAATCCGACACTGGTGCCGCGCGGTCGCGCGGGGGCGGCGGCACGGCATCGGCGGGAGCGCACCGGCGAGCGCGCGTCCGGTCGTCTCGGCGTCGATGGTGCGCGAATTGGAAATTTCGCGCTCGAGCTGTTGGACCGCGTGCAACAATCATCACATTAACCCCCTACCCGTCAAACCTGGACGACGGAACGCGCCTGTCCGCGGACGATCGTGGCAGACATCGGGGATAGCGCAAGCAGAGGTTCACCGCCGGTTGCTCGCTTGCGCGATCAGCGCCTCGAAGCGACGGTCGGGGACGATCCAGACAACGGCGACCACAACGAAGAGCACGTCGGCGATCACGGGCGACACGAACGCGAAGCCGATCGCGCACACGTAGAGAAGCGGGCTGATCTTGCCCTTCAGACCCGTTTTCACGGCGTGCGCGAACGCCGAATCGGGACCGTTCACGGCGAGCAGCGCGCTTTGCAGCAGCGTGTATGCGATCGCGTCCATGAGCAAGACGGCGCCGTAGAACGCCGTCGGCGCCGCCGCAGTCGGGTTCTCGCCGAGCCACGCCATCGTGAAGGGCGCCAGCGACAGCCAGAAGAGCAGGTGCAGGTTCGCCCACATCGATCGTCCATCCACGCCGCTGCTCGCGCGCAGCATGTGGTGGTGATTGTTCCAGTAGATCCCGTGAAGACGAAGCTCAAGGCGTACGCCCGCAAACGTCGGGAGTGCCGGCCGCAGCGACGCAAGGTCGGTCAGGTGCGGCGGCTTGAGGTCGAGCACACGCGTGCGCCAGCGCGTTGACGCGGTCGACCAGCTGCAGGGCCCGCAGCTGCACGCTCGGCGCGGTCGGGTACTTCCGCAGAAACTGCGACGATTTTCCCAACACACGCGCCAGCGTCGGGAGGTCGACGTCGAGCGCGCGCGCGAGCGCGTTCACGTCGACCGAGCCTCGGTCGGTGAGCACCGCATTCAATGGCGCCAGCATCGCGCTTGCCATGAATATCTATTCCCCGTTAAGCGTCAAATCTCGTTCGTTTTCAAGCTAAATCTTATCTACGCCGCACGGGTGGCACTGTGCAAGTCGACTAAACCAATTTTCAATGGATTCCGTCGTTGGCTGCCCGTGCGGCCACGCCCCGGATCATCACGAAGCATCCGGATGCGTTGGCGATCGCGCGCGTGCGTGCCCGTGTCGCGACGTCCCACGCGAAGCGCTGCTCGCCGCGATCGCGGCCGCCGCGGCGCCGAGCCCGGGCGCACTCATTCTACGCCGACAGTGACCGCGACCCGGCCGGGACGCGTTGGAGAGACGCCGGCTGAGCCACGTCATAAGCTTTCGCTCAAATCTCCTCTGTGTTTGAGTTTGGGTTTACACTTGGACTGCGTATAAATTGTGCGCGACGGTCATCGGCGAGATCGAGCGCAGGTACACCGCGCGCTCTTCGACGACGAACAACCCGGCCGGCGGAACGGGCCAGTCGTCGACCCCGCTCGCGAGCCGGCGCAACGCCTGCGAACGGTCGCGATAGGTTTCGCTGCCGCGCAGGTGGACGATGCGAACGCCGGCGCTCGCCGCGACGCGCAGCGCGCCGGTGCCGAAACGGTCGAGCACGGCCTCGATCGCGGCAGCGGCATCGGAAGCAGCATCGACGGCGGGACGGTCTCGCATCCCCCGCAGCGTACGTGCGGTGGTCGACCGCTCAGTTGCGGCGTTGTGACGCCGGGACGAAGATCAGTCCGTTCGACGCGACCAGAACGGGGAACCGGGCCAGCGGCGCTCTTCGCCGTAGAACCGCGCGCGCGTCGCGCGGTATTCGGCGTACTCCCGCTCAACATACCGCCGGTAGCGATCGAAGCCCCTCGATAGGCCCCGCAGCCGGTCGAGCACGGCGAACGCACCGAGCTTGCCGGTGTACAACGCCTTGATGACGCCGGCCGATGAGAGTGGGTCGAACGCCGATGCGGCGTCGCCGATCGCGATCCAGCCCTCGCCGCAGACGTCGTGCAGGCGCTGCGAGCGCGCACTCCAAATGCTCACCGGCCAGTCCGGCGTACAGCGCTCGAATCTCTTCCACGTCAGTTGCGCTGCCCGCAAACGTTCGAGCCAGTTCTGCCGATCTTTGAGGCCGTCTTGCCGGACGAGGTCCGCATCGCTCATCCACGCGAAGACGGCGCGCCGGCCCGGCACGGCGGCGGAATACCACCAGCCGTCGCGCTGCGCTTCCACCAGGGTGCGCGCTTCGTGGGTCCCACTCGAGCCGTCGAAGCGGCACAGCACCGCAACGCCGGTGAGCTGATCGTCGACGAGGCGCTTCGCGCCTTGCCGCGACGCGAACGCCGCGGTGCGTCCGGTCGCATCGATAACGAGCGCAGAGCGGATCTCGCGCCGCTCGACACCTCGCGCAATAGCGAGTCGCCATTTGCCGTCCGGTTCCCGTGCCACGGCTGCGAAACGTGCGCCACGCCGGACCTCCACGCCGGCGCTCTCGACGCACGCGATCAGCGCCGCGTCGAATCCTGCGCGATCGAGATGCCACCCGGTGCCGCGCGCGGAGAAGAGGAAGTCGTTCTCGTACGGCTCCTCGCTTCCCCAACTCGCGACCGTTCCGTGCGACTCGACCGCGCCCGCGTCGACGACTGCGGGCCAACAACCGAGTCCCTCGAGAATCCGCCGGCCGCCCGGCGCGAGCGTCTCACCGATGCGCCAGCCGTCGAACGCCGACGCCTCGACCAGCACCACGCGCAGATCGGGCCGCACCTGGACCAGCGAGAGCGCCGCCGCGCTGCCGGCCGGGCCGCCCCCGAGAATCGCGACGTCGTACGCTGCCCGCTCCGGCGTCACGCTATGTTATGCAGACGGTTCGGTCACGATGAAGACCGGATCGACCGGATCGATGCCGCCCGTATGGCTCGCACCGAACTCCGGATTGCGGGTGACGAAGCTGAGGTTCGCCCACTCCGTCACCATCTGCAGATTGCCCGCATTCGTTTGCGGCGTCGGCGACCACAGCACGCCGTTGACCATCCACGGCCGGTGCGCCGGCCACCAGAACGTCAGCGTGCTCACCAGCTGCACCGGATCGCCGGTACTCTCCGGATACGAGGCGTTCCAGTCACGATAGGTGATGTCGATGTCCTGGATCGAGCACTGGTTGAAGTCGCACTGCCACGGCACCGCGTCGTACTTCGTGATGTCGCCCGGGCCGAGACCGTTCTGGAGGCTCGCGGCGTTCGCCGGTGGTCCGCCCGGGAGATTTGCCGGCATGCTGAGCGCGCCTTGCAAGCTCGTGTCCGACGTTTTCCCGTGCAGCGGCGCCTGCTGGCGAATGCGGTACGGTGCCGAATAGATCGCAGGGTTGCGCATGATCCACGACGCTTCGGCGCCCGGGCAGAACGCGCCGCCGAGCACGCTGCCGAGCGCGCCGCGGTCGAGCGCCGTCCCGTCGCCCTTCACGACAGGCCCGGGTGTAATATCCTCGAGCCGCTCGTTGATGAACTTGCCGTCGGCCCATTGCTTGATGAGGAACAGCATCGTGTCGCTGAAGCGCAAGAACTTCGAGGGCGGCGGCGTGTCGTTGTGCTGCAATGGGTTGTCGCCGCACAGCCGCGGCATCAGGTACAACCGCAGTCCCTCCATCTCCGGATTGGGCGGAGGGTAGAAGTCGTTCTCCTGTCCCTGCTTGCGCAGCGCCCAGTAGATGAATTGCCGCATCTGCGTACGCCGCTCGCGCGCGACCGGATCCTCGCCGTCGTGCGGCGGAATCGCCAGCTCGCGGTGGTCGAAATTGCCGCCCGGTCCGGTCTGATGCGGATCGCCGCCGCTCATGGCGTCGAAGTCCATGACGTACTGCTGCTCGAACGGCCGCTTGAGGATCGGCCAGATGTCGCGTTCGAAGTACGGCCGGTACTCGGTGTTCCAGACCGCACGCGTGCGCCACGACGGAAGATCGGCGGCCGCCGGCGCGGGCGTGTCGAACGGCGGGATGCCGTACATGTACGGCACGAACGCGAAGTTCCGCACCGCGAGGTCGAATAGCGTATCGTCCATCGTGACGACGTCGAGGATCTCCGGCGCATAGCGCGGATACCCGACGATCACCCACGCCGGGTCGCCGACCGCGACCTTCCCGGTCGGCAGCTTGTGCGTCACGCTGTCGGGCTGCGCCGGGAACCCGTCGATCTGCTTGACGGTGTAGAGCAGCTGCGCCGTCACCGGACCGTCGGCGATGTCGTCGAACCAGCCGTCGTTGTTGGCGTAGTCCTCGATCTTTGGGTTGCCGAAGCCGGTCTTCATCGAGCCGGAATTGCCGAAGCCGCCGAGCACGAGCAGCCGGTTCCGATCGTTCGGCTGCGTGCAGCGCAGCTCGCCGAGCATCGTGATCGAATTCGGCTGCAGCGGCGGCGGAAAACTCGCCGGGCCTGGGCTGCTCACGGCGTCGAACACGGGCGGCGTGCGCGACTGGTTCTGGAAGCTGATGCTGCGCGGGCCGGGATCGATGATGAGCTGCTGGCGTTCCTGCGTATTCACGACGTGGGCGTTGCGCAGCGGGTGGTTCAGCGCGTACCCGTGCTCGCCGGCCGTCTCTTGGAACGCATACCAGCTCGCCTTCTTGTTGGCGAGATAGACGGTCCAGTCGATGTCGTTCACTTCGACGAGTTGCCGCTGGCCGCGCGAGTTGACGATCTCAAACGTGTCGCCGATGGCGATCTCGCGCCCGTCGGGGGCGCCCGTTTCGCCGTAGACGAACACGCGGAAGCGTGCGGCTTGGCGCCGGATGCGCTGCGCGTCATCCTTGAACTGCGAGACCGTCTGCTCGACCCCGTTCGCGTCGACGGTCGGGTTGCCGAGCGAGTCGCAGTCGATCGGCAGCCCGCCCGCGGTCTCCGGCGCCAGATAGAACGAGCTCGGGCTGTTCCCGAGGCGGGCGATCCCGATGGCGGGGTGGATGCGGAACGTTGCTGGCATGCGGTCCTCTTCGGAAGCGCGGATCGACCGAGCGGTTAGATGAAATTCAGGGAGACGCCGTCGATGAGCAGCGCGTCGGTGGCCGGCGTCCCGTCCGTGTTGAGCACGATGAGGTTGACGTGGAAATCAGTAACCCCCGTCGCGGCCAGCGCGCGCACCGCGGCGGTTGCGTCGAGACGGAAGTTCGAGGGGGTCTTGTGATGACGCGGCCGTTTGTCGAACCGGTTGGTGCTCCGTTTGGGCACAGCGCAATGGCCGGGTCCGCCGATGCAGAGGCCGGTCAGCATGTTCACCTGGCCGACGTAATGATCGTTACCGCGCGTCGGCGTGGCGAGGCTCGCATCGGGCGTGTTGAGGAACGCGCGCACGTGGAAGCCGCCGCGTGTGACGTGCTGAACCGTGTGCACGCGAATTTCGGCCCGCCGGTGTGTGTCGAGCACGTGCGGGGCGACCGTGACGGGCGCGGAGCGAAAGCGCACCAGCGCCGTGTCCGGGTCGGTGGGAAACACGTGCGCGTCCATCACGTATTCGTAGCCCAGCTTCTGGGTGGTGCTCGTATCGGCGACCGTAAGGTTCCACGGGATCAGGGGCGCCGCCGGATCGTCCGGTCCGACGTCGGGATGGAGCTGCTGCCACCGCGCCCACAGCCGGTCGACGTTGCCGTGGTGAAACCAGAAGATCGGATCGTACGCCGTCATCCCGCCGTTCTGCATGTCGCCGAACGCCGGTTCTTGCGGCAGCGGCGGATTGGACGGATCGTTGCGGTCGCCCGCATCCGCGGCATCGTACTTGTAGTTCGGGTTCACGCCGCCGACGAAGTTGTGAAGCAGGTTGTGCACGTTCTCGAGCGCGCCGAAGAACTGGTCGTCGGTCGGTCCGCTGCCGAAGGTGAAGAAGTTGTCGAGCGCGAGGATGCGATCGATGTCGGCGGGCACCGGGTAGGCCTCGAAGATGAGATCGGCGTTGCCGCCGGGCCAGCGCCGCCAATGGAACAGCGGGTTGATCCGCTCCAGCTCGGCGATGATCGCTTGATCGCTCGCCGGGTTCGCGCCGTATGCGATCGTCGCTGCGGCGAACAGCCGCGAACCGGAGCTGAACGTCGTGCCGTCGGGATTCTTCGGATCGTAGAGGATGCCGTGCAGCGCCGCGAGCACGTCGTCAGGCACGACTTTTCCCGCCGTGAGATTCGCCAGACCCGCGTCATCGATCCAGCAGCGGAACGGAATCGGGATGATGCCGTTGTCGAGCGCCGGCGGCAGCGCCGTGCCGGGCGGGTGCGACGTCGCCTGATCGGCGATGGAGGGAAGCACGTCCTGCGCCGACTCGTCGGTCCAGTCCCAGTACGGCAGCGAGACGGTCGGGTCGTAGTCTTGCAGCTTGAGCTCGAACCCGTACAGATACGCACGGTGCCAGGTGAGGAACTCTTCCCAGCCGTGCTGACATTGGCTGGCGTGAATGCGCGCCCAGTAACCGAAGCTGCGCTCGTCGAGCCAGTAGGCGTCGAACGATTTCATCCATGTGAACGCCGCCCGCAGCCGGGACCACTCTTCGTCGGTGAGGTTCGCGATGCTCTTGCGCTGCTTGATCGATCCGGCCGCCGAGAAGATCTCGTTGACCGGCCCCGCGTGTTCCGCGTGCGCTTCGGCGCCCGTCGCGAGCGCTTGCAGCGAGCGATCGTGCTGCTTCGCCGCGGCGTCATCGTCCGTCGCGGGACAACCGTCGTCGATCCACTGTTCGATCATTTGGATGTCGGGTTCGGCGACACGACCGCCGCCCCACAGCAGCGGCGGAAACTGCGTGCCGTCGAACGGAAACTGTCCGCGCAAACCCCGCACGAGCCCCGACGCCGCACCGCGGCCCGACGGCGCCGGCGCGTCATGGTGACAGCACGACGTGTCGCTCGGCGCAGGAGCACCCGGCGTCGGCACCGCCTCGTCGGGAAGCAGCATGGCGATGCCGTACAGCTTCACATGGCGCAGCTCGTCCAGCGGCAGGTTCCAGAAACGGTCGTGCCCGTCGTAGCTCGCGCCCGACGTACCGGCCGCCTCGTCCATGATCTGACGAAAACGCACGTACCGTGACTGCGCAGGTTCCGGCATCAAAGTCCCCACTGACCCGGTGTTCGCTACCGGTGCTGGCTCATGGTGTGCCCGGACATCGCGCTCTTCACCGGAGGCGGCGGATGGAGCCGGTCGACGGCGATCATCACGTTCGCCATCATCCCCGCGTCCTCGTGATCAAGGATGTGGCAGTGCAGCACGAACTCACCGGTATAGCGCACGTATTGCGTGCGAAGCGTCACGTCGTAGCCGTTCTGGATGAAGAGCGTGTCGCGGAAGACGTGGTGCAGCCCGCAGTACTGGTCGGCGAGGTGTTGCGCATCCGCCGCGGCGAGCGCGTTGCACTTTCCGGTCGCCGGGTCGAAGATCGAGCGCTTCACGATCTTGCCGTTGACGTACGTGATCTTCTGCACGTCCATGATCTCGAACGGGTTGATGTGGATGTGGAAGATATGCGGCTCGGCATGCCCGGGCGAGGGGCCAGGGGTCGGGAGCACGGCGACGTCCCAGTCGTCCGTCGTCCCGAGCTGCCGGATGAGGGCCGGCTGAATCGTACCCGGAGAATACGCCTGACCGTTCACGCCGAACGCGTTGGGCTGGATGCTGCCGCTGATCTGAAAGTACGCCGTCGGTGCGGGCGAGAGCTGCGGGTGCGGCGGCGCGAGTTCGGTGAAGGGGGCGAACGCGGTGAGGTCGCCCGAACGCAGGCCGGCGCGCACCGCAGGCGGCAACGCCGGGTTGCCCGCATACAGCGCGTTCTTGATGTACGTCGCCACGTCGCCTTGGATCGGCGTGCCGCCCTGCACGTGCACGTAGGCGAGCAACTGCGGGATCGACGGTCCGTTGCCGCCTGCGCCCGTTGTCCCGCCGGTCTTCGGGTTCACGATCACCCGCTCGCCGGGCGGCGCCGCTTGATCGAGCAGACAGTAGTCGCCGACCGCCGGAAACGCGACGAGCACGTCGCTGCGGTATCCCGGCTGCAAGTAGTTCGACGCGGCTGGCGGCACGAGCGCCGAGATTCCCGGTTGCGCGAGGCGCACGGTGTTGATCTTCGTCCGCGTCAGCCCGTCGACCGCGATCTCCAACTGCGGAACGACGGCGCCTGGCGTCGCGACGCAAACGCTCTTGAGGATCGCGGCTTGCTGGAGTCGCGTCTTCCCGGCGAGCCTGCTCACCAAGCTGGTGCGCGCTCCGTTTGCAGCGGCGGCCAACGGCGTCACGCGCAGGACTTGCAGGTTGATCGTATCGTGGATGCCGCCGTGGACGAAGCGCCAGCGCTGGATCGCGCCCGCCGGCACGGTGATCGTCGGCTGCACGACCCCGTTGATGCTGGTGAAGCGCCCGTTCGTGTCCCAAATGGTCGGCGAGAACAGCTGCGATTGGAAGTTCTCGACCACGCCTTTGGTGATCTTCCCCGGCTGCGCGGAGGCGTAGGCGCATGTCCAGCGCGCATTCGCCTGCGGCGGCGGGTTATTCAACTGCGATTGAGCGGTGGTGTACAGCCCCTTGTCGGTGATGAGGTTGTCGTAGGGTCCCGTCACGGCACCCGGCGACGGGCTCGCCGAGGGCTGCCAGAAGCATCCGTACGCGATCTGCTGCAGCAAGAACACCGTATCGGTGAACGGCACCTGATCGGCGCCGTGCAGGATCGTGTCGACGTCTACGATACCGTTGTTGCTCGCGCGGTGCGCCCAATCGCGCGTGCCGCGGACGACCAGCACGCCTTCGTCACCGCTCGATACGCCGACCGCCGTCGATCCATGCATGTGCGCGTGGTACCAGAACGTCCCCGCCGGATGGTCTTTGGGAATCGCGATCGTGATCGGGTACGGCGCAGCCGCGGGCGGCATCGTTCGCAGGACGTTGTCGCTGTTGCCGCTCGGTGAGACGTGAAGCCCGTGCGAGTGGAAGTTCGTCGTGTTGAAGCAGCCGACGCCGACCGGCAACTGCAGATACGGGGCGGGCGTCGCGCCGCAGGTCGGGTCGTTCGGATCGAGCTCGTTGTGCAGGGCGATGTGCAGCGTCTCGCCCGGACGCGCGTCGATCAGCGGCGACGTGAGGCACCCGCTGTACGTGCGCAGCTCGAGCTCGTCCGTCGTCTGATCGGTCGGGTTGTTGATCTTCGCCGCGACGCGCCGTAGCGGAAGATCAAGGAAGACGTCCCGAGTCCCGACCTTGAGCCGCGCCGGTCCGGGATTGCAGGTCGACAGGTTTGCGACCGCCCCGAGCGTACGCGGGGCAGAGCGTCCCGTCGTGAACTGCGGAACGGCCGCGAACGCCGGGCTCGTGGCGCCGGCCGCCTGCGCCGAAGCCGACGGGGGCTTCGAAAGCCCGGCGACCACGATCGCCGCCGGTACGAGGGCGACGGCGCCGAGAAGCGCGGCACGGCGCAGCTTCGAGATGGTTGAAGGACGCCAAGACAATAGCATGACCGACACCCCGGAAAACCTTCAGTGAACTCGCCTCGCCGTTCGAGGCATACGAAGATGGTCCTCGGTCGCTTTGGAGCCGGAGCGGACGCGCCGAGGAACAGCAAGCCCGACACTACGAAGTATGGCCGCATCGGTTCAGGTTTCCCGCCGTCGCGCGGGACTGCACTCGGACCGAAGGGAGGCCCGTATGACGTCTCGTGCTGCGATGATTCCACGCGAAAAGCTCACCGCGTTTGCTCCCGGGATCCAGTGGGCGGTCTTGCCGGGCGACGGGATGACCCTCGTTTACTGGGTCTTCGAATCGCCCGCATGCGGCGAGGTCCCGCTGCACGACCACGTCGTCGCTCAAGGCGGCGTCGTGCTGGAGGGCTCGATCCATCTGCGGTATGCCGACGGATCGACGACCACGCTCGGGCCGGGCGACTGTTACACCCTCGCGTCGGGCGCCCCGCACGGTGCGACGTTCACCGAACGCTGCGTCGTCCTCGACGTGTTCGCCCCGAACCGCGTCGAGTACGAGGAACGTTTCGCCGCCGGCACGCAAGCCGACCGGTTCGTCGTCGTCGGTGGCGCCTGATCCCTGAAGCGGACGATGGTGGTCCGCGAGGCGAATGTGCCGGCGCGCATCGGGCCCAATACGGCGACAAGCGAACGTCTCACCAGCAGCCCCGCCGAATCGGAAGGAGACTGGGGTGACCTATCCGTTCCCGACGATCAACTGTCTCGCGTTCGTCGCGTATGGCGGCGCGCGCATCATTTACGACCGCTTCTACGTCACGGGACAGCCGGCGTCGCCGGCGTACGCCGCGATCGCCGGCGCCGGGATCACCTCGGTGGTGTGCGTGCGCCAGCCCGGTGAGGCCGTCGCGCCGCCGCCGGTCCCACCGCCGCCTCCGTTCGACACGACCGAGGCGACGGTGCTCGCGCAGCTCGGGGTCGCGTACCAGAACATCCCGATCACGCGCACGATGTCGCAGCAGCAGTTCGACGTGGAGGCCACCGAGGCCGCAATAGCGATCCTGATCGCCTTCGCGCAGGGTCCGGCACTCATCCACTGCTCGACAGGCGACCGCGCCTCGTCGGTGTGTGCGGTCGGACTGATCCTCGCGGCCGGTCTGTCGAACAGCGACGCCGTCGACTACGCGACGAACAGCCTGTTGCTCGCGAACTCGGCGATGATCGAGCTCGTACTGGGCTACACGCCGCCGGCTTCAATGGCGGACCGGATTCAGACGGCAACGGCAGCCCTTCAACCCTGAGCTTGTCCGTCAGGGATCAAAGCGCTTGCTCCGGAGTATAGCACGACTTCGAGGCTGGGTGTGGTCTCAAGCCTGTTCGATGCTGTGCCGATCACTCGAACACAGCACCAGGAGGGCAGCGCGTGAGTATGGAGATTCTCGCGATGGGCGTGGGCGGGGTCGTCGCAGCGGCCGCCATGCGGCTCTATCGCGTCCACCGCGATTCGAAGGACGCCGAGGCGTGGATCCTCGTCGCGAACATGAACACGCTCCTGCGGCTCGACCTCGACCACATCACGGGCGACGACCGGAACGATGGGCTGCGCGAGATGCGGGTCGTGCTGAAGCAGCTCGCCGCGAAGCGGGCCCGGCGCGAACGCGCCCTGCTGGAGCGCTACAACGCGCTGGTCGGGATCGCGATCGCGTTCGGTGAGAAGGTCCACGGCGCCGACGGTACCGTCGATTTGCGCGCGGTGGCGAACCGGCGCGGCCACGTGCACAACGCGCTGGCGATCGGCGACCGCATCGAGGCCGCGCTCGGGGGGATCGCCGAGATCGCGAACGACGCTCAGGCGTCGAGCGACCGGACCGGCCAGAAGACCG
>OCZT010002903.1_pt1 | contig 17642 bp, 18 predicted proteins | sample 1539031 | NCBI WGS metagenome assembly OCZT01 (sample SAMEA3539308, study PRJEB22396) | soil metagenome | biome: tundra; feature: field; material: soil | place: USA | collected 2010-05 | depth 0.15 m | reverse complement strand
GCAACGACGTTCTGACCGTCGGGGAACGCCCCGACCCCGCGCCGGGTCCCGGCGAAGTGCTCGTGCGGGTCGAGGCGGCCGCGCTCAACCGGCTCGACCTCTTCGTGAGGGACGGGATTCCCGGCGTCCCCGTGGCGTTTCCGCACGTACCGGGCGCCGACGGCGCGGGCGTCGTCGAGGCGCTTGGGGCGGGCGTCACGGGACCGGCCCCGGGAACGCGCGTCGTGCTCCAGCCGGGCCTTTCGTGCGGGACGTGCGAGTTCTGCCTCGCCGGCGAGCGCAGCCTCTGCGTGCGCTTTCGCATCCTCGGCGAACACCTGCCCGGGACGTTCGCGGAGAAGATCGTCGTCCCGCGCGCGAACGTCTTCCCCGTTCCAAGCCGCCTCTCTCCCGAGAAGGCGGCGGCCTTCCCGCTCGTGGGGCTCACGGCGTGGCGCATGCTCGTGACGCGCGCCGCGCTCCGGCCCGGCGAGACCGTTCTCATCCACGGGATCGGGGGCGGCGTCTCGACCTTTGCGCTCCAGATCGCAAAGCTCTGCGGCGCCTCGCGCGTGATCGTGACGTCGTCGTCGGCCGCCAAGCGCGCGCGCGCGAAGGAGCTCGGGGCGGACGAGGCGATCGACTACACGACGACGGACGTCGGCAAGGCGGTTCGCGAGATGACGGGGAAACGCGGCGTGGACGTCGTCGTGGACTCGGTGGGGGCGGCCACGTGGCGGCACTCGCTCACGGCGGCGGCGAAGAAGGGGCGCATCGTGACCTGCGGCGCCACTTCCGGCCCCGCTCCCGCCGAGAACATCAACGTCATCTTCTGGAAGCAGCTCTCGATCCTCGGGTCCACGATGGGCACGGACGCGGAATTCGCCGCGATGCTGGCGGCGGTGGAGGCCGGCCGCCTCGAGCCCGTCGTCGACACCGTTTTTCCGCTCGGCGACGTACGTAAGGCCTACGAGCGAATGGCGTCGGGAGAGGCGTTCGGCAAGATCGTCCTGAAGGTGAGCGCGTGAGCGCCCCCGATCCAGACCTCCCGATGCTTCGCTACACGGTGGCGACCCTCGCGTACCGCGCGGGTAAGGCCGTGCGCGGGGCGCCGGAGAGCTTCGGCGACTTCCATACGGGCCAAGACGGGCGCACGCCGGTCCAGATCCTCAGCCACATGGGCGACCTCTTCGACTGGGCGCTCACGATGGCGGACGGGGAAGCCGTCTGGAAGGACGCCGCGCCGCTCCCGTGGGACGAGGAGGTCGCCCGGTTCTTCGCCGCGCTCGAGCGCTTCGACGCGCGGCTTCAGGCGGGCCGGCCGCTCGCGAATCCCGCGACGAAGGTGTTCGCCGGGCCGGTCGCGGACGCGCTCACGCACACGGGCCAGATCGCGATGCTGCGCCGCATGGCGGGCGCAAAGATCCGCGGCGAGAGCTACTTCAAGGCCGAGATCATCATCGGGCGCGTCGGCTTCGAGCAGGCGCCGCCGCGCCGCGAGTCCGACTGAGTCAGGCCGGAATCCAGAGCGTGAACGTCGAGCCGGGGCCGCCCTCGTTGTTCGCGACGTCCAGGCGGCCCCGGTGGGCCTGGAGGACCTTCTGGACGACCGTGAGGCCGAGGCCGGTTCCGGGCACGGCCTCGCTTCCCTGGAACCTCAGGTAAGGCGTCGCGATCCGGGACTTTTCGGCGGCGGGAAAGCCCGGCCCCTCATCCGTCACGGAAACGCGCAGGAAGGGCCGGCCGTCCTCGGACACGATCTCCGCCTTCACGCGCACGGTTCCTCCGGGCGGGCTGAATTTCACCGCGTTGCCGAACAGGTTCGCGGCGGCCCTCCGGAACATCGCGGGGTCGAGAGGCACGCGCGGGAGGTCCTTCGGCACGTCGGCCTCTACGGTGACGCGCCGCGCGACCGCGAGCCAGCGCGCCTCTTCGAGCGGGAGAGAGAGAGCCTCGGTCGGCGCCGTCGGGCGCTTCTCGGTTTCGGGCGCGTCCGCCGCGCGATAGACGAGAAGGGCGTCTTCGATGAGCCCCTGCAGGCCGCGCGCCGACGCGAGCGATCCGTCTAGCATTTTCGCGAGACGCACGTCGCCCGTCCGCCGCTCCTTGTCGCGGGTGAGCTCGAGCGCGGCGGTGAGCGCCGAGAGCGGGTTCTTCATGTCGTGCACGAGCATCGCCGTGAGGCGGCTCCGGTCGCGGTCCGCGAGCTCGCGGCGGCGCTGCTCGAGGGCCAGGGCCTCGAGCTGGTTCTGCAGGTTGCCATAGAGGCGCGCGGCGCGAATCGCGAGGGCGAGCTGGTCGGCCACCCGCCCGAAGAAGACGATCTCGTCGGGCGGGAACGCGCGTGGCTCGGGCCACGACATCCCCAGAACGCCGATCAGCTCTCCCTCACGATGAATCGGGATGCCCACGAGGCTCTTCGCGCCAAGCGCCTCGAGCGCGCTGAAGGAGAGCGACGTCGGGTCCAGCTCCGCCCGGTCGGCGACGACGTAGGGCTCGCGGGAGGCCACGAGCGCTCGGAAGGGCTCGCTGTCGGGCAGCGGGCGCTCGTATCCGACGAGGGACGAATTCGCGTCGCCCTGCCGCCAGTCCATGAAGACCGTGCACGACGAAGCGTCCTCGTTCAGGAACCAGATCTCGACCGAATTCGCGGCAAAGCGCGTCCCGAGGAGCGACGTGGCCGCGCCGAGGACCTCCTCGAGATCGAGCGAGTCGCGCGACGCGAGGGCGATGGACGCGAGAATGTCGTTGCGCTTCGCCTCCGTGCGGAGCCGCTCCTTGAAGGCGTCTTCGTGCTCCTGCGAGCGGCGGCGCTGGAGACGGATAAGCCGTTCGAGCCGCATCGCCAGGAGCGGCCCTTCGTCGCGTTCGCGCACGAGCTCGAAGGACTCGAGCGGAATGCGCCGGACGAACTGATCCGTGATCTCGGCGTTGGGCGGCACCACCACGAGGCAGAGCGGCGGGTGGGGTGCGATGTCGAGGATCGCCGGCCGCACCCGGACGAAGCCGTGTCCGAAGGCCTCGGGTCTCGTCACCCAGACGAGCGGCCAGTGCGAGAAGAAGTCCGGTTCGGTGATCTCCTTCTCGTCGTGCCGCTCGACGAGGAGGCCCCCGGCCGACAGCGTCCGGGCCACCCAGGCCATCGCTTCCGGCTCACCCACGAGCTTGACCCTTCTTAGGATTCCGTCGCGCTCGGAGCGCGTGGTGACTCCGCTGATCGGCTCCATGGCGCCCATTCTCGCCGCCGCCGGAAGCCCCGTCCACCGCGCCGGGCGTGAGATCATCCCCGAGATGCCGGAAGGCCTCGCTCTTCTCGCCGCCTCGCTCACCGCTTCTCTCGTCGGGGCGCCCCCCGCGGAGGCCCTGGCGGCTGCCGACCGTCTGCCCTTACTCGTCACGTACGAGCTCGCCGAATCCACGCGCAGCGTCACGCCGGCCGGCGAACGAAGCGTCTCCGTCGGCGGAACGGTAGTGACACGAGGCGGAGACGCGCGCTGGGATCTCACCCACGGGACTTTCCCACGCTCCTCGGCGACCTCCGTCGTGACGGGTCGGGACGAACTCATGCTGCTCGATCGGGAAGCGAAGGCAGCCGCGCGCGCCACGCCTTCGGACTTCGCCGATCTCTTTTTGGGGCGGCCGTCCGATCCGGGTTCCGCCGCGCCGGCGGTGCGGGATGTATCGGCCGTCCTCCGAAAAGACGGCGCTGGGCGCCCGTTCCAGGACCGCCCGACGTCACGCTTCCGGCTGGAGGCCGCGTGGACCGTCGTCCTCTCGTCGCCGGGCCGGATCACGCGCGTGAAGACGGAGGCGACCGGCATCGTCGAGTCGGTCGAGATCACCGAGGCGCAATCTCCGCTCGACGCGCTCCTTCGTCTCCTCCCGGCCCGGGGTGCGGCCCGCGAGGCTCTGGACGCCGAGCTCTTGAAGGTGACGGGCCTGCCCGTCTTCGTCGAGATCTCCGTCACCTCGTCGTCGAGCACCGAGGCGCCCGGCATTTCGTCGAGCACCGAGCCGCCTCCGAAGCCCCTGACCGCGCACTCCACCGTCACGCGCCGCGTGAGGAATCTCGCCATGCGCCCGGGGGCCAGGGGTGACGAGGCCCTCGTCGCCGTCCCGGAGGACTTCCGCGCGCTCTCTCTCGACCGCCTTCTCGTCGGGCGGGCGACGCCGTGAGGGAGTTCGACCTCACGCCGCTCCTCGACCTCCTGCCCGAGCTCCTGGCCGGGCGTCCGCTCGTCGTGCTGACGGGAGCGGGCATCTCGGCGGAGAGCGGCCTTCCCACTTTCCGGGGGCCGGGGGGCATGTGGGAGGGGAACCGCCCAGAGGACCTCGCGACGCCCGAGGCTTTCGCGCGCGATCCCGAGAAAGTGTGGCGCTTCTATGCGTGGCGCCTCGAGAAGCTGCGCGCGGCTAAGCCGAACGAAGGGCACCTCGCTCTCGCCCGCATGGAGCGGCTCCTGCCGCGCATGACGATCGTGACCCAGAACGTGGACGGCCTGCACGCCGCGGCCGGGAGCCGGAACATCCTCGAGCTTCACGGCACGCTGCTCGCCGCGCGCTGCACCGCGTGCGACCGCCGTTTCCCCGCGCCCGAGAGCCCGATCCCGCCGCTCCCGCGCTGTGGCGCCTGTGGCGTGCTGCTTCGGCCGGACGTCGTCTGGTTCGGCGAGGCCCTGTCTCCCGTCACGTGGAGCGCGGCCTCGCGCGCGGCCGAGGAATGCGCGGTCTTTTTCGTCGTCGGCACGTCCTCGGTCGTGGCTCCCGCCTCGTCCCTCGCGCTCCTCGCCGCGCGGGGCGGCGCGTACGTTTTCGAGATCAACCCCGAGGAGACGCCGCTCGCGCCGCTCGCCGCTGGCGTCTTTCGCGCGCGCGCCGCGGAGGTCCTGCCCGCGATCGCCGCGGCGCTCGTGAGGAAGATTCCGTGAACGGGCCGCGTTCCCGGCGGCGCGCGGGCCCCTCGAAGGGCCGCCTCGCCGACACACCCGCGTCGGAGAGGCCGAGGGAGAAGCTGCTCGCGAAGGGTCCCGAGGCTCTCGACGACGAGGAGCTCCTCGCGATCCTCTTAGGCACGGGCACCGCCGCGAGGCCCGTGCTCGAGACCGCCCGGGAGCTTCTGAAGGATGGCGGCTTTCCGGGTCTCTTCGCGCGCGGGGCACGGGACCTCGCGCGGCTCGCGTCCGGAGTCGGTCCCGCGAAGGCCGCCCGCATCGAGGCGGTCCTCGAGATCGGGCGGCGACTCTCGCACGATTCACTTTCAAAGAAAAATCTCCTCGCCGACCCCGCCTCCGTGGGCCGGTACCTCGTACAGAAGCTGGCGGGCGAGACGCAGGAAGTCATGGGCGGCCTCCTTCTGGACTCGAAGAACCGCCTCGTGAGGGACGCTCCGCTCTTCCGTGGCACGCTGACCCACGCCTCCGTCGCGCCAGCTCCGCTCTTCCGCCAGGCGATCCTCGCGGGCGCGGCTGGCGTGATCCTGTACCACAACCACCCGTCGGGCGACCCCGAGCCGTCGCCCGAAGACGTCGCGACGACGAAGCGTTTCGTCGCGGCCGGGCGCGAGATCGGCATCGAGGTGAAAGACCATCTCGTGATCGGGCGCGGGTGCATCGTGTCGTTCCACGAGCGCGGGCTGCTCCGGAGCTGAAAATGACGACGCGCGTCGACGTGGCGATCGCGGGCGGCGGCATCGTGGGCCTCGCGTCGGCGCTGAAGCTCCTCGAGCGCATGCCCGGCCTTTCGGTCCTCGTTCTCGAGAAGGAAAAGGAAGTGGCCGCGCACCAGACGGGGCACAACAGCGGCGTCATCCACTCGGGTCTCTCCTACAAGCCGGGATCCGAGAAGGCGAATACGTGCGTAGAAGGCCGGCTCCTGCTCGTGGATTTCTGCCGGAGGCACGGCATTCCGCACGAGCTCTGCGGCAAGCTCGTCGTCGCGACGTCCGCGAGCGAGTTGCCGGCCCTCGCCGAGCTCGAGCGGCGCGCGGGGGAGAACGGCCTCGAGGGCGTTCGCGCGCTAGCGCCCGCGGAGTTCCGGAAGATCGAGCCTCACGCGGCGGGCCTTCGCGCGCTCCACGTCCCGGCCACGGGCATTGTCGACTACAGAGCCGTGTCCGAGAAGCTCGCCGAGGTCATCGGTTCGGCCGGAGGGAGCGTATGGACGAGGGCCCGCGTGACGGCCCTGACGTCGACGGACTCCGGCGTGCGGCTCGTCGCGGGCGGAGAGGAAATCGAGGCGGGTCTCGCCGTGAACTGCGGCGGACTCCAGTCCGACCGGCTCGCGAAGCTCGACGGAGCGCGGCCGGGCCTCAGGATCGTCCCGTTCCGGGGCGACTACCACCGCCTCGTACCCGCGCGAGCCGGGCTCGTGAAGAACCTGATCTATCCCGTGGCCGACCCGCGCTTCCCGTTCCTGGGCGTCCATTTCACGCGGAGAATCGGGGGCGGAGTCGAGGCCGGGCCGAACGCGGTGCCCGCGCTCGCGCGCGAGGGCTACAGCCGGACGTCGTTCGATCTGCGCGACGCGTGGGATTCGTTCACGTACCCCGGCTTCTGGCGCATGGCCACGCGGCACATGGGGATGGGCCTCGGGGAGATCTACCGCTCCTTCAGCAAGTCCGCTTTCCTGAAGGCCCTGCAGCGCCTCATCCCGGACCTCCGCGCCGAGGACCTCGAGGAGGGCGGGTGCGGCGTGCGGGCGCAGGCGATGCTCCCCGACGGGCGCCTGGAAGACGACTTCCGGATCGTGACGCACGGCCGCGCCATCCACGTCTTGAACGCCCCGTCACCGGCCGCCACGGCCTCGCTCGCGATCGGCGACCGGATCGCCGCGCGGGTCCTCGCGATGCGGTCCTAGGCGGCAGAGCGCCGCCGTGCCGCGAGCGCGGTATCCTCGATTCTTCATGGCCCGCCGCTACTTCACGACCCCCATCTACTACGTCAACGACCGGCCCCACATCGGGCACCTCTACACGACCGTCGTCACGGACACGCTCGCGCGCTACTTCCGCCAGCAGGGGGAGGACGTGCGCTTCCTGACCGGCACGGACGAGCACGGCCAGAACATCGCGAAGGTCGCGAAAAAGGAAGGCGTCGCTCCGATCGTCGTCGCGGACCGCCATGCGCCGACGTTCCGGAATCTCTGGAAAGAGTTCGGAATCTCGAACGACGACTTCATCCGCACGACCGAGCCGCGCCACCGGGCGGGCGTCGAGGAGATCATCCGGCGCATCGACGCGGCGGGCGACTTCTACACGGCGGGGCACGAGGGCTGGTACTGCGCGAACTGCGAGGCTTTCTATCCGGAGAAGGATCTCGTCCTGGGGAACTGCCCGGTCCACGGCTTCAAGGCCGAGTGGCAACGCGAGGAGAACGTCTTCTTCCGCCTGTCGAAGTACGGACCCCGACTCCTCGAGCTCTTCGAGAGGGGCGTGGAGGGAAAGCCGTTCGTCTTTCCCGAGTCGCGCCTCAACGAAGTGCGCTCGTTCGTGGAGTCGGGCCTGAAGGATCTCTCCGTGTCGCGCACGACGATCTCGTGGGGCATCCCGTTCCCGGGGCGCCCGGGGCACGTCGTCTACGTGTGGCTCGACGCGCTCGTGAACTACATCACCGCGCTCGGGTTCGGCTCCCGCGACCTTTCGCTCTACGAGCGTTACTGGCCCGGCATCCACGTCATCGGCAAGGACATTCTCCGCTTCCACGCGGTCTACTGGCCGGCGTTCCTCATGTCGGCCGGCCTTCCCATTCCGCGCCAGGTCGTCTCGCACGGATGGTGGCTCCGGGATGCCAGGAAGATGTCCAAGTCCACGGGCAACGTCGTTCGGCCCGACGACCTCGTCGCCGCCTTCGGCGTGGACGCGCTGCGCTGGCACCTCGTCTCGGCCATGTCGTTCGGGCAGGACGCGAACTTTTCCGACGAGGATTTTCTCGCCGGTTACAACGCCGACCTCGCGAACGGGCTCGGCAACACGCTGTCGCGCGCCGTGAAGATGGCAAGCGACGCCTTCGGCGGGAAGACGCCCGCCGAAACGTGCGACGACAACGAGGTTCGCACCGCCGCGATCGACGCCGTCGCCGCGTGGACGTCGGCGTTCGAGAGCTACCGCCTGCATGACGCGGCCGCGGCCGTGCGCACGCTCGTGACGCGGATCGACGGCTACATCGCCTCTAGGGAGCCCTGGAAGAAGGTCAAGGCCGAGGGCGTGACGCCCGCCCTTCATCGCATCCACTACGCGACGCTGGAGGGCCTCCGCGTCGCGGCCTGCATGCTCGCGCCGATCGCGCCCGGCACGGCGACGGAGGTCTTCCGGCGGCTCGGCATCGCGAGAAGCGCGGAAGATCTCCGTCCTCCTGATCTCGTGTGGGGCCAGCTCCCGCTGAACGCCTCGCTCCCGCAGGCGCCGCCCCTCTTCCCGAGGGCGGACGCGAAAGAATATTTTGCTTCCAAGGAGAAATCTGTGGTTGACGAAACGACCGCACCCGAGGCGGCTCCCTCTTCACCTTCTCAGCAAATTCCCTCTTCCTCAGAAACCAAGATCCCCATCGACGACTTCCTCAAGCTCGACCTGCGCGTCGGCGAAGTCATCGCCGCCGAGAAGATCGAGAAGTCCAAGAAGCTGATGAAGATGACGGTCAAAATCGGCGAAGAAGTGCGCACGATCGTCGGCGGCATCGCGGCGACCTACACGGCCGAGCAGCTCGTCGGCAGGAAGTTCGTTTTCGTCGCGAACCTCGCGCCCGCGAAGCTCATGGGCGTCGAGTCGGATGGGATGATCCTCGCCGCGACACTCCCCGAGACGGGCGAGCCGTCGCTCCTCATGGTCGACCCGGCCGTCCCCTCGGGAGCGAAGGTCAAGTAAGTGTCCGACTCCAAAGGCGGCGACAGCAACAACCACCGGCCGCTTCCGCCGTCGCCCCCGGTCCCGGCCGATCCGGCCGCGAAGGCGAACCTCGACGCGAGCCTCGCATCGCCGACATACGTGACGGCGCAGGAGGACCTCGCATTCCTCGCGCGCCGCGAGCTGCGCGGTGTGCGCCTCATGCTCGAGCTCGAGAAGGCCGACATGCAGATGGACCAGGAGGGCATCCGGACCACGGTGGTCGTCTTCGGCGGCGCGCGCCTCAAGGAGGGGGACCGCTGGTATGCGGAGGCGCGAGAGTTCGGGCGCATCGTCTCGACGGCTGGCCAGGCGAGCGGGATCGGTGACTTCGTCATCACGACGGGCGGCGGCCCGGGCGCGATGGAGGCCGCGAACCGCGGCGCGTGGGACGTCCGGGCCAAGACCGTGGGCTTCAACATCCAGCTCCCGCACGAGCAGTGGCCGAACGCATACATCACGCCGTCGCTTTGCTTCCGGTTCCACTACTTCGGCATCCGCAAGATGCACCTCCTCATGCGTGCCCGTGCGCTCGTCGCCTTCCCGGGCGGCTACGGCACGCTCGACGAGCTGTTCGAGACGCTCACGCTCGTCCAGACCGGGAAGATGAAGCGCGTCCCGATCGTCCTCGTGGGCCGCGCCTACTGGGAGAAGCTCATCAACTGGCAGTTCCTCGTCGACGAGGGCGGGATCGCGCCCGAGGACCTGAGTCTCATCTCGTGGGCCGAGGGCGGCGCCGAGGCGTGGAATTCGATCGTGGACTACTACACCCGGCACCCGGCTCCGCCCGGCTCGCGCCTGCGCTGATGGCGATCGAGTACGCGGACTCGCACGGCCATCTCACGATGTGCTTCGACGGCGGCGAGATGAAGGGTGCGCCGCGTGCGCCGAGCGCGGCCGAGGTGAAGGAGCTTCTTGCGCGCGCGCGGGACGCAGGGGTCACGCGCATCCTCGTGCCGGCCACCGAGCCGGGCGACCAGAGACGCGCGGTCGAGACCGCCGAAGCGCACGACGGCGTTTATGCGGCCGTGGGGTTCCATCCGCACGAGGCGAAGGAGTTCGACGAGGACCGGGATCTCAGGATTTTCGAAGAGTTGTGCGCGTCGAAAAAAGTCGTCGCGGTGGGGGAGATCGGCCTCGACTACCACTACGACCACTCGCCGCGCGACGTCCAGAAGCGCGTCGTTGCCGCGCAGCTGCGCTTCGCGAAGGAGCGGGGCCTCCCGGTCCTTCTCCACAACCGGCTCAGCGAGGCGGACCTTCTTCCGATCCTCGAAAAGGAATACCCCGGCACGCCCGAGACGCCGCGTGGCGTCTTCCACTCCTTCTGCGCGGACGTCGCGACGGGGGAGCGCGCGCTCGCGCTCGGCTACCTCGTGAGCTTCTCGGGAATGCTCACGTTCAAGTCGGCCGACAACGTGCGCGAGGCCGCCGCCGCGCTGCCGCTCGCGTCGATGCTCATCGAGACGGACGCCCCGTACCTCGCTCCGGCGCCCTTCCGCGGCAAGCCGAACGAGTCGAGCTACCTCCCGCGCACGGCCGCGCGCCTCGCCGAGGTCAAGGGCGTATCCGTCGAGGAGGTCGCGCGCGTCACGACCGAGAACTTCAGGCGGCTCTTCCGGGTCTGACGAGGAGCGCCCAGTGGCTCGCCCTCCCCGCCTTTCCCGCGCCGAGTTCGAGAAGCTCGTCGAGAAGGCGATCGCGGAGCTGCCCGAGGAGTTCAAGTCGCGGATCGACAACGTCGTCATCGCCGTCGAGGACGAGCCGACGGACGAGGACTACGAGCTGACGGACACGCCCGACGACGAGGAGCTTTTCGGCATCTACCGCGGCCCGATGCGCACGGAGATGACGTGGGACATGCTCCCCGGCCTCCCGCCGCAGGTCGCCGTCTTCCGCGGCCCCATCCTCCGGAACACCAGCAACAGCCGGGAGGCCGTGAAGGAGATCAAGGACACGATCGTCCACGAGCTCGGCCACTACTTTGGGCTCGAGGACGACGAGATGCCGTACTGATCACCAGGAGGCCGCCGCGAAACTCGAGGGCTGACGGGCGCGGCGTCAGCGATAGACACCCGGGCGATAGCGGTGGGCTTAAGTGTGGTGCCCCCAGAGGGACTCGAACCCTCGATCTCCACCTTGAAAGGGCCTCCGGCAGATCCGGAGGCGTCCGGGGTTAGCGGGGGAGTCAATGCCAGCGCGGGGCAAGCCGATGCGCCTCAGCCGGGAGGAGTCGTCCGGGGTGAGGCGGAGGCGTCCGCGGACCCCTCGAATAGACACTCAATAGACACTTCACCCCCCGGGTCGGCGGACGTGAACGAGGAGCCGGAGCCGTGACCGAGCGCGCGATCGCTCCCGTGCCTCCGGCCGCCTTCCGCTTCAAGCCGGGCCAGTCCGGGAACCCTTCAGGGCTCCCGAAGAACTTCCGCCGCCCGACCGATGCACTCCGCCACCTCGTCCGAATCCACGGCGCCAGCGTGGAAGAAGTCGTCAGGCGCTTCAGGGTCGCCCGAGGGCGGGCCCTGTGCGGCGCGGATCACCTGGCGGTTACCGCCTTTACGAAAGCATGTGACCCCGGGGCGCGAAACGGAGACACCGCCTTCAGGGAAATTCTCGATCGATTGGAGGGACCGGTTATGAAGAGTCTGAAGGTGGAGTCAGAGGAAAAGATCACGATAAATACTATTTCGCTCGACGCGCTTCTCGACGGCAAGGTGTCGCCGCACGAGGCGGAGCAGCGCCGCAAGGCACTTCAGGCCGCCGCACTCGAGGCGGAGATAGTCGAAGACGAAACGTCAGGGAGTCCGGCGTGCGATGCCTCGCCGGACGAGAGAGAGTGATTTCGGCGTTACCGTCCGACCGGACGGTAACGGCAGCGAGGGAACGAGGCAGCCACGGCCGACGAGTTCGAAGGATCGCCTAGCGGCGTCGATGGCGGCGGGGATGTTCAAGGCACGTTATCGAGGCGCCGCATACTTTGAGTAGAGAAGCTCGATCTCCGACTCGATCACGGTGGTGCCCTTCGCGAAGATCGCCGCGATGCTGAACGCGGAGGGCGTGCCGACGCGGACGGGCACGACGTGGGCTCCGGCTGTCGTGTACGGCATCGTCAAGCGCAACCGTCCCGGCCTCACGGACGCGAAGTAAGCGCACGCCCGCAAGGTGGGGCGCGATTCGCGCGGGTGCAAGGGGAGGACCCCGGTAGAGGGGGGGAGGTCAGGGTGGGGGTGGCCCTTCATAAGGGGTGGAGCCTCACAGATTTTTTGGATCCGTGGGACTTTCTCTGTCGCGCTCTCGGGCACTCGCCGCGCGTCACGTCTGCGCGTAAGCTGTCATCCACATTTCTGCAAGCGTTCCCGAACCCGGAGGCATCTTGACGCACGTTCATAAGCAATACGGACCCGCGTTTCTCCTTGAGCCTACGAAACTCGAGCGCATCGTCAACACGATCCATGAACGCCTCACGGACCACTCGGGCGTCGCGGTCCACGATGTGTTCGACGTGTTTCTCTCCGGAAACCATCACGAAGAGTTGACTTCAATCGCCGACGTGTTGGCCCTCGACAATTCGCGGAAACGCAGAATCAAACGGCTGGTAATCCGGTCCTCAGCCACGTTCCCCGATTCGCTGCGACCAGATCACGAGGTTCAGGTTGATTTTGCCGGCCCCAAGCCGGGCGACACGAGCGGCAACGCAAAAGTGATTGGAATCGACGTTCGCAGCGACGAGATAGGATGGGCGAGCCGCACGTTGTCGGAAGTCGAGGAGCAGGTAGAGCGTACGTGGCAGCGCCACGCGCGACCGCTCTTCGCTCTCCTCGGCCTTTTCACGGCTGTCCTTATCCTCCTGGCATCGCAATTTGTCAGCCTCGTCCCCGGTAACACATCTTGGTACTTTGGCAGTGCGGATCGCGATCGCATTAGGGCCATGCTGGCGCAGCACGACGTCCTGACGGAGGAGGACCTGCGGGAGGTATCGACCATGCAGCTGAGTAACCTCGCAGACTTCCATCGCTTGCCCGGGTCCAAGGAGGACAAGCAGAAGGTACCCAGTCGCATCCTGGCGCTACCTCTGTCAGTAGTCGTTGTGCTCGTCCTCATCTTACTTACCACCGGCTATCCGCATGCCGTGTTCCTATGGGGTGACGAGGTCGCACGATACGCGGACATAGTGCAGAGGCGAAGAGTGATATGGACAATGATTGTCGGAGTAACCACCATAGGCGTGCTCTCAAGAATCTTTTCGGAGGCGCTAACGTCCTGGCTTGCGCGGCTATAGGGCGCTGGCTTACGCTCACCGCTGAGCACGGTATCGTTAAGCCGCGCATTGAATACCTCCACGACAAGCCAATCCGAGGAAACGCATGACACCGAGACACCTTCGAGCCTTTCTTGCGGCCTCGTTGCTCACCGCCTGTAATCAGTCGCCGCGTCAGGCCCCCGCGCCCGTCACATCGGATCGGCCTGATCCTGCACTGCTACTAATCAGAGCAGATATTGTTTGACTTAGCGGATATTCACGGCTACGATGCGACATGATCAAACGAGATGCGCGGTTTCTGACGAGCGAGGCGCAGGAAGCGCTTCGAATTCGGGTGGTGGATGCGGTTCGGGGAGGGATGTCGCAGACGGAGGCAGCCCGAGTCTTCGGGGTCTCCCGCGTTTCGGTGAATGGCTGGATGAAGCGCGCCTCTCAGTGTGGCGTGAAGGCACTTCGAACGGGAGCGCGCGGAAGACCCAAGAGCCCGATGCTGCCAGGACGGGATGCGGCACGGGCCGTCCGGAAGATCACGGGAGCCTGTCCGGATCAGCTCCGGCTGCCCTTCGCTCTCTGGACGCGAGAAGCCGTCGTGCAGCTGCTGGCCCGGGATTTCGATCTGTCGGTCTCGGTCTGGACCGCGGGCCGGTACCTCAGGAGCTGGGGCCTGACGCCACAAAAGCCCGTCCGGCGTGCCTATGAGAGGGATCCCGTGGCCGTGGCTGCCTGGCTGAACGACGAGTACCCGGCCATCGCCCGGCGGGCGAAGGCCGAAAGGGCCGAGATTCACTGGGGCGACGAGATGGGTCTGAGAAGCGACTACCAGGCTGGACGCAGCTGGGGTCTGCGCGGCAAGACGCCGGTGATTCCGGGGACCGGGCAGCGGTTTCCCTGCAACATGATCTCCACGATCACGAACCGGGGCCGTCTGGCTTTCATGCTCTTCACGGAGAACTTCGACGCCCCGGTCTTCCTGCGTTTCCTTCGCCGCCTCGTTCGCCTTGTCGGCCGAAAGATCTTCCTGATCGTCGACGGTCATTCGGCATACAAGGCCGCTCCCGTCCGTAGATGGCTCGCAGCCCACAAGGGCGAAATCGAAATCTTCTTCCTCCCCACCTACAGCCCGGATCTCAACCCCGACGAGCTTCTCAACAACCACGTGAAGACCAACACGCTCGGCCGCCGGCGCCCCGCCACGCGGCACCAGATGATCGGAGGTGTCCGCTCCTTTCTCCGCTCCACCCAGCGCCGGCCCAACGTGATTCAGAACTTCTTCCGACACGAACTCGTCCGCTACGCCGCTTGACGCTCTGTCAGACAATTAGTGCTCCCCGTAATAGGTGCCAGCGGCGAGCCACGACACGAGTAGGTCGCCGCCCACGAAGCGCAGATCCGCGTCGGAAGTCGGGAACGCTTTCCCGGGTCTGGGTAACAGCTGGGTTTCGCTAAAGAAGATGCAAAGCCGTGCGCCCGTATTTGAGACCGGGAGGATCCAGGGATTCGGATGCTCCGTGAAGAACATAGGGGAGAGACTGAGGGGTCCGTGTTCATTACCCGGGTTGCGGCTACCCGGGAGACCTGACGGCAGGAGGTTGATACGGAATTGAGTGTCCGTGGGCTCGTAAACTCCGACTCGCCACGCGGGTCCGGGAATCCGAGTTAGCACCACGACGTAGTCCGGGATCGTCTTGGTGGTGGGGTGGAACTGAGGCGGCGGGTTGGAAGGCACGCGAAACAGGAGGGTACCGCCACACGAACCTGGTTCGCCTGCGTTGGCCGCGGCCATGAAGGCGAGGAACATCGAGAAGACCACCGTGCGCATCCTGTGGAACCCGAGGAGTCCGGTGTACCGAGTGGGCATCGTGGCTCTCCTCCTGAGGCTGAACCAGCAAGAAACGGGCCGGAAGACGGCGTCCACTTCTGGGTAAGGCACCTAACGTTCGGGTTAACCGGCGAGCGTAGCGAGTTCGGTTGAACCAGCTGTTAGACGGCGTGTCTTGGCGGCCATCGAAAGTAGTCCCTATTTCTCCCTCTTGATGGCCGGCGCCTCGGCGACGAGCTGAATGTCGATAACGGAGGAGGCTGCACTGCTTCCGTGTACCCCGGCTTTATGGTTCGGGTCGCGGAACCATGAGGCTACGGCCTCCCGGTAAGGAATCCTCCAATGAAAAAGCCGAAACCGAGAACCGCATCGCAGTGTGGACAGGAGTACATGATCTCCTTCTTTACGGCACCGACAACGTCCTTGTGGATTTCGTCGGGAAGATCGCCTGTCTCCCTATGCGTCTTCTCGAGAGTGACCGGCTGCTTGCAGTGAGGGCACTTTGCCATATGGCCTCCTTCGGTAAAGCGTTGGCTGAGATTAGTAGCCGGCTAACGATATCGAGTTCAGCGGCGAGAAGGAAGGAGCGCCAGCGACTGACGCCGAGATGGGATGAGAAGGCCGGGCTCCCCGGCGCAGTCGGAAAATCCGCTGCAAGGACATTGCGGGCTCGAGGCCCAGAAGGGAGACCGGCCATGAGGAAGCGTAGCACCGGGACGAGCGGGACCGAGAGGACGGCGACGAGGAGTGATCGGACGAAGAGGTCGATGTCGGGCAGAGTGGTGAACGTCCTGCCGGCGGAAGGTCGGACGTGGACCGTCGGAGTGGACCTGGGAGACCGGACGAGCCACTTCTGTGTACTCGATGAAGGTGGGATGGTCGTCGAGCGGGGCAAGGTCCAGACGACGCGGGAGGGCTTCCGGAAGCGGTTCGAGGGCCAGACCCGGATGCGGATCGCGCTGGAGGTCGGGACACATTCGCCGTGGGTCAGCCGGCTTCTGAAAGAGCTCGGACACGAGGTGTTGGTTGCGAATCCCAGGAAGACCCGGCTGATCTACGAGAACCGGGGGAAGCAGGACCCGGTGGATGCCGAGGCGCTGGCCCGGATCGCCCGGCTGGACCCGAAGCTGCTCTACCCTTCGGAACACCGCCACGAGAGCGTCGCGCAGGACCTGGCCGTCCTCAGGGCTCGGGATGCTCTGGTGAAGACACGGACGCTCCTCGTCAATCACGTCCGCGGAGCGATCAAGGCGACCGGACACCGGGTGAAGAAATGTTCAGCACGGACGTTCGCGGACCAGGCGGTGGGCGAGATTCCCGAGGAAGTACTCGAGGCGTTGTCGAGTGTCCTGACGACGATCGAGGTCGTGTCGAAACAGATCCTGGCGCTGGATAGGCGGATCGTAGAACTGGGAAAGAAGAAGTACCCGGAGACGGCGTTGCTCCGGCAGGTGGGAGGAGTGGGCCCGATCGTGGCGCTGGCCTACGTCCTGACGCTGGAGCATCCGGGCCGTTTCTGGAAGAGCCGGGCAGTCGGGCCCTATCTCGGGCTCGTACCGGCGCGAAGCCAGAGCGGAGACTCCGACCCGCAACTGCGCATCACGAAAGAGGGAGACAACTTCCTGCGCCGCCTTCTGGTCCAGTCGGCACAGTACATCCTGGGGCCGTTTGGAAAGGACTGCGACCTGAGACGATTCGGCCAGGCACTGTCGGTCCGAGGGGAACGGAACGCGAAGAAACGAGCCGTCGTGGCCGTTGCACGAAAGCTGGCGGTGCTGCTGCATCGGCTGTGGCGGACCGCAGAGGTCTACGACCCGCTACGCAAGGCCGGAACACCGCAAGACGCCGCCGTGGCGGCCTGACAAACCAGCGAAGAAGAAAGGAAACAGCGAGAGGTCGCGTTCAATTGTGGCCATCCCAATTCGAGTCAACGCCCCGTCAGGGCAACTGCGCAGCGGACTCCGGTCCCCACGGACTTCGGTCCGGGGCGGAACACCGGTAGCGAGATTGCAGTGCCCTTTCGGATTGGACCCCCTCATGCACCGGGCCGATAAGAAACGGCCCACACGAGTGCGAATGGAAGCTCGGCGACCCACTCGATCCCGGGGATTCCCACCGAAGATCACCGCCCTCTCTTGACAACAACCGGCCTCCTCATGGAAGTCCGCTGCAACGAGGGGTTAGATGCCCCGACCGGGCTACCTTTAATGGGCCGGCGCGGCCGGTGCCGAGCCTGAGCCGAGTTCGGGTGGTGCCTTCTGGCCAGTGGCAAGGGCGCGGGTGCCCGAGCAGAGCCATGTGAATGCGCGACCCGCGATGTTGCGGGTGAAGACCAGATAGACCGTGCCGCGTGCGAATGAATAACCGCACGCCGCCTCGTCCAGAGCCGAGACAACGCGAAGGCGTTCAGGCGCCGCGCCCTTAAACACGCGCTGGACAGTGAAGCCCGTAATGCGCTCGTGCTTCGCATAATCGAGGCCAAGATCCGAGACGGCGCCGACAAAGACCGTCTCAGCCTGCACCGCGGCCTCCTTGAGGGAGGGCTCCGTGCAGGTGCAGGCCGACGCGATGCCGGCTCGGCTGAAAAGCACGAGCGCGAATGCAAATAGGCCGAGCGAAAGTCGGGAGCGATGCACCTTTCCCTCTGGGGCATCTAACGATATCAAGCTCAGCGGCGAGCGCAGCGAGTCCGCTGCAGCGCGTTGTTA
>OCZT010002900.1_pt1 | contig 17650 bp, 14 predicted proteins | sample 1539031 | NCBI WGS metagenome assembly OCZT01 (sample SAMEA3539308, study PRJEB22396) | soil metagenome | biome: tundra; feature: field; material: soil | place: USA | collected 2010-05 | depth 0.15 m | reverse complement strand
TCAAGATGCTGCGTGCCGCCCGCATGGCCGTGCCGGTCGTCATGGCCGCCGGAAGGTTGCCCATACACGAACTGGGCCGGAACCCATCGCTTCAACTCGCAGCCACGTTGTCGAAACCCTTTGCCATTGATGCGTTGGTGGACACGGTGAAGAACGTCCTGCGCGCAACTGACACTGCCCACGAGCAGCCCGAGCCGGTGCAAACCTGGCACCAGCCGACAGGCGATGGTGTATGGGTGTGCTGATTTCAACTCGCCGCCGCTAATTGCATGCCCCGGCTTCACCACCTCGGCCCTCATCCATCGGAGAGTTGCCCCACGGTTAACCCCGTCCTGGGGCGCGCACCATCATTCGGTCTATTCTTACGCCATGAAGAATAAGGAAGCTCTGCAAATTGGAGAGCCAGCCGGCGCTCAAGCCCAAGGCAAAGCCCATCCGACTCGCCGGATTCTTGTGGTTGATGGCGACATGGGCAGCCGCCAATCGAGCGCCGAAATGCTGATTCGCCATGAAACTGATTCTCCCAATCCAGACCGTCGAGTGGACGAGCACTCCCGTATCCCGCATCTGCGTCCGCGGCCAGAGTTTTGAACGCCTTCTTGGAGGGGACTCGCCTTCCCCTGCGGGTTTGGTTTCGAGCCGCTTGGCTGGTCACCAGCCAGAAGAAACCCTGAATTCCTTCGAAGATCCATCGTAATTCCATCGAAACATCACGTGGACATCACGCCTACAACACGCCCGCCGGTTGATCGCCGGCTGGCACGCCGGCGCCGGACGGCAGGGGCTTGGGGAGTTAGCGGAGTTGCTCTCGCGGGCGCCTCAGATCCCCGCGTTGCTTAAGCGCTGCTTGCTGGGGACCCACCCAGAGGCAATAAGTCCCTTCCGCCTGGGTTTTTGCTTGGGCCATGCCGGTGTCGGTGACAGATTCTGTCCACCTATACAGGGTGGACGGAAGAGGGAAGGTCGAGCAAGTGTGCTCTGAACCGCGCCCACCGCCACGGGGCCAGCAAGGCCCGCTTCTTTTCCGAAGCCGAGGGTTGATACCGTGCGCAAAGGAGATATGTTATGCGCATGAAAGCGCGCAAGAATCTGTACCTGTCGGTGGAAGCAGTGGCCCGAGGCGAACGGCTGGCCCGGACCGGCCATACGAGCCTCTCTGACCTGGTGGAAAAGCAGCTCCTTCAAATCCCCGAAATGCCCGGCACCAAGGAGGACTTTTGGAACGGGCCGGCCCTTAAGCCCCTGCGACGCAAGAATGATCCACGGGCGGAGTATTTGTCCCGGAAGCATGGGTAAGCATGAATGTGCTGATTGACGCGAACGTGGTATTTGACGTGGTGGAGAAGCGGCAGCCGCATTACGCGGCTTCAAACCTGGTGCTCTGTCTATGCCGGCGGCGCGTCCTGGCCGGGATGGTGGCGTATCACACCGTCGCCAATATCTTCTACCAATACGGCAAGCCGGCCCTGCCGTTCCTGAAGGACTCGTTGTTGCCCCACGTGCGCACGGTCTCCGCCGACTCCCCGCTGATTATCCAGGCGCTCCAATGGGGAATGTCTGACTTTGAAGACGCGCTGCAGGCGGCAGCGGCCTGGGCAAACGGGGCGACGTTCATCATTTCGCGCAATGTGAAGGACTTCAAGTTGTCGCAGGTGCCGGCCCTCACGCCGATCGACTACTTGAGCAGATTCCACCCCAGCTAATTACCGTGTATCCTTTGCCGGTGCCTTTCAGAATAGGCATAACCCACTGCAAACATGGAAGAACCGGTGCAAGTGGCAGATTCTGTCCACCTATAAAGGGGTGAACTGTTACCGAGTCCTTGATACACTGCGAGCTGGCGTTCCAAACCCAAACTCCCGGGCTCAGCCGGCAAACCGTCCCCACCCCTTTCATCAATTGGCCCTGGTGGGGTCTCGTGAAACGGCGGGCGACTAAATCTCCTTGAGCCAGCCCAAGCCTACGCGTCGCAGCCGGAGGCGATTCAGGTACCCAGCCTGGGGGTCGCCGGCACAGTAAGCCAATAACATGGCATCTTCAGTGAAATGGATTGCCGTGTAGCAATACCAACCGGCCGGATCGCCCTCAGAGCAGCTTGCGGCACGGCCAGGTCTTCCCGCCATCGCTTGAGACGGCGGCAACCAGGGGTGAACGCTTGCCTTTGGGGAAAGGAAAGCGGCCCGAGTGATCATTGTAAAGAGCCACCAAATCCGCTGAGCCGGGCAAGCGTTTGATGCTGGCCGGCGATGCCGGGGACACCAGATCCGTTCTTGCGGGCGGCGACCAGCGCTTGCCGCTGTCAGTGCTGTAGCAGCCGAAGTGGGCGCCCTGGTCGGTGCGCATCCAACTGAACAGGCGTCCGTCGGCCAGCTCGACCACGGTCCTGGGTTCCCGACTCCAGGTCCGCCCGCCGTCATCGGATTGGATGCTTGCGAGCTGCGCGGGGCTTTCATCAGCCGCGCCCCCGTTGAAGCGGGTGTAGATGAACAGAATGCGCCCCGACTTCAGGGTGACGAAGGCGCCTTCGGAATTGCGGGGATTGTCGCGCGTGGGATCGAGATTCAGCACCACCTCGTTTTCCGAACCCGCCGCCCAGGTCGAAAAGCTGACCAAGGTTGCCGCCGAGAAGATGCTGGAGGCGCGGAGGAATTGTCTTCGATTCATAGTCACGTCCTCATCCGTTTTGTCATCCGGGCGGTTGTTATGTTAATGGATTTTCATCTTATACTGGCACCGGCCCTGCCGCCAGCAGAATACACCTGGCAGTATAAGTATTTGCAATAGCCGAGACGGGAGTTTGCGCCGTTTTGACCCCGCCCCTGCTCTGGACCTGCCCTGGACATACCCTGGCACCATAGGACCTTCCCTCCTCTGCCGCAAAAGACGACCCTTATCGCAACGACCTCGCCTCTTCAAACGTACAACTTCGACACCACGTCGCAACCACAGCAATTCTTCCGTTTGAGGAATTAAGTTCTCGACTGGTTCAGTCAGCTTTAAGGGCATCCGCGCTGGCGGATGCCCTTTTGCTTTCCAAGTTAGCAGTAGGTGCGATCTTCTGCTTGCGCGCCTGCCTGCGGGACCGGCCGCCAGTCAGAGGGAGCCGAATTCTCTCGCTAACGCGGCCCAATAGCAGTAAACGAGAAGAACAAAGGCAGAACACTATGAACGAAGCACCGCCCGTCTCCACTATTCCCGATCAACCAAAGAACTGCGGTCTGGCCGTTTGGAGCCTGGTGCTTGGCATCCTGGCCCTCGCGCTGGTGTGTATCGGACCGCTTTTTGGGATTCCAGCGGTGATTTGCGGCCACTTGGCCTACTCGCGAATCAAACGTTCGGCGGGCGCGCTTTCCGGCGGAGGCTTGGCCCTGGGCGGGTTGATTACTGGCTATCTCAGCATCGCGCTCATTCCCATGATTGGCATGATGGCCGCCATTGCTATTCCGAACTTCGTCAAGGCGCGCAACACCGCGCAGATGAATATTTGCCTCAGCAACCTGCGGCAGATTGACAACGCCAAACAGCAGTGGGCCCTGGCGAACAAGAAGCCAAGCACGGACACACCGACGGCGCAGGAACTGGATGCCTACCTCCGCACGAGCTTCACCACGTTGAAATGTCCCGCCGGCGGCGTTTATACGATCAACGCGGTGGGCGAAGAGCCCGCCTGCTCAATCCCCCAGCATAGGTTATCGGGCACGAGGACCGGCAATTCCCTTTGAACAGCCCGCACGAAGCCGGGTCAAAGGCCTTGTGAACGCTGCGACTCTCCGCTCCCGCATGCGCTACTGGTGGCGCAAGGAAATCCGTTGGTGGCTGGTCATTGGACTGATCGTCTTCTCGATCCGCTCCTCTCTGGCCGATTGGAGTGACGTGCCCACCGGCTCGATGAAGCCAACCATCCTTGAGGGCGACCGTGTGTACGTCAACAAGCTGGCTTACGATCTGAAAGTGCCATTTACAACCCGCCACATCGCCGAGTGGAGTAATCCTCGGCGGGGCGACGTTGTGGTCTTCTTCTCGCCGCGCGACGGCCAGCGGCTGGTGAAGCGGGTGGTGGGGCTGCCGGGCGATACGATTGAACTGCGCGACAACGGTCTGGTGCTCAACGGCCAGCCAGTCGCATATCAGCCCCTCGCGGAAGAGTCGCTGCGCGACCTGGCGGTGACCGACCGCGCGAGCAGCGTCTTTGCCGTCGAACAGCTCGCCGGCCACCGCCACGCCGTGGCCGCCATTCCGTCGGTGCCCGCGCTGCGAAATTACGGTCCCTATCTCGTGCCGGAAGGGCATTACTTTATGATGGGAGACAACCGCGACAACAGCTTCGACTCCCGTTATTTCGGGTGCGTTGAGCGGAAGCGCATTGTGGGGCAGGCGACCGCGGTGGCGCTGTCGTTCGACCGGGAGAACTACTGGTTCCCGCGCTTTCAGCGCTTCCTGACCGCGCTGGATCATTAAATCGAACCTACTTCTTCTCCGGGCTCTCTTTCGGCGCTTCCTTCTTCTCCGACTCGCCCTTGGCTTCGGGAGCCTGCTTCGCGCCTTTCAGAACGTCCTCCGCGGGGAGGATAATCGTGGTCATGTTATCCCGAAAGTTGCGGCCGCTCCCGCTCTTCGAGTTGACGGCGCGCATGACGAACAGACCGACCACCTTCCCGTCGAGCGCAAACGCGGGCGAGCCGAGGGTCGTCGAAGTCATCGAGCTGTCAGGGATATAGAAGGTCCGGGGTTTCTGAATGACGGCGCTGATGCGCTCGACGGAGGCGGCATAGGCGCGGCCTGCGGCGCTGTTGAGGCGGTTGAGGGTGATGACCTCATCCAGCAACTGGGCCGGGGCGGACTGGCTTAAATCCAGCGCGGCCACCGGGCTGCCGAGCTTGGTCTTGGGCCGGATAAACGCTAGGTCCAGGTCCTTGTCCCGCAGCACAATCTCCGCCGGCAATTCCGTGCCATCGGCCAGCAGAATTTTCAGGTCCGTCACTTCTGTGTCCAGCTTGTTCTGCGACCCTTGGTCGGACATCATGCGTTGGTACATTTCGCTGGGATCAGCGGCGGAGAGGGCGAGCACGGTCAGGCCCGAGGGATCGACCACGGTGCCGGTGATCTCCTGCCGGGTCTCGCTCGACTTGGCGGCGGCCGAGTAGGACACCTTCAGAACGACCTGGACAGTGACGACCGCTTGCTGGTTCTTGTTGAAGATGGCGCGGCCCTTCTCCGCCACTTCACTGGCCCGGCCGGGAACGGCCACGCCGGCCAGTCCGAGTGCCAGAGCGATAAGGATAAGATGTGATTGGGAACGCATAAGAGTTCTATGATTTAAGGTCAGTTCTTCCAGTTGGGTTCAATTTCCAAGTAGCAGGTGTGGATGCCGCGCAAGACCTTGATCACCACCACCTTCTCCTTGTCGGCGGCGACCCGGTCCAGCTCGCGCCGGAGAGCGTCCACATTGCCCACCGGTCGCCCATCCACTTCCAGGATCAGGTCGCCGGCCGACAGCGTGCCCAGCTCGGCCCAACTGCCGGCTTTTACGCTTTCCACCAGCACACCTTGCTGGCCGCTGGCCAGTTGTTCTTCGACCGCGTCAAAGAAGGACACCTCGCGGGCGGTGAATTCAAAGTCGTCGCTGCGGTATTTTCTCATCTCGCGCTGCAGGCGCGGCGACCGGGCGAGTTCGACGGAGACCTTGAGTTCGGCCTTGTCGCGGAGGACCGTCAATTCCACCGTCTTGCCCACGTCGTATTGCCGGATCAGGCTGGAGAGTTCGTCCTCGAACTCGGAGTCGGAGGCTGACAGCTTGCCGCCGTCCACGGCCGTGATGAAATCGCCGGGCTTGAGTCCCGCCTTCTCAGCGGTAGTGCCGGGATAGACGCGGGTGATGTAGAAACCTTTCAACGCGGGCTGGCCGAGTTGTTTCGCGATCTCGCGGCTGATGACCTGGGTTTCGACCGGCAGCCAGGCCTTGGTGACTTCCAGGCCGGGGTCCTTGAGTTCCTCGAGGCCGATCCGCACCACCGCGAGGTAGCGCGCGGCTTTGCGCTCGAAGGTCGCCATGGCCGGGACAGGCTCAGTCCGGCCCTCTGTAAGTTTGCGGGTCAGGGCGATCAATTCCCGTGTGTTCTTCACCGGCTGGTGGTTGACCTCAATGATCACGTCCCTGGATTGGAGGGCGGGTTTGGCGGTGCCGGCCGGACCCCCCGGTCGAACGGACGTCACCAGCACGCCATCGAGCGAGGGGCGCTTCATTTCTTCAGCCAGCAGACTCGAAAAGTCGCGCACGGTCAGTCCCCACGCTTTGATCTCCTGCTCCTTGGGGAAGACCTCCTCGCGCTCGATCGGCACCACGTGGAGTGAGACTTCCTTTCCATCGCGCTTTACCACCGCGGTGACCTCCTTGCCGATGGTCAGGCTGGCCAGCCGCCACATGAGGTCCGCCATCTGTTCCTCGAAGCGGACATCGGTGGCGGCGCCGCCCACGCGCAGCAGCAAGTCGCCGGGTTTGAAGCCCGCCTTGTCGGCCGGAGAATCCGCGAGCACGCCGCTGATCAGTACCCCGTGCTTGTCATGAGCGCGCTTGAAGAGCGGCTGCGCATCGAGGCCGAGCCAGCTCCGCCGGACGCGGCCTTTGGCCATGATTTCTCTGGCCACGCTCTGGGCCAGGTTGCCGGGAATGGCGCCGCTCAGGCCGTAACTGATTTCATTGATGCCAATGATCTTGCCATGCAAATCCACCACCGGACCCCCGGAGTTTCCACCGTAAATCGCGGCATCGTGTCCAATCCAACGCACCAGCGAGCCGACATCTTCACCGTCCAATCGGAAGCGCCGGCTGGAGCCCCAGAATCGCGGCATGGTCATCTCGGTGTTGCTGATGATGCCGAGCGTCACTGATTGGGAGAGGGCCATTGGGCTGCCCATGGCCAGCACGTATTCGCCCACCTGGATCTTCGCTGAATCGCCAAATTCGGCGTACTTGAACTCGACCGGGTGCTCCGGCTTGAGCTTCAGGATGGAAATGTCCGTGAGGGGGTCGGTGCCCACCAGTTCGGCCTCGATTTCCTCGCGGTTCCACATGGTGCAGAACATACGCGCGGCGTGGCCGGCCACATGGTGGTTGGTGATGAGGTAGCCGTCCCGGGTAATGATGGCCCCGCTGCCGACCTCCTGCATCTTGATTTCGCGGCCCTCGCTGTAGTCGGTGGACACGACGCGAATCCGCACCAGGGCCGGTTTGACTCTGGCAATGGCCGAATCGATCTGCGACCGCAACGCCGAGGGAGTGCTCCGCTCCGCAGCGCCGGTCGAGGCGGCTTCGGAGACAAAGAGCAGACTGAAACCGAGAGCCAGTCGCTGGAGAATATGAAACGGATTGCTGCCGAGCATCGGTGTCCTTTTAGAGCAAATCCGCACGCTTGCAAGCCCGGAATTGAGCGTGAACTTGACTTTCCATGCGGGGGACGATGATCTGGCGCCGGGCCGGTCAGAGCGCACAACTTGCCGCTGGAGCGGAATCTGCCTTAAGGAGCGTGCCACAGGGCGGTACGCGGGCGCGACATGTCAGATGCTCGCCCAAGTCACCTGTCCCGGATCAACTCGAAAACGTTCAGGTAATGCTGGCCTGGGTAGTTCCAGGAATAGTCGTGGCGCATCCCGTTGATCATCAGCTCGCGGAAGTACTGTGGGAAGGAGTACCACATCCCGATGGCGCGGTGGAGGGCGGACTCGATGCCCGCGTTATTGAAATCATTGAAGACATAGCCGTTGCGCTCGTGATACGGGCGATCCGCATAGTTGGCGTCGAACACGGTGTCCGCCAGGCCCCCCGTCGCGCGCACGATGGGCACGGCGCCGTACTTGAGTGCGATCATCTGGGTCAGGCCGCACGGCTCGAACCGGCTGGGGACAACCATCATCTCCGCGCCAGCATAGATCAGGTGGGAAAGCTCCTCGTTGAAGCCGAGCTCGATGTGACAATCAGGGTTGTCGTTGTAATGCCGCTTGAGGTGCCAGAAGTGCCGCCCGATGCGACCGTCGGCGCTGGTTCCCAGGAGCACGAATTGGCAACCGTGCTGCAGGCAATAGTGGATAGCATGGGTGATGAGCGGCACGCCCTTTTGCTCGTCCAGCCGGCCGACGTAGCCGACGATGGGCTTGAGCACGTCTTGTAGCCAGAACCGTTGCCGCAGCGCCTTCTTGTTCTCGTATTTGCCATCGAGCGTGTTGATGCCGTATTGGCGCGGGATGTGGCGGTCAATTTCCGGATTCCAGACCTCGTAATCAATGCCATTGAGAATGCCGCCGACTTTCCCGCGATGGACCTGGAGGGTGTGGCCCAACCCGAAGCTCTGGGGGGTGTTCATAATCTCCCAGGCGTAACGGGGCGAAACGGTCGTGACGAAATTGGAATAGACAATCCCCCCCTTCATCAGGTTGAGGGCGGCATGGTTGAAATTGTCCTGGAGCCGATCCGGGTGAAAGAAGTAGGCATGCCGGTTAAGACCGGTTGCTCGCAGGATGTGTTCCCGGGTGACGCCCTGGTGCTGGAGGTTATGCAGCGTGTAACAGACCCGCGGGTGAGTCATCCCCACGAAATTGTAAATCTCATAGAGCAACACCGGCACCAGTCCGGTCTGCCAGTCATGGCAGTGAATGATGTCCGGGTGCCGGTTGCTCTTAAGCATGAACTCCAGCGCGGCCTTGGAGAAGAACGCGAACCGCTGGTCGTCGTCCACCTGCCCGTAGAACATGTGGCGGTTGAAGAAGTTCTCACTAGAATGAGGTTCGATGAAGAAGCACTTGCGGCCATGAACGAAGCCGAAATATACGGTGCAATGGACCGACCGGTCATACCACGGCACCCACAGGTCCTTGAAGGCGATCTGCAGATTGAAGATCTGGTCATACCGCAGGCAATCGTACTTGGGCAGAATGATGTCCACCGAGTGCCCCCGAATCTCCAGTTCCCGCGTTAGCCCGAACACCACGTCCCCCAGCCCCCCCACCTTTGCCACGGGGGCGCACTCGGAAGCTACCATTATGATATACATATTCGTTGACGCTACACCTTGCGAAGCAGGTTCATGGCCGTGTCCAGCAGGTAGTAAGCCTGCTCCAGGCCGTCAAACGAGCGATACACCCACCGGCTGCCCCAATAGAAATTGCAACTGGTCTCGGCCTGCAGCAGATGATCGAACGCGCGGATGATAAGTTGGCGAACCTCCTCCGGGTTGGCGAGCGCCGCCTGGCGCAAGTCGAATCCCCGTTTCACCTGCCAGTAATATTCGCTGGCGCGCCGCACCTCGTCAAATCCCTTCTTCTGCAAGAGCGACCCGGTCCACTGGGTGAAATCGCCGCCCCAATGATGTTCGGTGTTCCACGCGCCGGGATGGACTTCGACCTCCTCCTTGGGCGGATACTTCTCCAGGTATTGGCTGATATGGATGGGGGTGAAACCGAGCGTCCCGGCCCGGAACCGATCCAGGATGGGCCGGTAGAAGAATCCCCAGAAGCCGCTCTCGACCTTCGTGGTGCGGAACCAACCGCCGTTCTCGCCGTCCGTCCAGGTGGTGACCAGCGCGGGGAAATCGCAATGCTTGGTCCGCTCCCGCACCTCATGCTGGAACCAACCGGGGTCCAAGCCCGAGAGCTGAGCGTTGGACAACTCGCGGTCCCGCGGCACCACGACGATTTCTGCTCCTCCGTAGCGCGCACGGTAGGGCCGATAGCGCAGTTCCTCCCAGCGCATCTCGCGCTTCGGCTTGATATAAATGGAATCCACCAGGACATATTTATACCCGTGGCGTTTGAGCAGCGGGATCATCTCCATGCAGAAGCCCATCTCCGGCGGCCAGAACCCCGGGAAACTCTCCCGCCCCAGCAGATGTCGCCCCAGCCCCAGCCACCACTCCGTCTGCGCTTCCCAGTCCGTCTGGGGGATCAGTGGGTACACCGGGTGATAAAGCCCGCTGCCCAGGAACTCGATGTTGGAGCGGCGATACCGGTTCAGGAAGTCCTCGATGTTAACGACATCCGAGAAGGTCTGACGCACGCCCGGGTCTTCGAGTTGCTTGAGCAGCGTGCCGGAGAAACTCAGGTGCAGCCGCGCCACGTCCTCGTAGCCCTCGAGCATCCGCACCGGCCGGTCGTAGCACCAGAGAATCTGCCGAGCCTCCCAACTCTCACTGGAGTTCTGCAAGGCCAACAGGTTTCCCTGCGGTTGGTGCATGTGCAGTCCTAAAGCATGGTAAATGTCCGCCATAAAGAGCGCCTGCTGTTGTTCCGTCCAAGCTACAGGTTCAAGCCCGAACTTCAAGTCCCAGGAGCAGCCAAACCGCCAATTGGGCGCTTGCGCTCATCACATACCCTCTGCTATTGTGTTTCGCGTTGACGACGCAAGTCGTTGGTAATCAACAATGCCCGCGTGGCGGAATTGGCAGACGCGCTAGATTCAGGTTCTAGTCCTTAACCGGATACAGGTTCAAGTCCTGTCGCGGGCACCACCTCGAAGACTCAACCAAGGACGGTAGTTGCTCTCAGCGTGCGGCTTCGCATTCCTCGACCTTCACCTCGTAGAAATCGTCCGTGATTAGCCCCTCTTCGAACAGGAGCTTGAGCTGCCGCAGGCGTCCGGCGACCTGCTGCTTGGTGAATTTGGGCTTGTTTGACGCGGGGTCGGCTGAGGCGATTGCGGGCTTGGGCTCAACCTCAGTTGGCGGACGAACGCGCAGGACACGCTTGGGCGGCGGTTGGTAGCTCGGGTCAAAGACCGTCACCTTGAGCTCGGTCGCGGGAACGAGATGCCGCCACAAGAAGGCCTGCATCCGGTCTTCCGCCGGCACGGCTTCGTGCGTGACGTTCTGCCCCCCGATGCTCGCGGTGCCAACTACCGTAAGGTTGACGGGTTCCTGGTTCGTGATCAGGCTTGTCTTCAGCGTGAGCCGCACCATGGCTTGGGTTCCCGAAATGGAGATGGGAGCGGCTGAGAATCCGGCGGGCGGATTCGTCAGGCTCAGCTTGATCGGACCGGCGAAACCGTCTTTGCGGATGACATAGACGCCGAGAGGAGCGGTACTCTTGCTGCGCAAGCCGACGCTCGAAGGCACCACACGCAACGCGAAATCGGGTTGCGGGGCGCTGAGGCGCAAACGGTAGCCATATTCCTCACCGCCAGCCCGCGCGGCATCGCCGAGGTGAACGTAGTAGGTTCCGTCCGCCGGCAGCTTCGCCATGAAATAGGAATCCGCGTCGTGCGTGTTGACTCCGGCAGCCAGGTCGGCATGGTCATCGTTGAACGCCAGCAGCTTGCCCGTCGCGTCGGTGAGCTTGAGCACCGAATCGAGCGGAGAATCCAGCCGGCGCGCGCAGACTTCCGCGACGACGGTTTCGTTCGACCTGCCCGTGAACTTGAACACGTCCTCATCGCCCGGCCGATCTATACGCCCGTTGATGATGATGGGCAGCTTCACCTTCTGCGCCCGCGCCAGCGTGTTGTTGGGTTCCTGGTCGGAGGTTTCCGGGAGCGCGTCCAGGGCGAAAGGCAGAGGGTTGGAAACGAATCCCTTCCTGCTCGAAGTGAGCCGATAGACTCCGGGCTCCGCGTTGGTTTCAGGCGGCGTCAACGCAGCCTCCGCCAGGTTCCAACCTTTCACTTTGACTGCCGGCAAAGCGCCCGCCCGGCCGCCCAACGGGAAGATGCTCGTCACAAAAGGAACCTCCCCGATGGTGATGCGATAGACGAAGTCCTCGCGCCCGCGATAGATGGCGTCGTAGATCGCCAACACGTATTCGCCGTCGCTGGGCACCTGGTAGAGGATAGTCGGATCGGGCTTGAACCGGTAATCGTCGTCATACGCCACTTCCTTCCCCTTCGCATCGTAAAGCACCAGCACAGGCTGGAACCAGCCCGGCACAGCGTCGGCGATATACGGGATTAGCGACCGCGCCTGGGTAGTGATGACGAGCCTTTGATCCTTGCGCGCGGCGAAGCGATACCGGTTGAGTTCCCCGGAAGCGATCTGGCCATTGACCGTGCAGGGTAGGGTAATGCGGTCCTCCACTTCGGTGGCGGGCCGCTTGCGCAGGGCGAGTTCCTCCTTGCCGAGCACCTGCAGCGGGGCGGTGGTCATGGCTTTCCGGCAGACTTCGGGCAATTGGCCGACGTGGAACACCAGCGGGTTGGACAACCCGCGCGGAGTCCCCAGTCGCAGCTCCCGCTCCCCGGGTTGAGCATCCGGAGCGATCTGGACCTCGACGTAGGCAATGCTGGCGAGCGCAACGCTGGCGGGCCGGTTGACGTATTCGGCGACCCGCTTCTCGATCCTGGCGATCAGCTTCAGCGTGGTTTCATTTGTGCCCCCCGGCGTCGCCGCCCCCTTTTCCGTGGTCATCATGGGGTTCTCCGACGCCATTATCGGGGTCCCCGAGTTCATCATCGTCGAGGCCACCTCCGGCTTCCCACTTTTCAACTCCTTCAGTTGCTCATTCAAAAGGGTGGTTTCCTGGGGGTTGAGCGGACGGTCATACTCGAGCACCCGGGCGGTCACGCCCGCGCCGGTAACGAAGATCTGGCCCACGCCGTCCAGGCCCTGACCACCCAGTTTGATCTGGAAGGTAGTGCCTTGCTGGCCGCCGGCGGGATAGACGAAACCAATATACGGCCGCACCTGCGCCCAAGCAGCGGGCGCGACCGCCAGCCAGCCAAGCGCTCCCAAGACCGCAAGCCAGTTAACTCTATGCATAGAATCGGGCGCTCCAAGGCTCGCTACATGATCTCAGTCAGGAGCCCGGCGGACTTCACGCCTTCCGAGGCGGCGGGCAACACGTGTGCATCGAGGCCCATGGGATGAGGCAGCTTGGCGTTCGAGTCAATCCCCGCCAGATGATAGATGCTGCCGAGCAGATCGACGGGATAGACGGGCCGGTCCTTGACCTCTTCGGCCTTGGCATCGGAAGAACCGACCACTTGCCCGCCCTTGAATCCGCCGCCGGCCACCAGGACGCTGAAGACGTTGCCATAATGATTGCGTCCGCCATTCCAGGGTGGTTGCCAGTCGATCTTGGGCGTGCGGCCGAACTCGCCACTGCACCAAACCAACGTGCTGTCCAGCAGGCCATGCTCGTGCAGGTCCTGCAGGAGCATGGCCAGTCCCTGATCCAATTGCGGGCATTGCCGGCCCATCGTCTGGAAGTGGTCTTTGTGCGTGTCCCAGCCTCCGGGGTAATTGATGACGATATAGGGAACTCCGGCCTCCACCATGCGCCGCGCAGCGAGACAGTCCTGGCCGAAGGTGTGGCGGCCATAGCGGTCCCGTAGCTCCGCTTTCTCTTTGGAGAGATCGAATACCTGGCGGCCCTCACCCAGGATGAGGTCATACGCCTGTTTGCGGGCTTCTTCCGCGGTGGCAACTTGTGGGCTGGCGGCCATGGTATTTCCCATCGTGTTCAGGCTGGTGAGCAACGCGCGCCGCTTGTTCTGCCGGTCGTCGGTGATGCCCCGGGCGACCACGCCTTCCACCTCGAAGCGGGCCGCGTTAGGGTCGCCGCCGGTGGCAAACGGCTTTAGCCGCGGCCCGAGGAAGCCCTCTTCCGAGAACCGTCCCTGGGGCTGGGTCAGCACCACGTAAGGCGGAATCAGACCTTTGTAATCCGGACTCCGAAAGAGCGCAAAGACGGCGCCGACGCTCGGGTAGGCCAGGCGCTCGCCGGGCATGTGCGCGGTTTGCATCAGGTAGGCCGCGGTTTCGTGGCCGTTGTTGCGATGCGTCATGCTGCGGATGAGCGAGTATTTGTCGGCTTGCTTGGCCAGGTTGGGGAACCACTCGCTGACCATGATCCCGTCCACGTTGGTGGGGAGTGGCTTCTTCATCGGGCCGTTGTAATCGTAGCCGGCATCCGGCTTGGGGTCCCAGGTATCGTTGTGCGACATGCCGCCCCACAGGAAGATCTGGATGACCGACTTGGCTTTGCCCTTGCCCGGCGCTGTGGCCAAGGTGCTGGCCGGCTGCGTGGCGGCTCCGAACACCCGGCCGCCGCCGAACAACAACCCGGCCGCGCTGAACAAACCGACGCGCATGACTTCGCGCCGGGACAGCGGCAGGCTCAAGCTCATGCAAAGGGCATCCGCAGTCGGCGACTGGCGATCAGACTGACGCGCTTGGCTCATAGTTTGGCTTTCGTTTGAATGGGAGCGACTAGTGGCGATACATGAATTCGGTGCTGTTGATCAAACTCCAGGTAATGTCCAGCCAGTCCTCGCGCGTCTTCGTGCGCACCCCTGGCTTGCCAGGCTTGCCATACTCCGCCAGCGTCTTCACTTCATCGGCGGTCGGAAACCGCGAGAGGATGGTCAAATAAAGCTCCTCCACGATATCAGCTTGCTTACGGCTGGGATCGAAGATGGCTTTGAGCTTCGTGCTCTGTTCCAGCTTGCGCTGGATATGGCTGGAGTTGAGCAGGTGCAGGCATTGCGCGGGCATCACCTTGTTGTTGCGTTCGTTTTCCATGCCCGTGGCCCGGGCCGAACGCCCGAACAAGGCCAGAAACGGGCTGGTAATGCTGCCATCGGCCAGTGCAATGGCCGGCTGATCGGCGGGGATGTAGGTGAACGGCTCCGGGATGGCGCTGGTGTAAAGGTCCGAGGCGCCCGTGACCTTGTTAATCGCATCAATCAACACCTCCGCATCCAAACGCCGCAGCGCATAACTCCCGAAGTTGGTCTCCGCCTGGGAGACATTGGACCGCGGCACCGAGGAGAACTGATACGTCTGTGAATTCAGGATGAGCCGGTAAAGGCGCTTCAGGTCGTAGTGGCTCGCGATCAACTCCTTCTCCAGATGCGCCTCCAGTGCGGGATTGCCTGGCGGGTTATCAGCGCGAATATCGTCCGGCTCGTGGATGATGCCCCGCCCCAGCAGCCAGGACCAGACGCGGTTGGCTATGTTGCGCGTGAACCAGGGATTCTCCGGGGTGATCAGCCAATCGGCGAAGACCTCCCGCGGGTCGCGGTCCGGGGGCAGCTTGATCTGCTTGCCATTCGGGAAGGTGGCCACTTGCGGCGCGGTGCTGGTCGGAGGCAAGGTCGCCGCCGCCGGGTTGGTGCTGGTGAGTTGGGCGCTGGAATTGAGGGGGTCCCAGAAGACGTGTTCCTCCTTCCATTCCTGCGTGGGCTTGTAGCCGATCTGCGCGAAGAAGGTCACCATGCCCGCCAACTGGTTCGTCGGCCACTTGTCCGCCCGCGCGCCCATAAACGTCAATGCCACCGCGGTGGCGATGCTTTCCGGGGTTCGATCCTGGATGGCGCGGTAGAAATTGACCGGGCCGACGCGGAAATTGCTGCCGCTCGAAGTAAGCATCTCCCGGGCGAACTTGTCATAGGGCTTGTTCGCTGCGATGGAGGCGTGAACGTAGCGGTGGTAGGCCTGGGCGGCATTCGGCCACAGATTGACCGGGAATTCCGCCTTGATGCGCAGAATGTCGCCCCATTTCATGGCCCAATAGTCGGCGAATTCATCCCGCTCCAGGAGACGATCGATCAGCCGATGGCGTTTATTCTTCGTGTCCGGGTCGGCGATGAATTCCCGCGCTTCCTGGGCGGTAGGCAGCGTGCCGATGACATCGAGATAGACGCGCCGGACAAACACGGCGTCCGAGCAGAGGGCGGGCTGGATACCCAGCGGCGACAACCTGGCCATGACGAGCTTGTCGATCTGTCCCTCGGGTGTCACCGTCCCCGCGCATTCGTAAATGCCCGGATCTGGTGCGGCGGCTGCGGCCGCCACCGCGGCGAAGGCAACCAGCAGCATCAACGATCTCTTCAACATGGCCTACGGTCCGAGTATATCGGACTTACGCAGAGCAGATCAAGCGCGCGCGGACAAGGCTTCGGCGATGCATTGCACTACGTACCTGGCTTGGGTCTCGCTGAGTTCCGGGTAAATGGGCAGCGCCAGAGTTTCCGTAGCCGCGCTTTCGCTCTCGGGAAACGCCCCCGCCCGATACCCCAGGTAGGAGAAGCATTCTTGAAGGTGCAAGGGCACGGGATAGTAGATTTCCGTGCCCACGCCCTTTTCCCGAAGCGCCGCTCTCAGTGAGTCCCGGTGGGCAACACGAATCACGTATTGGTTGAAAATGTGCCGATCCGTCACGATCCTGGGCAACACCAGGCTCGGCGAACCGGCCTTGCTCGCGCTGGGTTGGGCGCCCTCTGCGATAGGCAGGCCCGTCTCGGCGAAGAGGCGATTGTATCGGCTGGCGTTATGCTGGCGGGCGGATGTCCAGGCGTCCAGATGCCGCAGCTTGGCCAGGACCACGGCGGCCTGGAGCGAGTCGAGGCGGAAATTGCCTCCTATGACCTGGTGGTAATACTTGGGCTGTGAACCATGCGCGCGCAGCCGTATGAGCTTCTCGGCCCGCCGCGCATCTCCGGTCACCACCATGCCGCCGTCGCCCGCGGCCCCAAGGTTCTTTGACGGGAAAAAGGAAAAGCAGCCATACTGGCCAATGGAGCCCGCCCGCCGGCCCTTGTGCTCGGCGCCAATCGCCTGGGCGGCGTCTTCGATCACCACAAGCTGGTGTTTCTCCGCGATCCGCATTACGGCGTCCATATCGGCCATCTGGCCGTAAAGGTGGACCGGGATGATGGCGCGCGTGTGCGGGGTTATCTTCGCCTCGATTTGCGCCGGGTCGAGGTTGTAACTGGCCGGGTCGATGTCCACGAAGACCGGCTTGGCGCCGACGCGCGCAATCGAGCCCGCGGTGGCAAAAAAGGTGTAGGGCGTGGTGATCACCTCGTCGCCCGGGCCAATCCCCTCCGCCATCAGGCAAACCAGCAGCGCATCCGTTCCAGAAGAGACCCCAACCCCGTAAGCGCAGCCTGAGTATTGTGCAATCGCCTGTTCGCACTTCTGCACCGGCGGCCCCAGGATGAATTGCTGAGATTCCATCACTTCGGCAACCGAGGCGTCGATTTCAGCCTTAATTGCCACATACTGTGCCTTGAGGTCGAGCAGCGGGACTTTCATGGGTTCAGTGAATAAAACGGGCCTGGCAAGGGGTAGCGTGATGTCGTACTGGCCCTGCTCAGATTCGCGGGGGCATTATAGTTTGCCGGGGAGGAAGGGCAAGCCAAAGGTGGTGGGCCAGCACCGCTTGCCGCGGCCCGGCCAATCTGAGGTGGCTTTGGGCGCATTTCTGCTTTCTGCTTTGCCTCGGGGTTGGCTTCGATGTCGCATTGTGTGGCTTCGTCCCGCCATTCTTCATTCTGCATTCTTCCTTCTTCCTTCTCCTAAGATACCGGATCGGTTGCCTACCAGTTCCCAAGCAGTGCGCTTGCGGGTAGCCTGCACGGCGCCTTGGCCAAAAGAGCCGATAGATAGTGGGGATTGCGGGGAAAAGGCAGAAGGCAGTCCACCCTCCGCAGTACTGCTACGGAGGACGGGAACGCAGAATGAAGAAAAAAGCAGGGGGAATGGAGAAATCAGAGGCAAAAGGGCAAAGCTCAACCGGCCCTCGCGGGAGCGAAGGCGCTCAGAATATGTGGCGGGCGGCGGTCAGGGAGGCTGGCCGGCCATGAACTCCCGGGGGCGGTCCTGCCAATCAGCCACGAACCGGTTAGCGCGAAGGAACAGCACGGGGCCGACAGGCGGCTGATCGAACC
>OCZT010002899.1_pt1 | contig 17653 bp, 15 predicted proteins | sample 1539031 | NCBI WGS metagenome assembly OCZT01 (sample SAMEA3539308, study PRJEB22396) | soil metagenome | biome: tundra; feature: field; material: soil | place: USA | collected 2010-05 | depth 0.15 m | reverse complement strand
CGAACAGCACCAGCGCCAACGGCGTCTACGGCTACAGCGGCTCGAGCACCTTCCCGACCGGCACCTACAACGCCAACAACTACTGGGTCGATGTGCTGTTCTCGACCCAGTCGTCGAACTCCCCGCCCGGGCAGCCGCCAAACGCCTCCGCACAAGCCGGCTACCAGAGCGCGACGGTCACCTGGACCGCCCCGTGGGACGGCGGCAGCCCGATCACCAGTTACACCATCACGCCCTACATCGGCTCGACCGCGCAGACCCCGACGACGATCACCGGATCTCCGCCGGTGACGAGCGCCACGGTCAACGGCCTGACCAACGGAACCGCCTACACATTCACGGTCAGCGCGACCAACGCGAACGGGACTGGGGCCGCTTCCGCAGCCTCGAACTCGGTCACGCCGGGCCCCCAGCCATCGGGGCAGTGGTCACCGTTGATGAATTGGCCGTTGGTGGCGATTCATGGGGTGTTGTTGCACACTGGCAACGTGTTGGTGTGGGATGGGTGGCAGCAGCCGGAGCCCTCGCAGGAGTTCGATCCGAGTACGGGTTCGTTTACCGATCCGGTCAATTCGCCGGATAGCTTGTTCTGTAGCGCGATGGTGCAGATGCCGGACGGGCGGATTTTGGTGGTCGGCGGGTACGGGGAGCTGTCGACGGGGAACCTGGGGATCGTCGATACGAATATTTATGATCCGGCGACGGGGACGTGGACGCGGGTGGCGGATATGCATTACCCGCGGTGGTATGCGGGGTTGACGGAGTTGGCGGACGGGACCGATGTGGTGATCAGCGGCAAGTCGACGGACTTCAGCACGTGGGCTGATACCCCGGAGGTCTACGATCCGTCGACGAACACGTGGACGCTGCTGTCGGGGGTGAACACGTCGGCGGTGCATGAGCTGGAGTATCCGAACACGTATTTGTTGCCGAACGGGAACGTGTTCGTGTACGGGCCCTCGGAGGACAAGTCCTTCGAGCTGAACGTGGGCGCGCAGACGTGGACTGCGGTGGGCGGGTCGAGTGGGGTGGTGAACGGCGCGTCGGTGATGTATCGGCCGGGGAAGGTACTCGTCGCGGGCGGCGCGGCGGACCTGGGGTCGCCGGGAACCGCGCAGGCAAACGCGGCGGTGATCGATCTGACGGCGGCTAGTCCGCAGTATCAGTCTATCTCGCCGATGGGGTACGCGCGGGCGTTCAATAACGCGACGATGCTGGCCGACGGGACGGTGTTGATGAGCGGCGGGGAGCCGCAGACGGGCGTCTCTGGCGGGCAGGGCGAGGTGTCGGGCGGGGTGCTGCCGGCGGAGATCTGGAATCCGTCCACGCAGCAGTGGACGACGGTCGCGTCGATGGCGGTCACGCGCGGGTATCACACCAGCACGCTGTTGCTGCCCGACGGGCGGGTGCTGGTCGCCGGCAGCGGGCACGCCGCGCCGGGGGAGCCGGGCGAGGACAACGCCCAGTACTACTCGCCGCCGTACCTGTTCAAGAGCGCCCGCCCGACGATCACATCGGCGCCCAGCTCGGCGACATACGGCTCGAACATCACCGTCTCGACCCCGGACGCGGCGTCGATCCAGTCGGTCAACCTCGTCGACCTGGGGACCAGCACCCACCAGATGGACTTCAGCCAGCACTTCGACCCGCTGTCATTCACCACCGGCTCGGGCAGCCTGAACGTGACCATGCCCGCCAACGGGAACTACGCCCCGCCCGGCTACTACATGCTGTTCATCGTCAACTCAAACGGCGTCCCTTCGGTCGCCTCCATCATCCAAGTTGGCTCCGGCACCCAAGGCGCGAAAGCACAAAACACGGCGCAGACGACCAGCGGCACCAGCACCGCGGCGTCCGGCGCCACGCCGCTGACGCTAAGCGCGACCAAGCAGGCAACGACGACCACCACGACCACGACGAGCTCGAGCACAAGCAAGACCGCGAGCGCCCGCCGCACCGCCGCCGACAAGCCGCCCAAGGGTCCGGCGTTCGTGCAGAAGACGACCGGCTACCAGGACACCACCAGGCAGCTGCTGATGACGCCCAGCGCCCCGCTGCGCGCCGGCGATCGGCTGGTCGTGCAGACCTCGATCTGGGGTGGGCGCGCGAGCGCGCGCAGCGTCACCGACTCCGCCGGGGACCAGTTCACCGAGCTGCTGCGGCGCGTGGGTGCGGACGGCACCGAGATGAGCGTCTGGACCGCTCCCGTCACGGCCGGGGCCGGCAAGACCCCGCAGATCTTCGCCGTCCCCACCTCCACCGCGGACGTCGGCGCGGTCGCGCTCGAGTACTCGGGCCTGTCGGCGGCGCCCGGGGCCGCGGCGGTCGACCAGATCGTCCAGGCCGGCGGGATCACCGGCCGCCCGACGACGGTCACCTCCGGCCACACCAGCCGCACGAGTGGGGCGGGTGAGCTGGCGGTCGGGTTCTACGCCGACTCGGGTTTCGGCGACATCCTGAAGCCCGCCGGCCAGTACACCCAGCGTGCGAACCTCTCCCCGACGACGACGATGATGGAACAGCTCGCCGAGGACAAGGTCGTCGGCGCGGGCGCCCAGCCCGCCGCGACCGTCCAGACCGGCGCTCGCACCCCCTGGATGATGGCCACGATCGTCTTCAAGACCGCCGGCGCCCGCGCGTTCGGGCCCGGACCGCAGCCGTCAGATGCCCAGCCCGCACGCCTCGGCAAACTCGGACCGCTGCTCCCGCTCTCCCACCGCCCACGCCCCCACATCGTCGCCGGCGGGATCGCCGGTTTCGTCGGCTGGTTCCACGGACACCGCGTCCACTACTACTGCCTCGTCGACCCCTCCGGCCACGCCGAGCAAACCACCCGCGCCAACGCCAACACCACCGGCGTCTGGTGGATGCCCGCAGGCCTACCCCAGCTCTCGTCGACCGGCTAAGGGGCTAGCTGGTTGATTCCACCCGTTCAGGCGACGTAGGCCACGAGCGAGCGGCTCGGGCGTCCGAGCTGGTGGTTGAGGGTGATGCAGGCTGCGAGTGTGAGCAGGCGACTGGCGATCCGGGCGTAGACGTTGGTGATCGTCCGGGCGCTTCGCGCTCTGGGCGATCTGCGCCGACCAGCGCCCATGCTCTCGGGGTTCCGTCCGGGGCGACGGCCAGGCGCAGGCGCATCCCCCAGAAGAACCGAGAATGGCTGCGCGAGGAGCCGTAGCCGGCCCAGTCGGCCAGCTCCGAGCGCCTGACGGTCTCAAGCGAGCGCCCGCACTCCGCCGGGGTGGAGTCCAACAGCACGATGTCGTCTGTGAAGCCGGCACTGTCGGCGGCGAACATTCCGATCAGCCACTCAATCGTGCTGACCAGGCGGGCCCGGGGCTTGTGATAGCCGGGCTGCTGGGGCAGCTCGGGAACAGATGAGAAACCCGCTTCTCGGCCACGGCGAGGAAACGCCGATCGGACGGGATGCCCATGATCGGCTGCGCCACACACAGCGTGACGGCCTCCGCGTCTGTGACCCTTCGACGAGCGTTCCCGCGCCGCTCGGGCAGGAGATCGTCCTCCGTGCAATAACGGCGATGAGAAGAGTGTCGAGGTCGGCGTGCACGTGGCCTCCTGGTCGACGATGCCTTTGGACCACCGCCGACTTCGGCCTCTTCTCAAAAGACCCCCTCCAACGCGGCACCCGCCGTGGAATCAATCATCTAGCCGACGACGCAAGCGCAGAAACTGTCGCTATTCGAAACAAACTGCGCGTGCATCCTGCGGGCGGGCGCCCGGGCCCGAACCCCCGCGGCGCCCTGGCACCCCACCGCCCCCCGACCGCCAGGTCAGGCCACGGTCCAGGTGTCGCCGCTCAGCAGCAGCTCGCCGAGCTCGGCCCGCGAGTGTCCGCAGCCCGCGACGGGCCCGCGCGGGCCACTCCGCGGCGCCGGCACCGCGCCGGGCGCTATGACCGGATCGGCACGACCGCGGTCGTGCCGACGCGCGTCTTGACCGCGTGGTCCGGCGGGACGGAGGAGACGATCACCGAGCCGGAGGCGATCTGGGCGCCGGCACCGATGTGCACGTGGGGCTCGATGAAGATGCCGGTCCCGAGGCGGCAGCGGTCGCCGAGCTCGACCAGACCGGAGGTCATGCAGCCCGGGCCGGTCGAGATGTCGTTGCCCAGTTTGCTGTGGTGGTCGAAGGAGTTGTAGGCAGACAGGAAGTTGTTCTCGCCGATCACGGTCCCGACGCCGAAGTGACAGTTCGCGCAGATCACGTTGCCTGCGCCGATCTGTACGCCGCTGGCGATTCGCGCCGTCGGGTCGATCACGTTCGCAAGCGGCAGGCCGGCCTGCTCGCAGCGCTGCCGCAGGCGCGTGCGCGCCGTCACGGAGGTCGAGATCGAGATCACAGCCGCGTCGAACGCGCCCTCCCCATACAGGGCCAGCCCGCGCTCGACGCCGCCGATCACGGGCACACCGTCGACCACGTCGCCGAAGTGCGAGGCGTCGTCGTCGACCACGGCGATCGCCTGCAGGCCGTCGTCGTGGAGCAGGATGTCGAGCACCTGCGTTGCGCCGAGGCCGGCGCCGATCACGACCAAGCGCCGGACGCCCGGTCGCGCCTCGAGCGGATCCGGCAACTCGATCCCGGCCGCCCCATCGGCTTCTGCCGCGAACGTTTCGACGACCTTGGTCGTCACCAGCTCGTCGGTCCCGCGCGCGATCTGGTCGATGTCGAGGCCCAGCTCGCCGGCGCGCCGGCGCGCCGGCTCGGTGATCCGGCCCGCGTGCTCGCTGGCTGACGACGCGGCCTGCAAGCGCTCCTGGTCGTAGCGCTCGAGCGTCTCGAGCGTCTCGAACAGATAGGCGAGCGGCTGATCGATTTTGAGCTGGTCTCCGTCGTCACGCAGACGCAGGAGCACGCCACTGTCGGGCGCATGAACGTCGATGATCGCCTTGCTCGTCTCGATCTCGACGAGGGGCTGCCCCTCGCTCACCTCGGTGCGGTCCTCGACATACCACCGCACGACGACAGCGGACTCGCTGTTGACGTCGGTTGTCGGGATCGTGACGGCGATCATGCCGCTACGGCGAGGATCGCAGCCTCGATCTGCTCCTCTCCGACGAGTAGGTCACGCTCGGGTCCGCGCGAGCTCGGAATCACGTCGCTGCCGCTGGCAACGACCTCGACCGGGCGGCGTAGCGAGCCGAACAGGCGCCTGCCGGCCTCCGCGGCGATCTCCGTGCCCCATGACCAGCCCGACGTGCCCTCCTCGAGCGTGACAAGCGCGCCGGTCGCGGCGGCCGAATCCAGGATCGGGTCGAGGTCGAGCGGCGCGAGCTGCGCGGTCACGAGCAACTCGACGAAGATCTCCTCCTCGAGCGCCAGCCGCGCCTGGACTCGCCGTGCGAGCTCTGCCTGGTAGCCGTAGGCGATCACGGTCGCGGTGCATTCGGACCGGGGTCCGTAGCGCACCGCGATCATCGGCAAGCCCGACTGCCCACCGCAGGACTGCACCGTTGCGCCGATCAGCTGGCCGGGCTCGATCATGTCGAGCGCGTACAGTAGCTTGTGCTCGACGTGAATCGCCGGCGTGTCGTCGGCGAGCAGGTGGCGCAGGACCTCGTCAGGATCGTGCAGCAGCGACCCGGCCACCACGCGCAGGTGGGGAATTCCGAGCATGTGCTTCTCGATGCTCTGGCTATGGGTGGGTCCGTAGCCGCGACCGCCGCCGGACGGCGTTCTGATCACCACCGGGCACGTGGCGTTTCCGTTGTACATCGCCTGGTACTTGGTGATGTGGTTGAGGATCTGGTCGAAGCACAGCGCGAGGAAGTCGCCGAACATGACCTCGGCAATCGGCCGGTAGCCGGCCAGCGCGAGCCCGGCGGCGACGCCGGCGATCGCGGCCTCGCTGATCGGGGTCGTACGCACGCGCTTCGGGAAGGCGGTGCTGAGCCCGCGAGTGACCTTGAACGCGCCGCCGTAGGGATCGGCGATGTCCTCGCCGAGGACCACCACCTGCTCGTTCTCGGCGAGTGCCTGATGCAGGGCGTCGCCTAGTGCTCGGGCGTAGATCATGTCTCCGTGAGCTCCGCGACGATCTCCTCGATCCCGGCGCTGACCTCAGCGTCTATCTTCGCGCGAGCGGCAGGAATCAGACGGCGACCGTGGATCAGGAGCGGATCGAGCCCCCACCGGGCCTCGACCTCCTCCCGGGGTCGGTTGTCGTCGTTCTTGGAGTGGTGGCAGAGCCGGTAGGTGTGGATGACCAGCGCACACGGCGCGCGCTGCTCTCTGACGAACGAGACCGCGCGCTCCGCCACCGGAGCGATCTCGAGTACGTCCGTCGAGTCGACCTCCTCGACCGCGATCCCGAACGCCTCGAAGCGGCCGCGCATGCTGCCCGCGAGGTTCAGATGCGATGGCGTGCTCTGCGACCAGCCGTTGTCCTCCAGGACGATCAGCAGCGGCAGCTGCCACAAGGAGGCGAGGTTGAGTGACTCGTACACGAGGCCTTCGCCAAGCGTTCCATCCCCGATGAACACCGCGCTGATCGCGCTTGAGCCGGACAGCTCATAGGCGAGCGCGATGCCGGCCGCGGCCGGAACGATGCCGCCCTGGACGCCGTTGGACTTGAACCCGGGCGCTGCGAGGTGCTGGCTGCCTCCGATCCCGCCGCAGACGCCGTCCGGACGGCCCATGATCTCCGCCATCAGCCCCCGCGCGTCACCGGTGCGGGCCAGGTAGTGGCCGTGGCAGCGGTGGTTGGAGAACACGTGATCATCCGCGCCGAGGTGCTCCATCACGGCGACGCTGTCGGCCTCCTGGCCGATGCAGGCGTGGGTGGTGCCGTTCAGCAGTCCGGTCTCGAACAGCTCCAGCAAGCGCTCCTCGAAGCAGCGGATGGACAGCATCCGCCGGTACAGCAGCTCGTCGCGAGTCTCGTCTTCTGTTTCGGTTGCGGGGCCGAGGCCCGGGGCGGTAATCGTGCTCATCTCTAACCAAAACAACGGATCTTGGAGCCGCGAACTTCGCTTCCCCGCGGCTCGCTAGCTGGCGGGCTCCGGCGGGATCAACTCGATTGGGCGGACTGAGCTCGCGCCGGGGGAGCGGACGCCTGGTATGACGGCATCGCGAACGAGCTGGAGATGCCGCCACCGCTCCCGCTCGCCTTGTTGTTCACGAACCCGTCGTTCCAGACCCCCTGGACCGGCGTGTAGCCCGGCGTATAGAAGACGGCACTGCCGCCGCTGTCGGCAAACAGCGTGGTGCTCCCGACACCGGTGGCAAACGGCTGGCCGCCGGGATCGATGACCGACAGCGTCGTGTTGGTCTGGTCGGCCTGAAAGCACATGTTCGAGCCGCTGTCACCGGAGGAGATGAAGAACGACTGCCCCTGCAGCGCCGCCTCCTGGAGCAGCAGATTCTCGGCGTTGATGGTCGTCCCGCCCGTGAGCGCCTCGCAGAGCCCGTATGAGCTCGAGATGACCTTGGCCACATCCTGGGAGACGATCGTGGAGATGATCTGCACCGTCGCCGTGTCCGGACCCTCGTAGACGAGGATGTTGGCTTTTGGCGCGAGCCCGATCGCCTGCTCGATGTCGAGTGCCGACTCGAGGTCGGCGCCGGCGAATGGCCCCGGACCGCCGGCGATGTCGACGTTCGTCACCGACGTGCTGGTGCCGTAGCACGCCTGGTAGGTGGCGATGTCGGTCGGGCGGTAAGGCTGCTCCTCGAACCTCGCGATCGTCTGTCCGGCCCCCAGATCCCCCGTACCGTAAAGCCCCGAGAACTGGTAAGCGGTGGCGATCTCATCGGCGGTCAGGCCCCCGCCTGGTTGCAAAGCCGTGGCGCTCGGGCAAGGCTGCGGACCCCCGGTCGGAACGTGGGGCCGCGCGGCAGCCCGTGCCAACTTGGCCGTTGGCCGAGTCTGGGTGCTCATCCCCGCCGGCTGGTCCGGATTCACGTTGTCCAGCCCGATCACGCCCTGGACGTAGCGCGCGATGCTCGACTGCAGCGTAGGCGCCTGCGCGTTGGCGTAGGCGACCCGTCCGCTCGGCAGCTTGACCTGGGACTCCGACACCGAGAAGGCCTTCTGCACCTGGGCGGCCGTGCCGGTGACCGGAATCGTCAGGTCGTTGGCGGTCGGCGTGCCGACACCCAGCCCCTGGGAGCGCAGCGTCGATTGCACCGCCGCGATCTGCAGCGGTGTAGCCCCGAACTGCTGGGCGAACTGCGACACACTCAGGTAATGGCGGAACAGGGGCGTGCCGGGCGTTGAGACCTCGGTCGCGAGCGCCTGCAGGCCGGCCGGGTCCTGGGGCGCCAGCGCGATCGTCAGATCGAGCTCGTTGGCGGAGGGCAGCGCGCCGAGCACCCGCGCACCTTGCGGGATGACCGGCGTGGAGCCGACCTTGACCAGCGCGCTCGACGCACCCGCCGTGGCGCCCCCGAAGGCCAGCAGCGCGGTTGACACCGGGGCGCCCATCCAGAGCCTCGTTGCCATCCCATGGCTACCACCCATTTGGTGCCCGCGTCCTATTCCGTGCTTGAAGGTTCCGCGCCGCGAGCCCCGCTGGAGAGTATCCCAGCTCAGCGCCCCGGAATCATACCGACGGTCTATGCGCCAGTGCCCACGAAACCGAAGGGCGCACCGGCGATCAGCTCGCGCGCCTGCTGGAGCGTCGGAGCCCGCTGCAGCTCGGACTGCAGCGCCTTGCCGCCGCCGAGGCGCTCGACGTACCACGGATAGAACTTGCGCAGGTAGCGCCCGGCGCGCTCGGGGCCGAGGTGCTCGCAGGCGCGATCGATCACCCAGTCGAGCTCGGCGAGGATCTCCTCGCGCTCGGGCTCGCCATCGCGTACGCCCAGCACCTGCTCAAACAGCCACGGATTTCCCAGCGATCCGCGGGCCAGCAGCACTCCGGCGGCCCCGGTCTGTTCAAATGCCTCCCGCGCCTGGTCGGCATCGCGCAAGCCGCCGGAGATCAGCACCGGCACCGGCAGTTCCTCCACCAACGCCCGTGCCAGCTCGTAGTCCGGCGCACCGTTGTGGCGTTGGGAGGCATGACGGGGGTGGATGCACAGCCCAGCGACGCCCGCCTCGTACACCAGGCGCCGCGCGACCTCCACCCCGCTCAAGTCCCCCGGCCGCTGACCCGAGCGCAGCTTGACGGTGACCGGGAGGCCGCTGCCGCGCGCGGCAGCCCGGGCCAGCGCCACCGCGCGGTCTGGATCGCCTAGCAGCGCCGCGCCCGCGCCGGTCTTGCACACCTTCGGCACCGGACAGCCCATGTTCAGATCAATCAGATCGGCGCCCGCCTGGGCGACGCGCTCGGCGGCCGAGGCCATCACGTCGGGGTCGTGACCGAACAGCTGGATCGAAACCGGATGCTCATCCGGGTGGATGCGCAGCAGCTCGGTGCAGGTGCGCTCGTTGCGATAGTGCACGGCGAAGCTCGAGACCATCTCGGATACCACCAGGCCCGCCCCGTGGCGCTTGGCCTGCAGGCGCACGAACCAGTTGCCGATTCCCGCCAGCGGGGCGAGCACGACCCGGTTGGGGATTTGCACTCCGCCAAGGATCCAGCTGTCGGTAAGCGCTCGGGACACTGCTTTCATGGTACGAATGCAGGACATGGACCTCGTCTCGCGGTTCCAGCCATGGTTTGCGCTCGTCCGCGAGCAGGTTCCCGGACTGCAGCTGTTTGACGTCCACACGCACTTGGGCCGCAACGACCCGGACGGCATGAGCCAAACCCCTGAGCAGCTGCTCCACACGCTCGACGTTGCCGGCGCCCGGGGCGCCTTCGTCTTCCCCATGCACGAGCCCGACGGCTATCGGCCGGCCAACGACGAGGTGCTGGCCCACGCGCGTGAGGCCGGCGACATGCTGATCCCGTTCTGTCGCGTGAACCCCCACGACGACGCGCTTGCGGAGGCCGAGCGCTCGCTGGACGCCGGGATGCGCGGCATCAAGCTGCACCCCCGCGCCGAGCAGTTCACGCTCGACCATCCCGCCGTCAGATCGCTCGTGGCGCTCGCCCACGAGCGCACGCTCCCGGTGCTGATCCACGCCGGGCGCGGAATCCCGGCGCTGGGCCTGCACGCGGTGGAGCTGGCCGGCGAGTTCCCCAACGCCCGCCTGATCCTCGCCCACGCCGGCGTGTGTGACCTGTCCTGGATCTGGCGCGCGGCGCCTGACCTCCCCAACCTGCTGTTCGACACCGCCTGGTGGATGCCCGCCGACCTGCAGTCGCTGTTCGCCCTGGTCCCCCCGGGTCAGATCCTGTTCGCCAGTGACGCCCCCTACGGGATGACGGCGATGTCGGCGGCGTTCCAGATCCGCTGGGCGCTACAGGTCGGCCTGAGCCTCGAGCAGATCCGCTGCATCGGCTCCGAGCAGGCGCTGCGGATCGCCGCGGGCGAGCCGTTGGCTGTGACCGGCCCGCCCGTCGGCGAGCGCGAGCGCGCGCCGCACGTGCTGCTTGAGCGCGTGTCGTCGTATCTGCTGCTGGGGGCGATCGCGACGATGCGCGGTGCCGAGGGCGCCGCTGAGATGCTCGCGCTCGCGCGCTTGGCCTGCGACGTACCGGAGGAGGTCGACGACGCGCCCGTGTTCGCGGCGATCCGCTCGCTGATGGACGACTTCGACCAGCTGACCGACGCCGACCCCACCGACCGACGCCGGCTGTCGTTCCTGATCCTGGCCGCCACCGTGGCCAGTACGCCGGATGTGCCGGTCCCAGCGCCCGCAGGCGACCCAGCGACCTGACGTCCGGTCTCGGCGCCCACGGGCGGCGGCTGAGCACGTCGTGCACCATCCGCGGGGCCCCGGTTCGGGCAACTTTGGCGTTTTCCGACCACACGTCGGTCGCAAAACGCCAAAGTTCCCCACCCCTTCCTAGTGGTCGGATGCTCAGGCGGAGTTTCGCTGCCAGATCAGGCGCAGCCCCTGGAGCGTCAACAGGTCGTCGACCTCGTCGATCGTCTCCTGCACGAAGGGCACCAGCACCTGGGCCAGACCGCCGGTGGCGATCACGGTCGTCTTTTGGCCCAGCTCGGCTCGCAGGCGGCGCACGATCCCGTCCACCTGGCCACCGAACCCGTACACGATCCCGCTGCGGATCGCGTCGACGGTCGACTTGCCGATCAGCGAGCGCGGGGGCGCCAGCTCCACCTTGGGCAGCTTGGCCGCTCGCTCGTACAGCGCGTCGATCGAGATCTCGGCGCCCGGAGTGATGATCCCGCCGAGATACTCACCGGCGGCCGAGACCGCGTCGTAGGTGATCGCGGTGCCGAAATCGACCACCACGCACGTGTCGCGCACACGGTCATAAGCCGCCACCGCGTTGACCAGGCGGTCCGCGCCGACCTCACGCGGGTTATCGATCCGGATCGGCATGCCGGTCTTGATCGTCGGACCGACGACCAGCATCTCCAGCCCGAGGTAGCGTTTGGACATCTCGATCCACTGCTCGGACAGCTGCGGGACGGTCGAGGAGACGATCGAGCTATCGATATCGGCGAACCGCAACCCTCGCAATCCGAGCAGGTTCGAAAGCGCTGCGCCGAGCTCGTCGCGCGTGGACTCGCGAACCGTGGCGAACCGCCAGTGCTCGGCGATCACGTCCTCGCCCTCGGCAAACACCCCGAAGTGGGTCTGGGTGTTGCCGACATCGACGACCAGCAGCATCGCCGCCAGCTTATGCGGTCAGCAGCGGCGGGCCAACCCGCCGCACGTCCTGACCCGGTCCCAGGGCCTCCAGCACGTCGGCCAGGCGCCCTGCGGATGCCAGCTCCAGGTCGGGATCGAGCTCCAGCAGCGGCGCCAGCACAAACCGGCGTGAGAGCACCTCCGGGTGGGGCAGCGTCATCCGATCTGACCGGCGTACCAGCGCCCCCAGGATCAGCACGTCGACGTCGATCACCCGCGGCCCGTGGCGTACCCCGCCGGCCTCGCGCCCGACCGCCCGCTCCACGTCCTTGCACGCGTCAAGCAGCTCCTCGGGCCCGTGCGCGGTGTCGATCCGCAGGCACGCATTGAAGAAGTCGCGCTGGTCGAGCACCAGGCCGACCGGCTCGGCCTCATACACCGAGGAGGAGGACAGCACCCACACGCCGCGCTGAGCGAGCGCGTCGACGGCTGCCTGCATGTGAGCCCGCCGATCTCCGATGTTCGAGCCCAGCCCCAGGTAGCCGAGCACGTGTGCATCGTTATCGGAATCCCCTTGCATTACTGAGCCTCACGCCACACCTCGACCGAGACCTCACTGACGGGAAACGCAAGCGGCGGCTCGGGCTTGGCGGCTTTGACCCACACCGCGTGCACCACGTAGCGCTCCAGCAGCCGGTCGGCAATCGCCGCGCACAGACGCTCGAGCGTCTTGTAGGAGCGCTGCTGGGCGACCAGGTTGGCGGTGTCGCAGACCTGCCCGTAGTCGACCGTATCCTCGACTCGGTCGGTTACCGTCGCATCGCACTCGCCGACGTCAAGGCGCACGTCGAGCAGCAACCGCTGGCCGACCTCGCGTTCGGCGGCGGTCACGCCGACGTGCGTGAACAGGGACAGCCCGCTGACCTCGATCGTGACCTCGGGCTCGGAGCGTTCGTCGTCCTCGTCTACGTCGTCTACGTCGTCGAACTCGTCGGCGTCGTTCTCGCCCATGGTGGGCGGACCGTAGCAGCCGCCACCGCCAGCGCGTCATGGACGGGACCGACGTCGTGCACGCGGAATACCGACGCGCCGCGCTCATAGGCCAGCACATTGGTGGCGATCGTCCCCGCCAGCCGGTCATCGACCTCGCGGCCGGTGATCCGGCCCAGAAACGACTTGCGCGAGGTGCCGACCACGACCGGCCGGCCGAGCGCGGCGAGCTCGTCGAGGCGGCGCAGCAGCTCCAGGTTATGCGCGATCGTCTTGCCGAACCCGATCCCGGGGTCGAGCAGGATCTTGCGCTCGTCGATTCCCGCAGCGACCGCGAACGCCATCCGCGCCTCCAGGAACGCCTTGACCTCGCCGACCACGTCGTCGTAGTGGGGGTCGCGCTGCATCGTTCGCGGCTCGCCGAGCATGTGCATCAGGCAGCAGTCGGCGCCCGAGGCGGACAGCAGGCCGGCCATCTCCGAATCCGCGCGCAGGGCGGTCACGTCGTTGACCAGCGTCGCCCCGGCGTTCAGCGCCGCCCGCGCGACGCTCGCCGCCGAGGTGTCGATCGACAGCTGGGCGCAACACCCCGCGCTGCGCAAACCGGCGATCACCGGCAGCACCCGCTCCATCTGACGCTCGGCTCCGACCGGGTCAGCGCCGGGGCGCGTGGACTCGCCGCCGACGTCGAGGATCGCCGCGCCTTGGCGCTCCAGCTCCAGCGCGTGCGCGATCGCCGCGGCGGGATCCAGGTACAGCCCTCCGTCTGAGAACGAATCGGGCGTCACATTGACGATCCCCATCACCCGGAACCCGGTCGTCGCGGGTGGGTTCGCCTTCACTGCTCGTCCTCGTCAGGCCAGCGCCCGTGAAGGTCGAAGTACTCGCGCGCCGCCTCCTCGCGATCTCGATCGTCGTTGCTCTCAAGGCTCAAGCGGAACATCCAGTTGATCATCCACACGATCAGCGCGATGATCAGCAGACCGACTCCGGCTCCGGCCAGCGGTGTGCGCCCGTGGCCGAGCACGATCGCCACCGCGCCTGCCACGGCGATCACCAGCGGCAGCCAGATCCGGGTCAGCGACATAGCGATGCGGCCGGGCGTGTAGCGATCTCCGCTCATGCGTCGAATCTATCCTCTCGGTGAGTGATGAGATCCCTGCTCGCCACGATCGTGTGCTGCGCTACCGGACTGCTGGCGCTGCCGGCGCCGGCGGCCGCGGCCACCGCGCGCCGGGCGATCGCCGAGCTCAACGCCCAGCGAGCGGCGAACGGAATCCCGGCGGGGATCGGAGTCAAGCGCAGCTGGTCACGCGACTGCGCCGCCCACGACCGCTACATGGCGCTCAACCACGTGCTGAGCTCGGCCGAGCTTCGCAGCGCTCATGGCTACACCGCCGGGGGCGCATTCGCGGCCGCCAACTCGGTGGTGATCCGGGGGGCCAGCTGGAACGCCGGCGATCCCTATCTGAGCGCACCGCTGCACCTCGACCAGCTGTTCGCGCCGCGACTGCTGCTGGCCGGAAGCGCCGACGTGGGCGGCTTCAGCTGCACGACCACCTTCCCCGGTTGGACCCGAGCCGCGCCGTCGCAGGCGACCGTCTACACCTATCCCGGTGACGGCACCACGATGCAAGCCAACGAGACCGCCCGTGAGGCCCCGTTCACGCCCGGCGACCTGGTCGGCATCGGCCAGCCGGCCCGTACCGGCCCCTACCTGCTGGTGTTCGCCGATGCTCCCGGCGCGAGCCCGCTCAACGACCCGGCGGCGCTGAGCGCCGCGACACTCGACGGCCCAACGGGCCCGGTTGCGGTCAGAACCGTCGACGGCTACACGCCGCTGCCGGGCGGCTCAGGCATCCGGCTGTACCGCTACACCTCCCCCGGCGGCTTCATCATCCCCACCGCGCCGCTGGTCCCGGGCGCGCGCTACCACGCCCAGGTCGAGGTCACATTCGCCGGTCAGCAGCTCAGCCACGACTGGTCCTTCACCGCCACGGCGGTCGACCCGGCCAGCCGCCTGAGCGTGTCGGGCACCAAGTTGGCGTTCCGGTCAAACTCGCCGGCGAGCATCACGCTGTCGTTCACCAGCCGCGGCGGCTCCGGCGCACCCCCGGCGTTGCTGGCTCCGGGTGACTCCCTGCGGGTCAGACTAAACCCCGGGATCTGGCAGGCTTGCGGCCGCCAGCCGGCCACGGCGGGATTCGGCTCCTTCGCCAAGTGTGTCCAAATCGTCATTTCCGGCAGGTGATAGCGGACCGCAATCCGGCCCCCACGGGCGGCGTCCGGAGTCCGTCAGCTACTCGGCGGTGCCGCCGGCCAGTCCCGGCCGGGGCAGGGGCCGCGGGGCCTCAGGCGCCCGTGAACGCTCGGCCGGCGTGCCGGGGATCGGCACCTCTGGCGGCGGAGGCGCTTCGGCGCCGAACACCTCTTCCTCGGTGCGTCCCTCCAGCAGCGCCTCGAACTGCTCCTTCTCGATCGTCTCACGCTTGATCAGGATCTCCGACAGTTTCTGCAGCGAGGCCTGATAGGTGTTGAGGATCTCCTTGGCGCGGACGTGGGCGGACTCGATGACGCGCCGGATCTCATCGTCGATCTCGCGCGCGATCTCATCCGAGTAGTCGGGCTCGGACGAGAACTCGCGGCCCAGGAACGGCTGACCGTGATCGTGGCCGAACACCCGGGGGCCGAGCTTCTCCGACATGCCGAAGCGCATCACCATCTGCTTGGCGGTCGCGGTGACCTTCTCCAGGTCGTTGGAGGCGCCGGTGGTGATCTCGCCGAAGGAGATCTCCTCGGCGGCGCGACCACCCAGCGTCATCGCCATCGTGTCCTGCAACTCGGCGCGCGTGGTCAGGAACTTGTCCTCGGTCGGTAGTGAGATCGTGTAGCCCAGCGCCTGGCCGCGCGAGATCACCGAGATCTTGTGGACCGGGTCTGAGTTGGGCAGGTAATGGCCGACGATCGCGTGGCCCATCTCGTGGTAGGCGGTGATACGGCGCTCCTTGTTGCTCATCACCCGCGTCTTCTTCTCCGGGCCGGCGATCACGCGCATGATCCCCTCTTCCAGCTCGACCTGGGAGATCTCGCGCTTGCCGTTGCGCGCCGACAGCAGTGCGGCCTCGTTGACCAGGTTCGACAGATCGGCCCCGGTGAATCCCGGCGTCTGCCCGGCCAGCACGTCGACGTCGATCTCCCGCGCCAGCGGCTTGCCGCGCGTGTGGACCTCCAGGATCTTCCTGCGCCCGAGGCGGTCCGGGCGGTCGACCACGATCTGGCGATCGAAGCGGCCCGGGCGCAGCAGCGCCGGGTCGAGGATGTCAGGCCGGTTGGTGGCGGCGATCAGGATGATGTTGTCCTTCATCTCGAAGCCGTCCATCTCGACCAGCAGCTGGTTGAGCGTCTGCTCGCGCTCGTCGTGGCCGCCGCCGAGGCCGGCGCCGCGGTGACGTCCGACGGCGTCGATCTCATCCATGAAGATGATGCAGGGAGAGTTCTGCTTGGCCTGCTCGAACAGGTCACGCACGCGCGAGGCGCCGACGCCGACGAACATCTCGACGAAGTCCGAGCCGGAGATCGAGAAGAACGGGACCCCCGCCTCGCCGGCCACCGCCCGCGCCAGCAGCGTCTTGCCGGTGCCCGGAGGGCCGTACAGCAGCACGCCCTTGGGGATTCTCGCCCCCAGGGCCTGGAATTTCTTGGGATTTTCCAAGAACTCCTTGATCTCGTGCAACTCCTCGACCGCTTCGTCGACCCCGGCGACGTCACGGAAGGTGATCTTGGGCGAGTCGACCGACATCCGCTTGGCGCGCGACTTGCCGAACGACATCACCTTCGATCCACCGCCCTGGACCTGGTTCATGAGGAAGATCCAGAAACCGATGAAGATCACGAACGGCAGCAGGTAGGTCAGCAGCGAGAGCCAGCCGTTTGAGGACTTGCTCTGCACGTCGAAGTTGTTGGGGGCGATGTCTACATGCGCGTCGTTGATCAGCGCCGGGGCGTAGGAGTCCGGGTAGCCGACCGAGTACTTGGTCCCATTGGTCAGCGTGACCGAAGCGCTGTTGGACTTCTGGTCCAGCGACATGCTCCGGACCTGCTTGCTCTGTAACTCGGTGAGCAGGTTGCCGAACGTCTGATGCGGGCTCTTACTCGAGCTGCCGATCAGCTTCTGGGCGAAGAAGGCGAGCACGATCACGATCAGAATCGGGAAAAGTGCGCTCTTGAAGAACCTGCTCATACGGAGTCTCCACGCCTGCGGCCGGCACCGCACGCGTAGCGGGGGTCTGGCTGATTACCGGGAATTAGCAAGCGTAGCACCTGCGTTGTGGGCGCAACTGAGCCTCTCGGAGCCCTGCACCGAAGCATCCATTCATTGCCTCAGCGCCGCAACGTAGGGCAGGTTGCGGTAGCGCTCGGCATGGTCAAGCCCGTAGCCGATCGCGAATCGGTTGGGGATCTCGAAGCCGACGTAGCGGGTATTCAGGTCGACTTTGCGGCGCTCTGGCTTGATCAGCAGCGCGCAGACCTCCAGCGAGCGCGGATTGCGGCCCCGGAGGTTGCGCAGCAGATATTGCAGCGTCAGCCCCGAGTCGACGATGTCCTCCACGATCAGCACGTCGCGGCCCTCGATCACTGCGTCGAGGTCCTTGAGGATCCGCACGACGCCGGAGGATTTGGTCGCCGACCCGTACGACGCGACGGCCATGAAGTCCACCTCGCAGGGGATGTCCAGTTGGCGCATCAGGTCAGAGAGGAAGAACACCGCCCCCTTCAGGACTCCGATCAGCACCAGATCCTTGCCCTCATAATCGCGTGAAACCTCGGCGGCCAGCTCCAGCACCCGGCGCTTGAGGTCCTCGGCGGGGACGAGGATCTCCCCGATCTCATCATCTTGTTGCACGAGGATCTAGTTTATGGACGCGCTCGCGCGCGTTTGGTTTGGCCGGTCGCGTCCCCCCGCGAGCATGCGGCCCGCTCAGCCGCGCTCGAGCCTGCGGCCCGCTCGGCGTCCGGCCTCGCCTGCACGGGCCGCGCTCGAGTCGTCCCGCT
>OCZT010002898.1_pt1 | contig 17655 bp, 14 predicted proteins | sample 1539031 | NCBI WGS metagenome assembly OCZT01 (sample SAMEA3539308, study PRJEB22396) | soil metagenome | biome: tundra; feature: field; material: soil | place: USA | collected 2010-05 | depth 0.15 m | reverse complement strand
CGGGTCGGGGCCGAAGGTGAGGCGGATGGCGCGCGCGGCGTCGTTGAGCCGGTCAAGGACCACGCCGGGCTGAACACGCGCGATGCGACGCTCGGGATCGATCTCCAGAATTTTGTTCATGTGGCGGCTCATGTCGACCACCACCGCCACGTTGCACGCTTGCCCGGCGAGGCTGGTGCCCGCACCGCGGCCCAAGAGCGGGGCGTGGTGTCGCGCGCAGATTTCCACGGTACGCATGACGTCATCCTCGTCGAGGGGGTACACGACGCCTAAGGGAATCTGGCGATAATTGGACGAATCGGTGGCGTAGATGCCCCTCGTCGCTCCGTCGAAGTGGACGTCGCCACGTAGCGCGGTGGTGAGTTCACGCTCGAGTGAGAGGCGCGTCGCCTCGTCGACGCCCGAGCGATCGACGTTGTCCCCCGGCTGGTACGTGGTCATCGTGGATAGAGGATAGAGGACATTGTTGGTGCGCAGACTTTCGTGGTCGCTCGAGCGGGATAGAGAAAATATCAATGCGCAGTGGTGACGACACCGTTCATGACGTGGTCCGTCATCCGTAGTTCGTCGTCGACGACGAAGAAGTTGGCGGACTGACCCGGTCGAATCGAAGGAATATTGGTCATTGCGGCGAGCTGTGCCGGGCGACTGATGACTGCTCTGAGGGCGTCGGCTGGTTCAATGCCTAGGGCGCGCATGCGAATGAGACTGTCGCGAAGTTTGCCAATGCTGCCGGCGAGTGTTCCGTCGACGCGCCGAGCTTCGCCGTCGTTGATCAGCACCGTCACGTCGCCCAGTTGCACGACCTCGCGGTCGACGCCGGCGGCGGCGATCGCATCGCTGACTAGGACGCATCGTTGTGACGCGGCGGAGAAGGTCAGGCGTAACATCTCATCGGCGACGTGCACGCCGTCGGCGATGATCTGCACCATGACGTCGGGTCGGGCGAGTGCAACCCCCGCGAGCCCCGGCGAGCGAGCGCTCAGTGGCTCCATTGCGTTGAAGAGGTGAGTGACCGCAGATGCGCCCGCATCGAAGCTGCGCCGCGCTTCCTCTGCGGTGGCGCCGCTGTGACCGAGGGACACCTTGACGCCGTGGTCGACGCAGTAACGAATGAGTTCCAGTGAACCTGGTAGCTCGGGTGCGATCGTCACCATTGCGACTTCGCCCGCGCCGAGCAGGGCTCTCAGGTGCTCGAGGTCGGGCGCGCGCAGGTGGTGGACGGGGTGGGTTCCCGCTCGGCGTGGTGAGAGAAACGGTCCCTCGAGGTGGATGCCGAGGATTCGCGCGCCGGTGGTCGTTGCGCGTCGGGCCCCGTCGATGTTCGCCGCCGCGCGACGGAGTTGATCGAAGTCACTCGTGATCAATGTGGGTTGGTAGGCAATGACGCCGTCGCGCGTGAGGGCGTCGCCCATCGCGAGGATTTCGTCGACGTCAGCGTTAAGTAAGTCAACGCCGAAGTAGCCGTTGATCTGGGTGTCGACGAAGCCGGGGATGGCGATGCCGCGACCTTCTCCGGCGAGGCCGACCGCGACGATTTCCTGGCCGCTCACCGCGATGTCGCCGCTCACCAGGTGGCCGTCGATGAAGGCGGCGGCCACGCCGAGGCGACGCCAGCTGGAGGTCGACGCGCGCCGAGGCACGGAATCTGGCGAACGCAGCGAGTCAAGTACGGGGCGCAGTCGTCCGCCGTGCTCGCGCAACAGTTGAGCGGCGTCGTCGGCACCGAGGTCGCCGATGATCATCGTAGAAGCGACCTTGGTTTGCCACTCGCAGGCGTCGAGTGCGGCGACAACCTCGACATCGTCGGCGCCGGTGATACGCGACACGATGCGCATCGAACGATCGCGAAGCTTCTCGTTCGTGGGCCGCACGTCCACCATGAGGTTCCCGTATGTTTTGCCCAGGCGCACCATCGAGGCGGTCGAGATGATGTTGAGCACCAGCTTTTGGGCGGTGCCGGAGTTCATCCTTGTTGAGCCGGCGATGAGCTCGGGACCGACCACCACTTCAATGGGGTACGCGACGCTGGCGCTGAGTGGAGTGTCGACGTTGCACGAGAGCCCGACGGTCACCGCACCGGCGCCTCGCGCCGCGGCGACGGCCCCGAGGACGTAGGGGGTGCGTCCGCTCGCGGAGATTCCCACCACACAGTCGAGAGCGGAGACTGCCAGATCACGTATGGCTCGCCCGCCACCTTCGTAGTCGTCCTCCGCGTTCTCAATGGGCACCCCGAAGGCGTTGAGTCCGCCGGCGAGGACGCCGACGACTTGGCCCTCGTCGACATTGAACGTCGGTCCGGCTTCGGCGGCGTCGAGCATGCCGAGGCGACCCGCGGTGCCCGCGCCCACGTAGATGAGTCGTCCGCCCCGTTCGAGCTGGGTGACGACGCCCGACACCGCGGCGGCAATTGCGGCTCGCGCGGCGGAGAGGGCTCCGGGTACTTGGCGCACGTCGTGGCACATCAACTCCACCAAGTCGTCCACGGACATCTGGTCGAGGGCCTCGAGCTCGGGTCGAACCTGCTCGGTACCGAGCAGGCGCAGCGCGTCGGCGTCGGGCGGTTCGTTCATACGTTCAACTTCGCGAGTGCCCGGTGTACCGCGGCGCGGAACCTGGCTTGTCGTTCGAGGTCGCGGGTGGGGTGGATAGCGTTGGTGAGCAGAACCACTGCGATATTGGCTCGAGGTGAGATCAGAAGCGAAGTGCCCGTGAAACCAGTGTGCCAGATGGTTCCCGCGGGCCAGCGCCCCCAGCCGCGCGGTTCGATACGCCAACCCAGTCCGCGCACGTCGGGTTGTCGACCCGCCTGGTGACGGGCCATTCGAGCCTGGGTCGCCGTACTCAAGACCCCGTGGTGACGCGGATCGAGGAATTCACGCGAGAAGAGTGAGAGGTCCGCTGCGGTGGAGAAGAGACCGGCGTGACCCGATACTCCGCCGAGCGCCCAGGCGTTGCCGTCGTGGACCTCGCCGCGCACGAGGCCGGGCGAGAGACGCTGATCGCCATCAAGTTCGGTGGCGGCGGAGCGAGCGCGCATCCGCGCGGTGAGTCGGTATCGCGTGTCGTGCATGGCGAGCGGTGTGGCGACGACGCGTTGGAAGAGTTGATCCAGGGGTTCATCCGTGCATTTCTCAATCGCCCAGCCGAGCAACATGAAGTTGAGGTCGCTGTAGAGGACGCGACCGGGAGTGTCGGCCAGGAGTGCTTCGTCGTACACGGCGCGTCGAACCGCGTCGGGCCGTGGGCCAAGGTGAAAGAAGGGTCGGTGCGCAACAATCCCCGACGTGTGCGTGATGAGCTGGCGAAGGGTGATGTCGCGGCGAGTGAAGTCGGGTAACCAGTCGGCCAGGGGTTGGTTGAGCTTCCAGGCCTTCTGGTCCTCCAGCCAGAGGGCCAAGGTGGTGGTGACGACGACCTTGCTCAGTGACGCCAGGTCGTAGAGGGTATCGGGGTCCGTCGCTTCATCCGTGCCCACCGTATTGGCGTGGCCGCCCCACGCGCGCACGATCACCCCGGAGCGGTCCACAATCGACAGATTCAGTCCAGCGGGGAAACCCGAGGTCATCGTGTCAAGAAGCACAGTGGTGAGCGAGTTGCGGGCGGAGGTCGAGAAACGCGAACTCCCTGAGGCGAACTCCATCGTGACTCGTGACGACTCCCGCGTCGTCATGACGGTGGTCGAGTAGTCGAGGTGTCGGTAACCGCGTCCGCCGTCGGGGGAGCGGAGGTGGTGACCATCTGATCGTGGACCGGCATACGGCGAAGTCGCACTTCCTGGGCACCGTAGAGGTCTTCGACGCGCCGTCCACCGTCGGGGACGAACCCCGCGTCGGAGTAGATCTTGCGGGCGCGGACGTTCTCTTCGAACACCCACAGGGTCACGGGTCGGATGGAGAGCGGGTCCAGGACCGCGAGCGCCTTCTCCAGCAGCAATCGTCCGATTCCGTGCCCGCCGGCTGACGGCGCCACGTAGAGCGAGTAGATATGACCATTGCCGGGGTTGTCGGGTTCCATGCCCAAGCGGGTGAAGCCCACGACGTGTCCGGGCGTGATCTCGGCGACCAGCGTCTGGGCCGACTTCGTGGCGATGAGGTTGCCCAGCCATTTCGTGGTGTCCTCAAAATCGAGTCCGTCGATGATCGCGTCGGCCACGATGCCGCGGTACGAGCCCTTCCACGACTCGATGAAGACCGACGCCAGTGCGGGGGCGTCGCTCGGCATCGCCAGCCGCACCCGCGCGGGTCGGTCCTCCATCGGCGTCGAGGTCGAACCCTGCTCGGGGCGTCGCAGTCCGGTCTGGAAGCGGTAGCGGTCGCCGCGGTAGAGCGAGCGTACGAACTCGATGGGTTGACCCGAGGTATCCAGAGTTCGGCGCGAGAGCATGAGTAGTGGCATGCCGGGCGCGCAGCGCAAGAGACCCGCCTCGCGCCCTTCGGCCACGACCGCCTCGATTGTCTCCTCGGCCGAGGCGAGTTCTACGCCGTAGTTCGAGGAGAGCAATTGGTAGAGCGACGCGCTGTCCGAGAGCACGGCAGTAATTCCGTCGAAGCGCTCGGCACTGAGAAAGACGACTTCGATGGCAATGGGGTCGCCGTCGGCGAGACGCAGTCGTTCGATACGCAGGACCTCGGCGTTGGCCGACAGGCCCAGGCGCACACTCACGTCGGAGCCGGCGGCGACGCGCCGCACGTCAATGAGTTTGGAGCTGGGAGAAATACCGCTGGCGCGCATTCCCTCGGTGTGGCTCATCAGTTCCAGGCGCTGTTCGATCTTGGCGTTGGCGACGAAGGTGCCCTTGCCCTGGCGGCGGTAAATGCGCTGTTCGATCTCTAATTGGCCGAGGGCCTGGCGCACGGTGGCTCGCGACACGCCGTAGGTCTGGCAGAGTTCGCGCTCGGTGGGCATGGCCGAGCCGGCGGGAAGTCCTTCAATGATGATGAGCAGCGCGTCATGAATGCTCTGGTATTTGGGCGCAGAAACCGTCCTTTCGAGTACCGGTACTGGTTCATCAAGCACTTGGCCTCCAAAGCGGTGGTCACCAGGTTCGGTGGATTTTTGTAATCTACCAAGTCAAATTGGTCTGGTCAACCTAATTTAGGCAGAACCCGAAAGTCTTTGTTTTATTGAATGCTGGAATTTAACCTAATCGAAATCTTAGAACAACAATTGACTTGACTGGACCAAATGTCACCTGTAGTGTCGCGGCATAGCGGATACTTCTACTACCTCACAGGGGGATAAATGAAACGAACAATTGGAGTGAGAGGTCTCGCTTCGGCGGCTCTCGTGGTGAGCACGATCGGGATGTTCTCGAGCAGTGTTCTGGACTCGGCCAGCGCCTCGGCGTCGGTGAGCCCCAAGGCGTCGAGTTCCACTCTCGTGATTGGAACCGTCCTTAGTGTTCAGAAGATCGACCCGGACGTGGTGACGAACTTTCTCGACTTCGAGGCTCTCGGACTGATTTACAACACGTTGGTCCAGGAGAACGCGAGTCTGAAGATTGTGCCGGACCTGGCAACGAGTTGGACCTTTTCCAACGGCAACAAGCGCCTCACGTTACAACTGCGCCAGGGTGTCAAGTTTGACGACGGCAGCACGATGACCTCGGCTGATGTGGTCGCTTCGCTTAATCGCGCGCAGGCCACGAAGACGGCTGACCCATCCGCCTCGTTCATCGGCTCGGTGACCAAGGTCGCCGCGAGCGGTCCCAACGCGGTGGTGTTGACGATGAGCCACCCGGACGTGTCGGTCCTCGAGGGTCTCGCGACCGTCAACCTGGGCATCATGCCGGCTGCCGCTATCAGCGCGGGCACGATTGCCACCAAGCCTGACGGCACCGGTCCCTTCGAGTTCTCGAAGTTGGTTCCCACGACTTCCTTCACCATGAAGGCCAACCCCAACTACTGGGGCGGCAAGGTGTCGCTGAGTACGGTGGAGCTCAAGACAATCCCGACGGAGCAGTCCATCTCGTCCGCTCTGCAGGCGGGGACCATTCAGATGGCCCTGTTGTCGCAGCCGACGGTGGTCAGCACCATCCCGCAGTCGTTTCCCGTTCAGCACGTGATGGATCTTTCGTACCGCGCCCTGCAGTTGCAGGACAAGGTGGGAATTCTCGCCAACGTGAACGCGCGACGCGCCATTGCCTGCGCCACTAACCGCAACCAGATCCTTCAGGACGCGGTCTTTGGTGAAGGCAAAGTTGTGGGACCGGTTCCGCTCGGACCATACGCCACGAACCCGGTGTCGGCGATCTGCCCGACCCAGAACCTGGCCCAGGCGCGCAAGTACCTGAAGGCCTCGGGTCACGCGAGCGGCTTCACTTTCACCGCGATCACCTCCACCGATCTCGACTCGACGTCCGCCGCTCAGGCAATCGCCATGCAGTCGGAGTTGGCGCGCGTAGGGATCAAGATGAACATCCAGAACCTGGCGTCCAACGCCTACATCCAGGACTGGCTGAAGGGTAAGTTTCAGGCGGCCTTCGCCGAGAACGGTGCCGACCCCAGCCCCTACGTCATGTACGGTCGCTACTTCGGCAAGGGTGCAGGATTGGCAGTGCCCGCGGGGTATAGCTCGAAGTCACTGCAGCAGGAACTGCTGGCCGGTGACGTGAACTCGACCCCGGCCGGTCAAACGGCCGCGTGGAAGAAGCTGAGCAACGACCTGACGGGTAACGCGGTCTGGATCTGGCTGTTTGACTCCTACGACTTCGCGGTGTTGTCATCGCACGTCCACGGATTCACGCTGTCGCCGGTCAGAACCACGCAGTTGTCGAGTCTCGCGAACACGACACTCAAGTAAGTAGTGAATAGGGGATTCGCCGCACAATGAACGTTGTTCTCTCCATTGCGCGGCGAATCCTCAGCATCCTCGTCACCCTCTTTGGGGCGTCGGTGATCGTCTTTATCATCCTTCGGGTACTTCCCGGGAATGCAGTCAGCGCGGCGATGGGCACGAGTGAGGGTCTCCTCACTCGTGCCCAGATCGCTGCGTTAGACCGCTACTACGGTGTGGGGCAACCCGCAGTCCAGCAGTACTTCTCATGGCTGCACGCCACGCTGACGGGAAACCTCGGCGTGTCCCTGACCTATCGCGAGTCCGTGAGCACTCTCATCGGTAGTACTTTGCCCGTCACCCTCGAATTGGCCTTCTTCTCGATGGTCCTGGGACTATTCATTGGTGTCGGCTTTGGGATGTGGAGCGCCCTGCACCCGGGCCGGTGGCAGGACAATCTCGGCCAGGCGGTGTCGGTCGTTGGTTTGGCGGTGCCCGGCTTCATTCTGGCCCAGGTTCTCTCGGTCTACATGGCGGACAAGTTCCACTACTTCCCATCGTCGCTCAACTTCGTGGGGTTCTTCACCAATCCGTGGCTCAATTTTCAGCAGATAATCTTTCCCGCCCTCGTCTTGAGTCTCGGCATTGGCGCCGCCATTCTTCGAACTACTCGAGGAGCGGTCCTCGAGGTGAAGAGTCTCAACTTCGCGCGTACCGCGCTCGGCAAAGGTGTGTCGCGCAGCGCCTATATCTGGCGCCACCTCTTCTTGAATTCGCTCACCGCCGTGGTCACCATGTCGGGTATCCAGTTGGGCTACTTGATCGGGGGAACTGTTTTCGTCGAGCAGATCTTCGTCCTGCCGGGGATGGGGCGACAAATGATCACCGCCATCACCGACCGTGACTACCCGGTCCTGCAGAGCGTGACGCTCGTCTTTGCGGCGGGATTCGTCATCGTCAACATGTTGGTCGACTTGACCTATTCGCTCGTGGACCCCAGAACGAGAAAGCGTTGAGCGTGTCCGAGTCCACCACGATCGCGTCGGGCTCTGACGAGGATGTCGTCCGCCACCGCGGGTGGTTCGCCGCACTGTGGCACAGTCGCAACGGACGCCGTGGCGTCATCATCGTGGGCGTCGTGCTGGTCGTGGGGCTGATGGGGCTGTGGGGCCTCACTCCGTACGCCGCCGACGCGCAGAATCCCGCCTCGGTCTTGAAGGGGATTTCCTTTTCGCACCCGATGGGTACTGACCAGTTCGGCCGCGACGTCTTCTCTCAGGCCATGCAGGGTCTGGGGGTGTCGCTCGAGATCGCCTTCTTGTCGGTGCTCATCGCCGGGGTCATCGGGACCATTGGTGGCATCGTCGCCGGATTCTTGGGTAAGTGGACGTCGGCGGTGATCATGCGCATGACCGACATGATGTTCGCGATCCCCACCATCTTGTTCGCGCTGGCGATCGTGACTGCGCTGGGTTTCGGCATCGTGGACAGCGCTATTGCGATTGGTGTCCCGTGGATCCCTATCTTCGCGCGCGTGGTGCGCAGCCCCGTGCTAGCGCTTCGTGAGTCAGACTTCGTGCGCGCGGGCCGCGTGCTTGGTTTCTCGCGACTGCGACTCTTGTGGCGGCACATCTTGCCCAACGTGGCGGGAGTTATCGCGGTGCAGACGAGTTTGACGCTGTCGTGGGCCATCGTGGCCGAAGCGGGTCTCAGTTTCCTCGGACTGGGTCCACCACCTCCGACGGCGTCGCTGGGCGAAATGGTGAATAACGCGGGTTCCCTCGCCGGCGTCGCGTGGTGGACGCTGTGGGGACCCTCACTGGTGATCGTCATCGCGGTGATCGGATTCAACTTTCTCGGCGACGGTCTTCGCGACACTTCCGACCCACGCACAAGGACTCGTTAAGCGCATGAACGTCATTGGCATGATTTCTGGAACTTCGTACGACGCCATCGAAGCAGTGGCGCTCCAACTCACCCTTCGTGAGCGCACCGTCCATGCGCGACTGCTCGGCCACGTGTCCGTCCCCTACGGTGCCGACCTGCGTTCGCGCGTGGCGCAATTGCTCCCGCCCCAGACGACGACGATTGATGAAGTGTGTCGGCTTGACACATTGATCGGTCAGAGCTTCGCCGAGGTGGCGGCGTCACTGGCGCAGAGCTATTTCTCGGGCGACGTGGACGTGGTGTGTTCGCACGGGCAGACCGTGTTCCACTGGGTTGAGAACGGTCACGCCCGGGGAACCCTGCAAATAGGACAGGGCGCGTGGATTAGCGAGGCGACGGGAGCCACAGTCGTCGCCGACGTCCGCAGTCGCGACGTCGCGGCCGGCGGTCACGGTGCGCCGCTGGCGAGCCTGATTGACGTGTTGCTGCTCGGGCGGCGTCCGGCGCTGGTTCGCGGAGCACTCAATCTGGGGGGGATCTCCAATATCACCGTGGTGGGTCCCTCACGCAATCCGATCGCCTACGACATCGGTCCGGCCAACGCCTTGATGGACGCCGCGGTGACGTGGCTGAGTGATGGCGCCCAGACCTACGACCGCGAGGGGAGCAGCGCCGCGCGCGGGCGAGTGGACGAAGTGCTTCTCGCCGAGTTCTTGGCGGAGCCGTATTACGACGCGCCCGCACCCAAGTCGACCGGCAAGGAACTCTTTCATCTGGAGTATCTCACCTCGCACCTGGGTGAGCGTCAGGTCTCTCACGATGACATCGTGGCGACTCTATGTGAGCTGACGGCTCGCACCGTTGCGCGAGAGGTACGTGATCAGGGCGTGAGCGAGCTCTTCGTTTCCGGCGGCGGTACCCGCAATCCGGTGTTGATGCAAGCAATCCGGCGCAATCTCGCCGACGACGCGACGTCGATCTCACTGATCGACGACTTCGGTATTCCCGAGGCGGCGAAGGAAGCGACGTTGTTCGCCCTCATTGGCTTCCTGAGTGTTCAGGGCCTCGAGGGCAGCATCGCCTCGTGCACGGGCGCGCAGCACGCGGTGGTGCTGGGCGCCATCATTCCTGGCCGCCAGCCAATCATCGCGCTCGACGAATCCCTCGCCCCGGTGAACCTCGTCTTCGAAACCGAAGGTTCGGGAGAATTTCCGTGAGTAGGCCCTTACTGGAAATCAAGGACCTGCACATCGGGATCGTTCGGCGTCACGGCAATGACGAGATCGTGCGTGGGGTGGACATTGCCGTCGGCCCGGGAGAGAAACTCGGCATCGTCGGTGAGAGCGGATCGGGCAAGACCCTGACGATTCTCGCGGTGTTGCGACTGCTGGCGTCGCCACCGTTGGCAGTGCTGCGCGGCGAGATTCTGCTCGATGGCGAAGACCTCGCTCACGTCGACGATAAGCGACTACGCACGGTGCGTGGCGGTGAAATCGCCGTGGTCTACCAGGACCCGATGAGTTCGTTGAATCCCCTGATGCCCGTTGGTCGCCAGGTGGAAGAGGCACTCAAGGCCCACGGCGCCACGCAGGGGTTCGCGAGCGAGCGAACCCGCGAGGTATTGCGTCAGGTGGGGCTGGCCGACCCGGAGCGCGTGCGCGTGTCGTACCCCCACCAGTTGTCGGGCGGCATGATTCAACGCGTGATGATCGCAATGGCTCTGGCCACCTCGCCGCGCGTCCTGATCGCTGACGAGCCGACCACCGCTCTCGACGTCACCATTCAGCGACAGATCCTCGAATTGGTGAGTTCACTGCAGGCCACTACCGGCATGGCGGTACTGTGGGTGACCCACGACCTGGGCGTGGTGGCCAGTCTCGTCGATTACGTGGCGGTGATGTACGCCGGGAGGGTGGTGGAGAAGGCGACGACTTCGCAACTCTTCGAGCGTCCCACGCACCCCTACACCAAGGCGTTGTTGGCGTCCCTGCCCGGAAAGGACAGCGCGCACCGCTCGCGCCTGCACCAGATTGGCGGAACGCCACCCGACCCCACGCGCCTGGGCGTCGGGTGTCCCTTTCGAGTGCGTTGCCCCTACGCCGAGGAGAAGTGCGCTCAGGAAGAACCGGGATTGATCGACCGGGGCCGGGGGAGTTTCGCCGCATGTTGGAAGGATCCTTCACAGTGGTAGACATCGTCCTACGCGCCCATGACCTCGTCAAGGTGTACGGCGGTCGACGCGGCCAGTCCCAGGTCTACGCCCTCAGCGACGTCTCGATTGCTCTTGAGAAGGGCAAGACCCTCGGCATCGTGGGCGAGAGCGGATGCGGAAAGTCGACGTTGGCCCGGCTGCTCGTTGGACTCGAGGCACCCTCGTCGGGCACCATCGAGATCAATGGTCACCTCGTGCAGGCCAACGAGCACAGCGCGCGTCGCGCATTGGCGCGCAAGGTTCAACTGGTCTTCCAGGATCCGTTCTCTTCGCTCGATCCGCGCATGACCGTCGAGAAGGCCCTCGCCGAGGTCTTGAAAGTCCACTCGCTGCACACCAATGACGCCGTCGCGCGCATCGCGGAACTGATGGCCATGGTGGGGCTCACTGCCCGCTTCGCTTCTCGCTACCCTCACGAACTCTCCGGGGGCCAGGCCCAGCGCGTGGCGATTGCGCGCGCCTTGGCCGTGGAACCTCAAATTCTGGTGCTCGATGAGCCGACGTCGGCCCTCGACGTGTCGGTACGCGCGGAGATCATTAATCTCCTGGTGCGCATTCAGGACGAACTCAAGTTGTCGTACTTCTTCATCAGCCACGATCTCTCGATGGTGCGCCATATCAGTGACGACATCGCCGTGATGTATCTCGGCCGCGTGGTGGAAACAGGCCGCTACGACCAAGTCTTTTCGACGCCGCTGCACCCGTATACCTCGGCTCTCGCTGACGCCATCCCCGTGCCCGACCCCGAACACGAACGTTCGCGACAAGCTTCGGGGTCCGACGCCGTGCAGGTTCAGGTGGACCAGGTGACCCGCGGATGTCCCTACGCGCCTCGATGTGCGCTCGTGGAGCCCGCGTGTCGTGAAACGGCCCCCGTGCTCACCGAGACCTCCGATGGTCACTTCGTGTCGTGTCACGTGGCGCTACGCGTCGCGTCGCGTCGACCCACTGACCCGACGATGTCGGACGCCCAGGGCGAAGTTGAACCGTGAGTTTCACCGAATTCTCGACGGGGATTGGCTGACTCGCCGTCGTACTCGGGACCGCGGGCGCGTACGCCCAGTATTGGCGCATCACTCGTGCGGGAGTGGACGGCGTCTCCCTCGCCACGTGGGTGCTCTTCGTGCTCCTGGCGTGCTTCTGGATTGTTTACGGCATCACGGTGGGATCGTGGGAGATCGTCGCGGGAAGCCTGTTCGCTTTACCGCTGCAGTTGTTGATTTTGTATCGACTGCGAACACGGGATCGCTGCCACGTCGGGGTTCGCTCGCTAGTTCTCGTGAGCCTGTGCTGTGCGGGTCCCGCCCTCTGGTGGGGTTGATCGTGCGGTCATTGGTGTAGGCAGTGCTAGCTCGTTCACCCGATTGCCGCAGTTGATTCGACTCGTGAGCGAGCGCGAGGCGGCCGGAGTCTCGGTCGGATCGTGGCCAATGGCGGTGCTGGTGAGCGCTCTGTGGGTTGTCTACTACGCCGGCGCGCCTCTGGGCGGTCCTCGTCGTCACGGCGCTTGCCGGTACGGTGAGCCTGGTGGTGGCGGGTTTGTCGTGGTGGCGACACGCGCAGTTCTCGTCTGCGTGATGTGGCGAACGCGGGGATACTCGAGGGAAGACATCCGGTTTCACAACATATGATGGGCCCACGTGTTGCGTCGCGCGTGTCGCAGACCGACGCAGGAAAGCGCAGGAGTGCTGAGTGACGAACGAGTCCGACGAGCAACTCCACGTGAGCGCACCCAAGACCACGTCGGCCGGCATTCCCGGAGTGCGCCACGCCATGAAAGACGCCTTCGAGGAAATGGGAGTCGCGCGCAGCGCGTCGACGCTGCGGAAGATCAACCAAGTGGGGGGCTTTGACTGCCCCGGTTGTGCGTGGCCCGATCCGGCGCCCGGGGAGCGGAGCCACTTCGAATTCTGCGAGAACGGAGCGAGAGCCGCTGCGTGGGAGGCCACGCGTTCACGCGTCGACCGGGCTTTCTTCGCCACCCACACCATTGGTCAGCTGCGCGAGATGAGCGACCACGAACTCGAGCTCGAGGGGCGACTGACCGAGCCGATGTATCTCGCTGCGGGCGCCGAGCGCTACGCGCCCATCTCCTGGGACGCCGCGATTCGCCTGACGGCCGACCGATTGGCCGCCATGGACTCGCCCCATCGCGCCGCGTTCTACACCAGCGGCCGCGCGAGTAACGAGGCCGCCTTCGTATACCAGTTACTGGCCCGTCGTCTTGGGACGAACAATCTTCCGGACTGTTCGAATATGTGCCACGAGTCGAGTGGATCGGCGTTGAACGAGACCATCGGCGTCGGCAAGGGCGTGGTCAGTCTCGAGGACATCACCGACCACGCGGAATTGATCGTCATCGTGGGTCAGAATCCCGGAACGAATCATCCGCGAATGCTCTCCGCCCTCGAGAGCGCTAAGCGGCGCGGAGCGCGCATCGTGACGGTGAATCCCCTACCCGAAGCCGGACTGATGCGCTTTAAGAATCCTCAGAAGTTGCGCGGGATTGTCGGCGAGGGCACCACGCTCACCGACCGGTTCGTGCCGGTGCGTTTGAGCGGTGACTTGGCGCTGTTCAGCGGTGTCAACAAGGCGCTGCTCGAGCGTGAAGACGCGCAACCCGGTGCCGTCTTCGATCTCGACTTCATTGCGGCGTACTGCGACGGCCTCGAAGAGGCGATGGCGCAGTGGCGCGACACCGAGTGGTCGAACATTGAAGCGCTCAGCGGCATCGCGCGCGCCGATATCGAAGCGTTCGCCGATGACGTCGTCGCGGCCCGCAGCGTCGTCGTGTGCTGGGCCATGGGCATCACCCAACACCGCAACGCGGTGGCCACGATCCGCGAGATCGTCAACTCCTTGTTGCTGCGCGGCAATATCGGCCGGCCGGGGGCCGGCCCTTCACCAATCCGCGGACACTCCAACGTTCAGGGTGACCGCACCATGGGAATCTGGGAGAAGATGCCCGACGACTTCTTGGACCGGCTCCGTGACGAGTTCGACTTCGAGCCACCGCGCCAACACGGTTTTGACACGGTCGACACGATTCGCGCCATGCGCGACGGGAACATCGACGTATTCTTCGCGCTCGGGGGTAACTTCGTCGCCGCCACGCCGGACACCGCCCTCACCGCGGCCGCCATGGAGAAGTGCGCGCTGACCGTGCACGTGGCGACCAAACTCAACCGCTCGCATCTGCACCACGGCACCGAAGCGCTGTTACTGCCGTGCCTCGGACGCACTGAGCGCGACGTGCAAGATGCGGGCGAGCAATTCGTCACCGTGGAGGACTCCATGAGCATGGTCCAACTCTCTCGGGGCAATCTGGCTCCCGGATCGAGTGAGTTACGAAGCGAGGTCGCCATCGTGTGTTCGTTGGGTCGAGCGCTATTCGGCGACGAGATGGGTTGGGCCGAGATGGCTAGTGACTACCGCGTGGTCCGCGGTCACATCTCGCACGTCGTCGACGGCTTCGACGACTTCGAAAGCCGAGTAGCGGAGCCGGGCGGCTTCATGCTGCCGCGCGGTCCCTACGACGGGCGCGTCTTTCGTACCGCGACGGGTAAGGCTCGCTTCACGGTGAATCTCCCGGACGCGCCCGCAGTGCCCGAGGGCTATCTCCTGTTGCAGACCATGCGCTCACACGATCAGTTCAACACCACCGTCTACGGACTTGACGACCGTTACCGCGGCATCACGGGCGGGCGACACGTGGTCTTCGTCAACGCCGAGGACTTGGCCGAGCGTTCACTCGCCGACGGTGACACGGTCGATCTCGTGAGCGTCTGGGCGGGTGAGGAGCGGCGACTCGCGGGACTGCGCTGCGTGTCGTATTCCACGCCGCGGGGTTGCGCGGCGACGTACTTTCCCGAAGCGAACGTGCTCGTGCCTCTGGACTCGACCGCCCTCGAGAGCAACACACCCACGTCGAAATCGCTGGTCGTGCGACTCGAGCGAGCAGGTACTAGGCCTTAGTGCCCGGCGCCAGCCGCTCGTGGTGGGTGTAGATGACAAAAGTTGGATCGCGCACGAAGCCGACCAGCGTCATCCCCAACTCATCGGCTAGGTCCGCCGCCAATGAAGAGGGGGCCGACACGGCGCACAGCATCGCCACGCCGGCCATCGCGGCCTTCTGTACCAGCTCGAATGACGCGCGGCCCGAGACGATCAACACGGTGCCGCGCAAGGGGAGGCGCCCTTCGCGAAGGGCCCATCCCATGACCTTGTCGACGGCGTTGTGGCGCCCCACGTCTTCGCGCACCACGAGGATCTCCTCGCTGGCGTGGTCGAAGAGAGCGGCCCCGTGAAGTCCGCCCGTCTTGTCAAAGACCGCCTGCGCCTCGCGAAGCCGCTGCGCCAGCGATACGACGGTGTCGGGGGCAACACTGAAGTGATCATCGTGCAGGGCGAAGCTAGAGCGCGTGCGCACCGCGTCGATGGACGTCTTGCCACACAGACCGCATGAGCTGGTGGTGAAAAACGCGCGCGCGACGCTGTCGTCGGGGGCGGCGACGCCTTCGGCGAGTGAGAGGTCGAGCACGTTGTAGCGGTTGACTCCGTCGTCACCCGCACCGGCGCAGTAGCGCATCGCTGTGAGCTCCTCGCGACGTGACACGACTCCTTCGCTCACCAGGAAGCCGGCGGCCAGATCGAAATCATCGCCCGGAGTCCTCATGGTGACGGCGAGCGAGCGGCCCTGTACGCGGATCTCGAGGGGCTCTTCGCCGGCGAGTGAATCTCGGCGCGACACGGGGGCGTCGCCCACCGTTACTCGCCACACTCGTCGTTGGGGTGCAGAGCGACTCACGACTTCTCCTTTGGGCGCCCGAGGGCGCGACGGCCGCGCCGAGGCCACGCGGACGCGTCGCTCAGCCTATCGACCGATGATCATGACGTTGGCGCGTCGACTCGGTAATATGCGCCCATGACCACGTCGAAAGAATGGATCTTGGCCTTCTCGACTCAACTGGGCGTCGAGGCGCCGAACGATGAGGACGTGGCGACGATCCTCGCTCTCGCGGGCGAGGCTGCCCATTCCTCCGAGCGCACCGCCGCCCCGGTGGCGTGCTGGCTCGCCGCGCGCGCGGGCCTTCATCCCGCGGCGGCGCTCGAATGCGCGCGTCGCCTGGAGTTCGCCGGCGAGTCCTAGAAGTTCAAGCCGAGTCGTTCCTGGTCCTCGCGCGTATCCACGTCGTCGAAGGCGTGCGCCGAGGCGACGTGGCCCCAGTGCGACTCGTCCAACCACGTGACGTCGGGTTCATCGAGCAATCGACGAAGCGATCTCTCTCCGCCGCTGACCCAGCGCGCGGCGGCGTCGAGATCCCGACCCGACCACCGAGCACAGAGCGGTTGGGGACGCCCCTCGACGACGGGGACCACCGAGAACGTCGCCTCGACATCGGCGAGATATCGAAGCAAGCCATCGGTGACGAAGGGTAGGTCGCTCGCGACGACGAGAGCGTCGCCGCGATACGCGCAGTCCAGCAACGCCCGGCGGCCGGCGACGATGGCGACGAGTGGCCCCTGGCCGAACGTCGTCTCGTGGATCGCGGGCAGTCTCGACGTACCAGGGCCGACCTCGAACGCTGTTGCAACGACGCGCGAGAGGATCTGGCCGGTGCGCTGCGCGAGCGTGTGGCCTTCGGCCATCAGTTGAGTCTTGTCGCGTCCCATCCGTCGACTCAACCCACCGGTGAGTAGCAGCGCCGCGACGTCGGTACGTGGAGCAGCGACGTCCTCAGTGTTCATCGGCGCGTCGAACCCAATCGCCCGAAGCTCCGCCGCTCTTGGACACGACCTCGGCGTCCTCGATGCTCGCTCGTGGATCGAGCATCAAGAGTGAGTTGAGCAGGCTGAGCGCGGCGTAGGAGCAGGCGGTGAGAGCCTCCATTTCCACGCCCGTGCGATCGACGGTGACGACCGTAGAGTGCACCTCGGCGCCACGCGAGTGCGCGAGCACTTCGACACTGACGTTCTGCAGCGAGAGGGGGTGGCACAGCGGAATCAGTTGTGACGTGTTCTTGGCTGCGTGAATGCCCGCGAGGCGCGCCGCCACGACGGGCTCAAAGCCCTGGGGGGAGACCGGTAAGGAGTTGATATCCAGTGCGGTGACCACCACGCAGTGGGCTTCGGCAACGCGACGCGACGGCGTTTTGTGGCCGACGTCCACCATCAGGAGCTTCCCGTCGCCGTCGACGTGAGAGAAGGACTGCTCACTCATCTCGACACCCTTCAGTCTCTGGTGACGCACGACCGGCGCCGCTCAAGGGGATGCTACTCGTGGGGTGGTTCGATGGCCGCGCCGAGAGCTCCCGAGGAGTCACCGTTAGGCTTCAGCCGTGACGAGTGACCGCACTGACGCCGCAACTTCGGACGAAGTTCCACTCGCCGTGCGCAGCGCCGTGAGTCTGTCAGTGAAGCCCGTCGTGGGTGAGGACCCGCGCACTCAGGCAATGCCCGTGACGGGACCGCTCATTGACGCGTACGGGCGCGTGCACCGCGATCTTCGCATCTCGGTGACCGACCGATGCAATCTTCGCTGCGTGTATTGCATGCCCGAAGACGGCATGACCTTCTTGGCGCGCGAGGATCTCTTGAGCTTCGAAGAAATAGCGCGCGTGGTGCGCGTGGCGCGCGGCCTGGGCATTACTTCGGTGCGCCTCACCGGTGGTGAACCCCTGGTGCGAAAAGGACTCGTCGACCTGGTGGCGATGATCGCTGAGGTGGGTTTTGACGATATCGCCATGACCACCAATGGGGTGCATCTCGCGGCCCACGCC
>OCZT010002894.1_pt1 | contig 17666 bp, 15 predicted proteins | sample 1539031 | NCBI WGS metagenome assembly OCZT01 (sample SAMEA3539308, study PRJEB22396) | soil metagenome | biome: tundra; feature: field; material: soil | place: USA | collected 2010-05 | depth 0.15 m | reverse complement strand
GCCGAGCTTGCGGCGGCAAGCGAACAAGCGGAGAATCCGAAACTCAAGGATCTTATCGATAGACGAGTACGGCGACGTTTTCTCGGTACTCGCTACTTGCTAAGACAATATTTTCGAAAAGAGGACCTGGCCGAAATGCTTGCCGAGGCGCGTGAGGGCTTTAGCACTGAAACCGCCGAACTTTCGCGCATTGATGGCGTTCGTCTGACGGATACAGTCGAAAATGCCGCGACGCTCCGACGTGTGGATGCGCTTATCTATTTGCACAGGTTATTAAAGGTTTGGCTTGCCCCACACGTGCTCTTTACGTCGCTGATGCTCATATTGATGCTGATCCACGTCATCCAGGTCGTGTATTTTAATGTCAGGTAACTATGATCTTTAACCTCGGAAAATTCGCTATTCATTTTGTGGACGGTTCTGTCGTCCCCAAAATGATCGAGGACGATTCTATCCGGATCGGTAGACTGGATACGTGTGACGTCCTGCTTGATGACCCGAGGGTTTCGCGCGTCCATGCCGCCATCAATTTCACCGATGAGGGGAATTACACACTTGTAAACCTGTCGACCTCAAACACCATTACACTAAACGGCAGGCTATTGGGTCCACAGGCCACCGATGTTCTTGCCGATGGCGATACGATCCAGATCGGGCCTTTTTTGATCGAAGTTGGGCGCCGCGGCGAGGCGATCATACTACAGATACAGCGGGCCGTCGCCGGAGAGGTTGCCTTTGCTGCAAAACCAAAACCCGAATCGGCGTCGGACCAGCCCGGCGGCGTACTTGACGTGTTTTGGGAAAAGCGCAGCCGCGAAAAGGAAGATTGGGGCAGCCGTCTGAGACCAACCGAAAAACCGAGGCCCGGGAAGGCAATGTTCAATTGGCGGCCGACGCTCGATCTCCGTCGTCCGTGGCGGTTCGGACTTTTTGTTTGGGCGGTACTTATCGTCGGAGCGATCGCCGCTTACGCCTATTACCGGTATCCGCAGGTGTATGCCCCGAAGCCGCTGGCAAATCCGCATGTCGTAAACGTCGAGAGCAGCATCATTGCGGCAACGGCCAACGGCAATTCATGCACCACTTGTCATACGCTCAACCAGCCTATCGAGAATGCCTGTATCAGGTGTCATTCGGCCGAGGGGTTTCACGCCTCAAACACAAAAGCTCACAACGATGCGGGCATAACGTGCACCGTCTGCCACCGCGAGCACCAGGGAAGCGAGTTTTCGCTTGTCGCGTCCGCGATCGAGAGCTGCGCCCAATGTCACAGTGACAATAATAGAAACCTTTATAACGGCAAGGCCGTTCATACCGCACACAATGGCTCGTATGGATATCCCGTCACCGACGGCAAGTGGAAATGGCAGGGGATTTACCGCGAAGTTGCCGATGCCATACCCGAGATACAGGGTTCGGCGATCGCGGACAAGGACGACCAGGCGCGTCTCAGCCGGGAATTTCATGCGGTGCATGCCTATCGACTAACAGCACCGCAAGGGTTGACCGGTGATAAGAACGGCCTTGTATCATGTTCGACCTGTCATAAGAGCTTCAACCCGATCGATCGTTCAACGCCGCGGCAAACGTGCGCCGTGTGCCATACAACACCCGTCAGGGCCGAGAACCGTGATCAACGATTTGTACCCGGACAGGTTAACTGCATTTCTTGTCACGTGCAGCACCCTTACAGCAAGGCGCGTTGGAGCGAGTTTCTATCAGAGGATGCTCTCAAGCGACGCAATGATGCTGTCGCTGCACAGATAAAGAGTTTGGAACCGCAATGAAACCGCTTTCTCTTATCATATCCGTCGCGTTGATCGCACTTCTCGTTTGGTTGAATTACTCGTCGGGCGGATCTTCAGGTATTTATGGCGGGCTGACTCCAGTAGGCTGGATGAGCATCGCCTTGCTGATGATCGGTCTTGGGTTTGTGTTCTTCGCAACCGATTCGGCGCGCTCGTTTGGCTATCTCGGCGGTCGCCGCTTGCGGGGCACGCCGCCGCCAAACATTCGCACGCTGACCTCGGACGAGCTTAGAGAGCTCGGTCTCGACAAATATCGCGGGCCGGTTTACCCACACCCGGTGATCTTCCCTGACCGCTGCATCGGCTGCCAGGCGTGTGTCGATGTTTGCCCGCATGACGTGCTTGCTATCGTGGACGGTCGCGCGATGGCCGTTGCCCCCGACCTCTGTATGGACGATACGGCTTGCCAGGCCGAATGTCCCGTAAATCCAAAGGCTCTGATCGTCATCAATACTGCCAAGGCCGTCCGCTCGCTGCCTGTCCCGACGCGGGACGGTTCAACATACGAGACAAATGTGCCCGGGTGCTACATTATCGGCGATGTTTCGGGCGTTCCGCTCATAAAGAACGCCGTAAAAGAAGGGGCCGAGGTGATCGCACATATTGCTGATGACCTCAAGGCCGCTGTGCCGGATGCAAAGGCGGAATACGACGTTGCAATAATCGGTGTCGGTCCGGGCGGAGCGTCATCGGCCGCCGCGGCGCGTGACTCAAATCTAAGGTACGTCGCGCTCGAACAATCAAAGATCCTGTCGACGATCGACCTTTATCCGAAAGGCAAATATATCTTCTTCAAACCAGACACAAAGGACTGGACCGGGGGTATTCCGGTTCTCGGACTCGGCCTTTCTAAGGCGAAATACGGCGGCGGTGACGACGACCATCAAAGCGTTATCGAGACGATCGGTGATGAGCTTAAGAGCGATGTGCACGAGGCTGCAACGGCTCTTCATGCTCGTCTTATTGCCAGTGTTCCCCGTTCCCTCCGGGCTGATGTCTCGCCACGGCTCGAGGAAAAGCTGGAAAAGGAATTCAAAAAACGCATCGCCGGCTATCTAAGATCAAAGGGTACACTCGATTGGATGAACCTTTACCGCGCACAGTTTTTACCTGAAAAGGACAGCCTCCTCACCCAATTTGCAGACGATATTGCCGATCAACTCACAACAAAGATCCCAGGCGACCAGCGGGAATCTATCCTCGACATCTGGTTAGGCACGCTCGCGGATAAAGGCGTGGTCGTGAACGAAGACGAGAGTTGTAAGAGCGTCAAGCGGGCCGAGAACGGCGATCATTTTGTGATCGATAGCGAGCGTGGAAATCAGAAGTTACCGCAGACCTACACCGCTCGGCGCGTCATTTTGTCGATCGGGCTTCGCGGTGCGCCAAACAAGCTTCGGCTGCCGAACGAGGATATGAAGGTCGCCATTGACGGCCGCGAGCAGCAAAAGGTGCTTTATGCTTTATCAAACCCGATGGATTTTCGCGGGAAGCGGATCGTGGTTGTCGGGGGAGGCAATGTCGCGGTTGAAGCCGCGGTGGATCTTGTAGCCGTTCGTGACGGTGCGACGATCACTTCTCGTTCGGCTGCAGATATGAACCAAGTGACGGTACTCGTCCGCGATTACCTGGCACCGACCGTAAAGTTTGGCAATAAGTTTCAACTCTATCAATGCGCCGACGCCGGTATCATCGATCTTAGGTTGGGCGTTGGGATCAAGGAAATGCGCGAGCATGAAGTTGTGCTCGAGGATGTGAAGACAAAACAAGAGGTCGGCACTATTTCGAATGATTACGTATTCGCCCTCATCGGCGGCGAGCGGCCGAATAGGTTTCTTGAGTCGATTGGGATTACGATAAAGTGAAAGGCGGGGAAAAGTGAAAAAGGGGAAAAGTGAAAAAGTCGAAAATCAAAGATCAAAGATCCAAGATCATGCTCGCTTTGGGACTCCACGTTAAAACAGTAGTTTATGCGAAAAGATAACGTAATGTACGGCGTGCTTGGACTTATCGTCGGTCTTGTGATCGGTTTTATGTTCGCCAACAATGTAAACCGCTCGGCTGTGGGCAAAGTTGCGCCATCGGGACCGGCGGCTCAAATGCCCGATATTTCTTCGGATGATCAAACTCTCCCGCCCAATCATCCGCCGATCGGAACAACCGGAGGAGGGCAAACTGCCGGCCAGCCCGGTGGGGCTGCGCAGATAGCGCAGGTCACGGCGGCTATCGAGAAAGCAAAGGCAAACCCGCAGGATTTCGAAGCGCAAATGACCGCCGCTGATCTTTATTACGAGATCCAGAGGTTCGACGACGCGGTAAAGTACTACGAAGCGGCCGCAAAGCTAAAACCCGACGATAAAGAGGCAATGGTAAAGACCGGCAACGCCTATTTCGATGGCGAGAAATACGAACAAGCCGAAAAGTGGTACACGGAAGCTCTTAAAAAGGACTCGAAGGACATTGACGTCCGCACCGATCTCGGCCTCAGCTTCTTCTTACGTGAACCTCGCGACATCGACCGCGCTATCAAGGAATACCAGGCATCACTCGCTATAAACCCAACCCACGAGGTGACTCTTCAAAACCTCGCCATTGCCTATTCCGAAAAAGGCGACAGCACGGACCTTGCACAAACCATCGAACGGCTAAAGAAGGTCAACCCGAACAATCCGGTCATCACGAAGACCCAGGCGAAGTGATCTTGGTTTGGCTTCTCGACAGCCTTCGAAGAACCTTTTCCCGCGAATTACGCTAATACGAGCCGAATACTATAATCTGTTCTTATATTCGCGTTTCTTCGCGTTATTCGCGGGCATTCCTTCTTATGAACAACCAGATCACTGAATTCATCAAACACCATTACCGGCATTTCAACGCGGCAGCGCTTATTGACGCGGCCGAGGGATACAAAACACACCTCGAAAGCGGCGGCAAGATGATGATCACAGTCGCCGGTGCGATGTCGACCGCCGAACTGGGCCTCAGCCTTGCCGAAATGATCCGACAGGACAAGGTCCAGATCATATCCTGCACCGGAGCCAATCTCGAGGAAGATCTTTTCAACCTCGTCGCCCATGATTACTACGAACGCGTCCCACACTACCGCGATCTGACGCCTGAGGACGAACAGGCGCTGCTCGATCGTCATATGAATCGAGTTACCGACACCTGCATTCCGGAGAACGAAGCGATGCGGCGCCTCGAAAAGGCGATGGTCGATGTCTGGACGCACGCCGAAGCCGAGGGCAAACGTTATTTTCCGCATGAATTCATGTACGAGGTGCTCCGCTCCGGGGCTCTTGAACAGTATTACCAGATCGATCTCAAAGATTCCTGGATGTACGCCGCGATGGAGCGAAACCTGCCGATGGTCGTGCCCGGATGGGAAGACTCAACGATGGGTAACATGTTCGCCGGCCATGTTATTACCGGCGATATTGAGAATGTCCACACGGTCCGGACGGGTATCGAGTATATGATGATGCTCGCCGACTGGTACACACGCGCATCCGAGAGCAGCCCCATCGGCTTTTTCCAGATCGGCGGCGGTATCGCCGGTGATTTTCCGATCTGTGTCGTCCCCATGCTTCACCAGGACCTGCAGCGTGAGAATGTTCCGGTTTGGGGCTATTTCTGCCAGATCTCGGACTCGACAACCAGCTATGGATCTTATTCAGGCGCAGTTCCGAACGAAAAGATCACCTGGGGCAAGCTCGAGGCCGGCACACCAAAATTCATTGTCGAATCCGACGCGTCGATAGTGGCCCCCCTTATCTTTGCGTATGTCTTAGGCTGGTGAAAGACTTTTAACAGGGCGGGGTTTTGGGTCGACGGATTTGCGGACAACAGAGACATCAACGTTGTCTGTAGTTTTCCGAAATGCGAGACTGTTAAGACATCATTGCTATAATGGAAAGAATACATGGCAAATAAATTGAAGATCCTTGGCATCGCTGGCAGTTTACGCGAGGGGTCGTATAACCGCGCCGCGCTTCGAGCCGCGCAGCAGCTCGTCCCTGAAGGATCCGAGATCGAGATATATGATATCGAGGGTTTTGACGGCTTTAATCAGGACCTGGAATCAAATCCACCGGCAAAGGTAATTGAATTCAAACAGAAGATCCGCGAGGCGGACGCTATTCTGTTTGTCACGCCCGAATATAACTATTCAATGCCCGGCGTCTTGAAGAATGCTATCGACTGGGCGTCGCGACCGTATGGCGACAGTGCATGGAACGATAAGCCGGCCGCTATAATGGGCGCCGCGACCGGTGCGGGCGGTACAATGCGTGCCCAGTACCACCTTCGACAGTCGATGGTCTTTCTTAATATGAACCCCGTCAATCAACCCGAGGTAATGATCACCTTCGCCGCCAAGAAGTTTGACGACGCGGGTAATCTCACCGATGATGCGACCCGCGATTTCATTCGTAAGCTGCTACAGAGTTTGGCCGATTGGACGAGGCGTATTACTCCAAAAAGCGACAAAGCTGCCTAAAATAAGGCCGCGGCTTTTATCCCACGGCCTTCCATAATCGGCTTCGAATCGCACGTATTACTAGGGACGAATTATGTAATCCGGAAAGCAAGAGGTCGGATCCGTCATCATTTCAAGAAACTCGAGGCCCTGGCGGTTGCCGGCGCCGGAGGCGGTCGGGGCACCGTTCTTTTCCGGATCGAGTATCTTGGCGATCTGATCACGAACGCTCTCGAGGTGGATCCGGGTCGCCTTGTCCGTGGTACGTGCAAGGGCGGAGCCCGCCGCGGCGCTGATCGCGCGCAGCTCTGAGCGATAGTAACCGCGCTCGTCACCACTCGAGACGAACAGTGCGGCAAAGCCACGTGGCAGACCCTGCGGTGCCGCAACAGCAGCTGAGTTCAGCTTGCTGTTGACGATGTCAAGATAGGACCGCTGCAGGTTGCGGCGATATGCGTCGACGGTGACTTTTGGTGCACTGAGCTCACCCCAGACCCCCGAACGCACATCCGCGAGAAACGCGTCAGGCTGATACGCACTCACACCATCCAGTGCCGCCTGCTCGGCAAGACGCGCAAACCGGGCGCTCGAGAGCAGGTTGTTAAGGACGCTGTTCTGAGCATTGCGGATGCGGCTCAGGGCTCCGATGGGCTCGATCTTTCGCAAGATGTCTTTGTCGATCATCCACGTTGGTGTCTGGAACGCATTCCCATTAAGGAACTTGACGGCATCCATCTGATGCTCCTTAGGCACTGGAGTGAAGCGCGGCCCAATCTGGCCGATGTGCTTCTCCTGCGAGTTAAAGCCGCCGACGATGTTTCCGACGTGATTCATCTCGAGTGTCCACTGGCCAAGCATACGGCCATACATCTCCTCGAGATCGTCATAGTTCGCGCCCTTTTCATTCGTCGTTGCCGGAACGAGTATCTTTGACACACGCTGGAGGTTTTTCATGCCAAGAGCTGTTGATTTGATTGCATCGGCATCGCCAACGGCTTCGGTTTCTTCGCCCGGGTCGCTGCCCGCGGAACCGTTCGTCGAAAAGCGAAGGTACGGCTCTTCGTCCTGCTGGCGAGCCCATTGGTCGAGTATAGGCTGTTCCTGATCGGGCGTCTTGGCTTCGGGTATGGGTTTGTAGCCCCACATAGTCGCCCATTTGTCATACGGGCCGATGCCGGGGACGAGGTCGGCGACGGCGATGCCGTCTTCAGGCTGGGCGACATAGTTGAATCGCGAATAGTCCATAAGCGTCGGTGTATGCCCCATCTTGTGAACAAAATCCTTATTACGGATCATGTCTGCCGGGTACTCACTGCTCGCCTTCATGTTGTGCTGAAAGCCGAGTGTGTGTCCGACCTCATGAGCCAGCACGTATTCGAGCAACCGGCCCATGACCTCGTCCGGGATCGGAAACTTCTGCACACGTGGGTCGAGAGGGCCGACCTGGAGGAAATACCACGACTTAGCGAGGTTCATAACGTTGTGATAAAACTGGATGTCCGAATCGAGGATCTCACCGGTGCGCGGGTCGCTAATGTGTGGGCCCGAAGCGTTTTCGGTGGTGGACGGCAGCCATCGAACGACTGAATAGCGAGCGTCTTCAGGACTAAAGTCAGGATCTTCCTGCTTGGTTGGAGCCATCTTTGCGATGATCGCGTTTTTAAAACCGGCTGCCTCAAATGCTGGCTGCCAGTCCTCTATAGCCTTCAGCATATACGGGCGCCATTTCACGGGCGTCGCTGAGTCGATGTAATAGATGATCGGTTTGACAGGCTCTGAGAGTTCCGCGTTCGGATCTTTCTTTTCCAGTCTCCAGCGAGCGATATAGGTCCGTTGCGCCGCCTTTTGCTCATCACGGCCATAGTCCATATTGCTAGTCGAGAAATAGCCGACGCGTTCGTCAAATAGACGCGGCATCATCGGATTCTCCGGCAATTTCACCATGCTGTAGTGGAGCGTAACGGTTGCGCTGCCGGGATTCATACCTTGCTGCTGCTGGCCACCACCTGGGAAGCCGCCGCCACCCGCACCGGCTGGTGTTGGGTTGCGAGTGTAGGTGTGAGTTGTCTCAACTTCGATATTGGTGGGAAATGGTGAGATCCGCTCAACAAAAGATCGTGTCGGGTCGAGAGCCGTTGCGCTTAACCGCTGTTTGGCACTGATCTCGGTAATGTCGGTCGTAAACAAACGACCGACATCTATAACAGCCGTTCCGTTGTTTGGCCCCCAGGCCGCAACCGGGAACGACATTAGGATCGTTTCGTTATTGGCATCGTGGACGGCCTCCGCAATCGGCAGTTTGGGGTCGGCGACAACACTGTAATTTACAAGCTTCAGAAATACACGGTTGTTTTCACCGAGTTCCCAACGGACCACGCGGCTGCCAAGGGCTTGGCCACCGTAGCCGACACCATTTGTCGTGCGCTGGATCTGAGATACCCAGAGAAAGTCTTTGCCCATCTCGGTTTTGGGTATCTCGTAATAATACTTGTCCTTTACCTGGTGGACGGTGAAAATGCCTTTCTTTGATTTGGCATCCTTCGTTATGACCTTTTCATAAGGCTGCGGCTCCTGGCTTGCCTGTTGGCCGAATGCTCCGGGACGTTGTGGTCCGGCGGCCGGTGTTGTTTCGGGTGTGGGATCCTGAGCGTTAACGACAAATGCCGCTCCGGTCAGGCAAAGACCTAGTAATACGAATTTCATGATGATTGTTTTCATCATCTTTATCCTCCAAAGATATTTATAGATGGCGTGTACCGAATCCGAACGCATGTGTTTTCGATGATTCGACTGATGCGCTGTTCGCAAGCAGTCGTCCGCATACAGGCTCAAGAGCAGCAAAATGCCGCGACCACCTTGAATCACCTCAAAACCCTTCAAAAACAAGTAGTTTTCACCTGGATTGTAAATGAATGAGCGATTACTTATAGCACCGATTCATTGCCGATGCAATCATTCCGAAGGGGCGATTGCTCCCGGGGGGGGTCCGCAAAAGACAAAAAAATGCCGGCGGCTGTTAACCGCCGGCTTTAAGCCCGAAGGTAAATTAAGTGCACTCATGCAAATTGACGATTACCGGTCGTCATCGTCTTTATCAGATCTCTTTTGCCGTGATCATCCTTATCGCGGCGATTGCCCGCACGATTGGCGTTTGCAATTGATCAGTTGCCGCTTCGTAAGTCGTCGCGATCCGCCAACCTTTCCTTGTCAGGACCACTCTTGTTAGAAACCGCCAAGTTTGCTGCCCTGACGTCATCAGCATCGCCGTCACCCTGTCGGACAACGCCATTAGAATTTGCCGTCGCCGGCGCAGTGTTCGAAACGGTTGACGGCGAATTTGCAGCTGGTTGTTTTGATTCGGATCGGCCGCCGCATGCGGTGATGCCCGCAACAGTACTGAAAAACACAAACGATTGCACAAGTCTTTTCATGCGTTTTCTCCGGTCTCAGTCATCGCCGTCGTCCGCGTGTTTGGTCTCAGCTCGCCTTCCAGGGTTGGTTTGGGCCGAGGTGGACATTGAAGCCTTGACGCCGAACTCGTGGACCAGGCGTCCTCCCTGGTGCGCTGTATTGAGCAATAGCACTATGCCGGAACCATAGAATAGTAGAAATGCAAGGTTGAGCGGGATCGAGATCATTCTTGTAAGCTCCTTCTTGAGCAGCATCGGCGCAAATACTATTACTCCGAAAATGACTGTCAAGACCGCAAAAATAATCTGCGTAGTAAGGCCAAGTTCCTCGTGCTGCTCGAGGACCGACTCAACATTGTTTACGTGTTCCGCCAGTTCACCGGCTGCATTTCCCGTCGAGACCGCGGCAAACGTCGCTATCGCACCAATTAGCATCAATATAAAAGCCGACACCAGAAATGCAGAGCCGTTCTTACGTACAAAGCTGCCTATCAGGATAAGCAATGGTGCGACCACAAAGAGTGCGATCGGAAAATGGATAATTATGGGATGGAGACCATCCCAGCCAGGTATCGGCGGAAACATTTAGTTTAGCTCCTCAAAGTTAATGCTGCGGGTGTCATGCATAAACTGACCCTCCGGAATGACACCCGCAGCTTCCCCTTGTAATTGGCTTCAAACTTCAGATCTTGGCTGCGGGTGTCACTCAATGGACCCACCGGAATAACATCCGCAACTCCCCCCTTGTAATTATTGATACGACGCCGAGATCTTGCTGCAGGCGTCGCCATATGGACCCACCGTAAACGACACCCACAGCACCCCTTGTAATTTCAAACCTACCTGTCAGATCTTGCTGCGGGTGCCATTATAAGGACCCACCGGAAAATGACACCCACAGCACCCCTTGTAATTTCAAACCTACCTGTTAGATCTTGCTGCGGGTGCCGTCATATGGACCCACCGTTAATGACACCCACAGCACCCCTTGTAATTAACTGATCGATTCAAACTTTTCTTTCGGCGTAGAATCGACCGGACATTTCTGTAAATTAGGGTCCGATGTCGTGTAACCGCATTTTGGGCAAACAAAGAATGTACCCTTGGTTCCCTTCCAGTTTTCAAGGTTCGCAAGTGCCTCGGTATATAGCCTGGCGTGTTCGGCCTCGGCGGTTTTTGCAAACCTAAACGTTAAGAACGCGTCCGTGTTCCCGGACGAGCGGGCTTCGGCCATGAAGTCGGGATACATCTTGTCGCGTTCGTATGTCTCACCCTCTATCGCCACTTTTAGATTTTCGGCGGTCGTTTTGACGTCTGCCGACTTAATATCTGCATTCGGCTCGCCGCCCATCTTTCTGATGACAACAGCATGATTGTTGAAATGTATCTCTTCAGCTCGGGCGGCGGCTCGAAAAAGACTGGCGACCTTGGTATATCCTTCCTCGTCGGCTCTTTTAGCGAACGCAAGATATTTCGCGTGCGCATTGCTTTCACCATTGAATGCGGCTTGCAGGTTTTCAAGCGTTGTCGACGCGTTGTTCCCGAAAGAGCTCGTGCCGGTCATTGCCGACGAACGTGTCGACGAGCTGCCGAAGGCGAATGAAAGGATAAAAATAGCAGTGAACAAAAACGTAAGTCCTATCGGTGTTCTCATAACGTAAATTCTCCAAAAGATCCTGGCCTTTGCGAGGCGTTTGTATAGAGATAGAGCAAGACGTATGCCTTACTCGTCATTTAGCACGAACTGTTCTATTTGAAGGGTTTACAAGGAGTGAGAGTAATTTTCGGACGGGCGGGCGCGATCAATTTTTGTACATCGCTTGGGATTGTGTATTAATTTTTTGACACGTCCTGGAGGTGATGTTTCCGGATCTTGTAAGCAATATCGCTTCGCGAGATCCCTAGTTTTCGAGCCGCTTCGGCCTGAACGCCGCTGGCGTCGTCCAGAGCACGTCGAATTATCTTTGATTCGACAGTATCGATGAGAGCCGGAAGGTCAAGCCCCCTGGGCAGACAATCGAATTCTTGCCCGTCGATCGACGCGGGCCATGATTCGGAGACAAGATTAATGTCGTTTGCCGATATCTCTTTTCCCGACGATAGGATACACGCCCTCTCGATTAAATTTCGAAGCTCACGCACGTTGCCGGGAAAGCTATAGCTTTCCAATTTCCGAAGTGCTTCTCCCTGGATCGGCATGGGGCTGAATTTAAGCTCCCGGCAGATCTCTTTTATGATGAAGTCAATGAGAACGGGGAGGTCCTCCTTTCGATCTCTGAGCGGCGGGATGTCGATCGGCACGACGGCAAGTCTGTAGTAAAGGTCGTCACGAAACGATCCGTCCCTGACACGCTCCTGCAGATCGCGATGAGTGGCGACGATCACACGAACGTCCGATGTTCTCGGCACTGTTGCCCCAACACGCAGGAATTGTCCGTCGGTGAGAACCCGCAGCAGCTTCGCTTGCAGACCGAGCGACATTTCTCCTGCTTCGTCGAGGAACAGCGTTCCTTTATTCGCCGCTTCAAAAAGGCCTTGCTTCGGTTTATCGGCCCCGGTAAAAGATCCCCTCTCGTGACCAAAAAGCTCTGACTCGAGCAGTTGTTCGGAAACGGCCGCACAGTTCACCGCCAGGAAGGTTCCTTGCGCCCGCGCGCTACCCCGGTGGATCGCCCGGGCGACAAGTTCCTTTCCGGTCCCGGTCTCGCCAGTGATCAGAACGGTCGCATTCGTTGGGGCAACCCTTTCGATCGTCTGTTTGAGCTGCTTGATGGCATTGCTCTCGCCTAGTATCTCATCAGCAAAAGCGAACCGTTTCACCTCTTCGCGCAAGACCTCGTTTTCGCGGAGCAGTTTGGTTTGCTCGGTTGCACGCTTTGCGACCGCGGTCACGACCTCGGGAACAAAAGGTTTTGAAATGAAATCGAAGGCACCCGCCTGCATTGCCTCGACGGCGAGTTCCACCGTCGCCAAAGCCGTTAGTATGACAACGGGCAGGGAAGGCTCGTTTTCACGGCAATAGCGTAGCACTTCAAGCCCATCACCATCCGGCATCTTCTTGTCGGTTATGACGAGGTCAAACTGATCGGCTGCGATCAATGCCAATGCCAATGTGACGCCCTCGGCTTCGGTGACAACATGGCCGGCTTCCTGAAGTATAAGCGTCAGGATCCGGCGCATGTTTGGCTCGTCATCGACTACTAGGATTCGTGCCATTTTTTTGCCTGCCTAAAATACCACGTCAAACTGTACTTTGCCGTTTCGATTTTCGGCGAGGTAGACATCGCCGCCATGCGCCCGCGCTATATTGCGTACGATCGCGAGACCGAGACCGGTGCCGCCGTTGCCGCTGGTAAAGAACGGCTCGAATATTCGAGGTGCAATATCTTCCGCTATCGGCTCGCCCTCATTTTTTACATATAGCACTGACCGGTCGCCCACCTTCTTTGCCCCCAGCTCTATCTTCCCGGCAACCGGCGTTGCCTTTATAGCGTTCATCAGCAGATTTAGCAGTGCCTGCTGCATTTGTGATGTGTCCATCTCGAATGTCAGCGACTCATCGCAAGCGACCTCTAGACCGAGCTCCTTTTCCGTCAAATGAGCTTTGGTGAGGCCGACAATGTAGTTCAGACATTCAGATACCGAGGCGGATGAGAGGGCCGGTTTCCTGACACGTGCGAAAGCAAGAAAATCCGTCGTCATATTTTCGAGCCGTTTGGCCTCCTGCGTCGCGATCTGAAACATTTCCTGCCTGATGGCTGAATTCTCGGGTTGCGCTTCAGCCATCTTCAGCGAGCTGGCGATCATTGTGACCGGATTTCGTATCTCATGTGCAATAGCGCTCGACAATTCACCGACAACCGCGAGTTTTTCCTCAGCCACGAGTTTGTCCTGCACTAGGTGAAGGTCTGCGACAAGCAGTCTAACGACCACCGCAACAACCAGAAACAGAAGTGAAACGGTCGCCGCCTCGAAGTACTCGGTGATGTCGGTCGGCGGATACTCACGGTAATGCAAATATATCTGAAGGAATGAAAGGGCTATCGCGACGGCCGTAACAGAGATGGTCGCCGGCAGCTTAAAGCGATACGCCGCTGAAATGATCGGGATGATCATCAGCACGGAATAATGGCTATTGGCCTCACCACTGAAAACAGACGCGAAAAAGGCAACTGCAATGTTTACAACGATCGAGAACCAAATGTGCGTGTTTACGGCTATCTCGCTCGTTTCGGCGGAGATCCACTGGACCCATAAAAGCTCGAATACGAGCAGCACCGCCCTGACAAAAAGAGTCATGAGCAGCGCCATTCGCGGCGGCCCCAATGTGGTGATAAAACCGACATGAATGAACAATAGGCCGGCGAGCACGGCAAAATTCATCAGTATGAGAGTTGTTTCCTGATTCTTGTACGCCTCGTTGTTGGCCATTGATCGCTCTCGTCGCCGCCTTGTTGATTTCCGGGTTGAATCGAATGTCGATGCCTTTCCGTTGAAACGCGGATTTAAACGATTGCGAAGCAATCCGAGTGCCAAAGAGCGAGCCTTGTCCGATCAGATCATGAAATCAGCTACTACCGGGGCGTGGTCCGATGCGTGTTCGAGCTTTCGCGGTTCCTTGTCGATCCAGCAGTCGATACATCTTTCGGCAAGAGGCGGCGATGTCCAGATGTGGTCGAGGCGAAGTCCCTTGTCCATTTCAAACGAGTGGTAAAAATAGTTCCACCATGAATATGCCCTTAAGTCATTGTTTACCTGTCGAAAGACATCGACAAATCCCCAACGCTTTAGATGGTGGATCGCCTCACGTTCGGGTTTTGTGAAATGGAGTTTGTTCTTCCAGAGGGCGATCTTCCAAACGTCTAGTTCATGCGGGGCAATATTCAGGTCGCCGCAAAGCAGGACATCGTCGTCCGGTGTGTAATTCTCGTCAAAATACTTTCTGAGACGATTTACCCAATCGAGCTTGAATTGATACTTCGGCGTTTCTGCTCGCGTTCCGTGCGGGACGTAGGTGTTGACGATCCGGATGCCGTTTACCGTCCCGGCGATCAGCCGCTTTTGAGCACCGGGAGCGTCGTCGGGAAAGTTTTTTTGCACGTCGCTGATCGGATAGCGGGAGAGAATAGCGACGCCGTTGTATGCCCTTTCGCCGAGAAATGCCATGTGCTCGAAACCGATCGTCCGCAGCCGCCTTTCCGGGAATTTGTCGTCCGTGACCTTTGTTTCCTGCAAACACAATACGTCCGGTTGGGCGCTGTCGCACCACTTTAGCAGGTGCTCAAGACGAGACTTGATCGAGTTTATATTCCAGGTGGCAATTTTCACATTCACTTAGAAGGAAAGGAGTGCGGTTAGCTTGATGCAAAATCATTCAACGAAACCGCCGACGATGGAAAAGCCTTAAGGATCTTTTTGTCGGAAGTCACTAAGGGGACTTGTAGCTGTTCAGAAAGAGCGACGAACTCACAGTCATAAGAAGAACAGTCGGAGAGACTTACCAACTCTAAGACACGGTTCGAATCAACCTCGTATTCACGTCCGGCGAACAATACCTCAGTATTGATCATTTCTTTTTGGATCTCGGCAAGATCCATTAATCCTTTTCTCAGATAGCCCGCGAAAACGTTACGCATTTCCGATCGCCAGAGTATTGGCGCTACCCACGTAGGATCCGAGACCCGCACTTTCTCAGCCAATTCCGACATATCGCTCGGGATAACAAAATAAGCAATGATATTTGTGTCGACGACGATCAAGGCCTGCCCTCATTCTTGGCCTTATTGAGAAATTCGTCTGTCAGCCAAACGCCTTTCGCCCTCAATTCCTCACGCATTTTTCTAATACTTGTCAGAGCCTCTTCGATCGCTGGCTCATCGGATTGCACGCTGTTCTCCAAACGAAAAAGAACTTCCCCGTTGAGACTTCGTCGATTTCGTTTTGCAAGTCGACGCAAAGTCTCACAGAGTTCAACAGGCACATCTTTTACGGTGATTGTTGCCATAACAGATCCAGAATACCTCCAATATGGAATCATAATGCATCCATCAGAGAGATTCAACAAAATGGTACCTGATCCATTACGCTAGAGGACAAATTCTGCCACAACCGGTGCGTGGTCTGACGGTTTGTCGAGCTTACGGGTGCCTAGAGTCGAGGTTTGATCGAATTAGTATTCCAGGTCGCGATCTTCGATCCTCTTAGTTCCTGTGTTTTTCGTGTCGTTCGTGTATTTAGTGGTTATAAGAATTTAACCACGAAATGACACGAAATACACAAAAATACACCAAACAAGAGCTTCCTACACAAGTCACTTAGGATTGTTGTAAACATCGTGATGCCTGACCATTTGCTGGTTCAGAGGTCGAATTCCGCGATGACCGGGGCGTGGTCTGACGGTTTGTCGAGCTTGCGCGTGCTGCGGTCGATCCAGCAGCGGGTGCATTTATCGGCTAACGACGGTGTTGTCCAGATATGATCGATCCTGAGGCCATGATTTTTTGGAAAGGCCCAGTTGCGATAGTCCCACCACGAGAATTCCTTCACATCCCCGTTCATTTTCCGGAAGACATCGACAAAGCCCCATTGCTTAACGAATTGGATGGCGGCGCGTTCCGGTTTTGAGAAATGTATCTTCCCCTCCCAGGCGGGCGGGTCCCATACATCGAGCGGATCCGGGGCAACATTGAAGTCGCCGCATAAGAGAACATAGTCTTTGACGTCGCAGGTCTCTTCGAAAAACCTTCGGAGACGCTGAAGCCAATCAAGCTTAAAGCGGTATTTGTCCGAGCCGAGCTCCGATCCGTTGGGAACATATGTGCCGACGACGCGGACACCGCCGACAGTCGCCGCGATGAGACGCTTTTGCGAATCATCCGCGTCCTCGGGAAAGCCCTTTACGACATCCTCAGGCTCATATTTCGATATTATCGCGACGCCGTTATACGATTTCTGGCCATAGAACGCCGTATGATAGCCGAGATCATGAATTTCATGATACGGAAAGCTCTCGTCGACGCATTTTGTTTCCTGTAAGCAGACGACGTCCGGCTCGACCGCGCCAAGCCAGTCGAGAAGGTGCGGCATACGGGCATTAATGGAGTTAATGTTCCAGGTTGCGATCTTCATTTTTCATATTATTAGCACACTATCGGCGCAAAGACTGAAGGAGTAGCCCGATTATCGCCCGATAATTGTGTAACCAGATCCTGTGTTGCACGAGATTCGAGGAAAACGGAGAGTTTAGCTAGACGACCATCCAACTTACTTTCAAAACTATCCTTTCAGGTGCCAGGATCGTTACTTTTTGTGAGGAAAGGTAATGGTTTAAAGCCCGTATCGTTACCTTTTGTGGGAAAAGGTAATGGTTTAAAGCCCGTGTCGTTACCTTTTGTGAGAAAAGGTAATGGTTTGAAGCCCGTATCGTTACCTTCTGTGAGAAAAGGTAATGGTTTAAAGCCCGTATCGTTACCTTTTGTGAGAAAAGGTAATGGTTTGAGGCCCATATCGTTACCTTTTGTGAGAAAAGGTAATGGTTTGACACCGGATTCGTCGGGTTTTGCGAATGATTCGGATGGTGGGGTCGTTGGTTTAGACTAAATCCGCGGTTCGGCGCCCGGATTCGCTCGAAAACTGGGTGGATCAACCCCATCCACGTACATCACTTGGCTTTGGCGTTGCGTTCCCAAAACACGCCGTCGGAAAATCCCTGGATAGATGAATCATTTTCAGCAAGTTCGAGCCGTTTTTGGGCAAGAAAACAATAGTTCTTATCAGATTCGATGGCGATAAAATCGCGTCTGAGCTTTTTCGCGACGACGGCGGTTGTTCCGGTGCCGGCAAACGGGTCGAGAATGAGATCGCCGGGGCGTGTGCTGGCGAGGATTATTTTGGCGAGGAGCTTTTCGGGCTTTTGGGTCGGGTGATAGATCGGAAGAGCGTCGTGTAGGGAAAGAGTGTAGATCTCGGTGG
>OCZT010002893.1_pt1 | contig 17666 bp, 16 predicted proteins | sample 1539031 | NCBI WGS metagenome assembly OCZT01 (sample SAMEA3539308, study PRJEB22396) | soil metagenome | biome: tundra; feature: field; material: soil | place: USA | collected 2010-05 | depth 0.15 m | reverse complement strand
GCGGCGGTCTATTTATCAGACCGCCTTTTTTTTAAGGTAAATGTTTAAGAAATTATTAATAGTTATAATCATTTTAACCGGGGGGGGTTATTCGCAGAATAAAATATTCATATATATGGACATACAGCAGACAGATCATTTAAGAGCATATGGGATTACATTCAATGCTCTTAAGAAAGGATTGAAGGCTGACTGGCTTCTGAACTACCGGGGAGGTTCATTTCTGATTGATTATAATGAACAGGTTGCCAATGAATGCAGGGTAGATGCAGTAGCATTTGATTTGATATCATCTTCACAGGCTACGGAAATTTATTCCACCGTACAGAGGGATGATAATAATATGGATGTTATCAGACTGGAGAAGGCTCCTAAAATTGCAGTTTATGTCCCTCCTAATTTTAATCCATGGGATGATGCGGTAACACTTGCTCTTGATTATGCGAAGGTATCATATGATAAGATCTGGAATGACGAAGTATTGAAAGGGGATCTTTCAAAATATGACTGGCTCCATCTTCATCATGAGGATTTTACTGGACAATACGGGAAATTCTATGCGAGTTTCAGCAATGCACAATGGTATATTGATGCGCAAATGACCTATGAAAATGATGCAAAGAAGAACGGGTATAAGAAAGTTTCAGTTATGATGAGAGATGTTGCTACTACGATCAAAAACTTTGTGGGAAGCGGGGGCTTCTTATTTGCAATGTGTTCGGCGACTGATTCTTATGATATAGCTTTGGCGGTTCATAATACGGATATCTGTGCACAGATGTATGACGGAGACGCGGCTGATCCTGATGCACAGAGCAAGCTTGATTTTTCCAATACTCTTGCTTTTCAGAATTTTAAGCTTGAGATGAATCCATATATTTATGAATACAGCAGTATTGATGTTCAGCCTGCAGAAATAGGGAGCCAGGAGAATGATTATTTTACTTTATTTGAGTTTTCCGCAAAGTACGATCCTGTACCGACAATGCTTACACAGGATCATGTTAATGTTATAAAAGGATTCATGGGACAAACGACAATGTTCCATAAAGACCAAGTTAAACCGTCGGTTACAATATTGGCTGAAAGACAAGGTGCCAACCAAGTAAAATATATTCACGGCAATTACGGACGGGGTACATTTACATTTTACGGAGGACATGATCCAGAAGATTATCAGCATGCCGTGGGAGATCCTCCAACAGATCTTTCGTTACACAAAAATTCCCCGGGATACAGATTAATATTAAACAATATCCTTTTCCCTGCAGCAACAAAGAAAAAACAGAAGACATGAAAAAGATTCATATTAAAAACAGCGAGGAAGAGTATTATATAGGAAAAATCGTATGTGTAGGAAGAAATTACACTGACCACATAATAGAACTAGGAAATGAGATCCCGGAAAAGCCATTATTGTTTTTAAAGCCATCTTCGGCGGTTATTTTTTCTGGCGAGAATATTAAATATCCCAGGTTCTCACAGGAGATGCACCATGAAGTTGAACTAGTTTTGTTAATAGGAGAAGAGCTTAAAAATGCGGATGAAAATGAATCAGAGAAAGCAATCGCAGGATATGCTGTAGGGCTTGATATGACTCTGCGCGACATACAAAATGAACTTAAGAAAAAGGGACATCCCTGGACGATTGCCAAGTGTTTTGATACATCGGCGGTACTTTCCGATTTTGTATCATCTACGGATTACAAAATTACATTAGCAGAGGAAATCTCTTTATCTATTAATGGGAAAGTACGCCAAAAGGAAAAACTAAACCTGATGATCTTCTCCCCTACGCAACTTGTTCAATATATTTCCACTATAATGAAGCTGGAAAGAGGGGATCTTATTTTCACGGGTACTCCTGCGGGTGTCGGCAATGTAAATAGAGGGGATATGCTGCAGGCTGAAATACAGGGGATAGGCGAGCTTTTCAGTAAAGTTGAATAATTTATTTCTATTTTATTAGTTTTACATTATAAAACGGAGCAATTATGGATCATAAACTTGTTACAACAGCATTTACGATCGACGGATATAAAATCACTAAAAACCTTGGAATCGTTCGGGGAATTGTGGTCAGATCCCGTTCATTAGTCGGAACAATCGGAGCAGCTTTCCAGACAATTGTTGGGGGAAATATTACAATATGGACAGAGCTCTGTGAAAAGACACGTTTAGAATCTTATGAAATTATGATAAATCATGCTGAACAAGTCGGCGCAAATGCGGTAATAGGATTCAGGTATGATGCAAATGAAGTTGCACAGGGAGCGACTGAAGTACTTGCTTATGGAACAGCAGTTGTAGTTGAAAAAATAGTGTGAAGTGATGTTCTAATTATTCAGAATCATTATTATTTTCATTATCATTTTCATTTTCCCACTCATATTTAATAGCCGGATCGGAACTCTTATATAAAAAAGCACAGAAGATACCCATTATGGATCCGAACAAATGGGATTCCCATGAAATACCGCTGTCTATAGGAAGAATACCCCAAATTAAACTTCCATATAAAAAAGTGACCAACAGCGCCAACGCAATTGCCCTAGTATCACGCCTGATAATACCGCTGAAGAATAAGAATGTTACGAACCCATATATTATCCCGCTCGCACCGATATGGTATGCTTTTCTTGCAAATAACCAGTCAAGAATTCCTGTTCCAAGATAAATTATTAAAATTACTTTATAGGAAGATTTTCTATAAAAATAGATAATGCCAGTTCCAAGGAATAGAATTGGAAGTGAATTTGAGAAAAGGTGTTTTATATTAGCGTGGATGAGAGGAGCTAACAGTATTCCAGGAATTCCTTTAACGTTTCCAGGTAAAATTCCGAACCCTATAAGGTCGAGATTAAAAATTATCTCTGAAATTTTAATTACCCATAAGAGGAATACAAATCCAACGGGGAGAATTAAACTTGTAATAAATTTTTTTTTATCATTCATCATCGGGCAAATCATCCCTCGATTTTTCTATTATTTCTCCAGACCTTATTTTATTGATATACCATGCAACAAGCCAGCAAAAAGCTGCCCAAGCTAATCCTAACGACCATCCACCAAGAACATCGGTGGGGTAATGAACTCCAAGGTAAATACGGCTAATACCGATCATAAAAGAGAGGAATACAGCCACAGAAATTATATATATTTTATCTCTACGACGCACCTGGAGACGGGCAATCAGGGATGCCAGTGATAAATATATAATAGTAGACATCATGGAATGACCGCTTGGAAAGCCGTACGAAATTTCTTGTATAAGGCTAGGGACAACCTGGGGACGTATTCTGCTAAAAATCACTTTTAATTCCAAATCAATTATGGCCCCCCCGATAACTGCCGCAAGAACGAGAAAGAGCGTACTATATTGTTTCTGCAGGATAAGATAACCGAAAACAAATAAGGTTATTAAGGTTACTATTGTACTCCCGCCTAAAGAGGTAATATCCCTCATGACTTCAAAAAGCCATCCAGGCCCAATTGGGCGGGCTAAATTATCAGAGTATCTAAATGATTTCAGAATCTGCATATCAAAATGATCGGTTGAGCCCCTGCTAACAAATCCTGCAACTAATATAAATCCAACAGTCCCGACAACTATTGCAAAGACTGCAACCAGGACCTTTATTTGGATCCCAGAACGTTTCATTAATTTTGATTTAACACTGACCATTGTCTTATTCATTAAAACATATAATGTAATCTAAATAAAATTATTGAATAATTTAAAATGTGATTTAAGACCAATATTATTCAGGAATATTTGATTTTTTATTTAAGCATACTTAAATTATCTATAAAACTAAACTTAAAATGAATAATATATCCAAAGAAGATTATCTTAGTATCATATTCAAATTCCAGAACCAAAGTGGTGAGATCAAACCTATCGCAATTGCAAAAAAGCTAGAGGTTTCACAGGCAGCAGTAACAGACATGCTAAAGAAATTAGCAGCGGACAGATATATCTTATATGAAAAATATAAAAGGATACGTCTTACACGACTAGGTGAAGAATTTGCACGAAACATGGTAAGGAGACACCGTATTTGGGAGGTTTTTCTGCAAAAGGTGATAGGAATGCCATGGGAAAAGGTTCATCAAGAAGCGCACAAGTTAGAGCATTCATCCTCGGATAACCTAATAGACAGGTTAGAGGAACTACTTCGCTACCCTGAATTTGATCCTCATGGCGACCCCATACCCTCCCGGGAAGGTAAAATGCCAAAAGTCAAAAAACAATATCCGCTCTCAGATCTGAAAGGAGGGGAATCGGGCGTGGTTATAAGAGTTAATGATTTTGATGAACAATTTTTAACATATTTAACCACACTTGGAATAAGTCTTAATGAGGTAATCCGTGTTAAGGAGAGACGGGATTTTGATAATTCACTATTAGTGCAGATAAAGGGAAAGCCATGGAATATAAGCCAAAAACTTGCGGATAATATTTTCGTGGAAATCAAAAAAGTTAAAGGATGAATTAATGGACAGATCACTTGCTGAAGTAAATTCCACTGTATTAATCCGGCCACACACAAATTTCTGGGCAAGACTATTCACTTTTACCGGTCCGGCATTTATGGTTTCAGTAGGCTATATGGATCCGGGGAACTGGGCAACAGATCTTGCGGGAGGCGCACGTTTCGGTTACAAACTGATATGGGTTATTCTACTTGCAAATTTAATGGCAATATTGTTCCAAGCATTATCAGCCCGCCTAGGGATTGTTTACGGCAGGGATCTAGCTCAAGCATGTAGGGATCATTATTCTAAAACCATAAACTTTATTTTATGGATAATATGTGAAGTCGCGATTGCCGCATGCGATCTTGCCGAGGTTTTAGGCTCTGCAATAGGTTTGTATTTGTTATTCAAAATTCCTCTTTTATGGGGAGTTCTAATTACGACTTTTGATGTTCTTTTATTGATGTTCCTGATGTCGTTCGGAATAAGGAAAATGGAGGCTTTTATTCTTGCACTGGTTGCCACTATAGGGATCTGCTTTGGAATAGAAGTATTTTTTTCCAATCCAAACTTTTATGAAGCCTCAAAGGGGTTGATTCCTACGGCTATGAATACAGAAGGACTTTTTATTGCTTTGGGAATTATCGGAGCAACCGTGATGCCTCACAATCTTTACCTTCATTCCGCACTTGTCCAATCAAGAGATGTAAAAAGAACTATACCAGGGCTGAAGGAAGCAAATAAATTTAATTTAATAGATTCGGTTGTTGCTTTAAATGCAGCATTTTTTGTTAATGCAGCAATTTTGATAGTGGCAGCAGCTGTGTTTTTTCAGAATGGTTATAACAATGTGGCTTCGATTATTGACGCGCATGCATTACTGGCACCACTTCTAGGTTCAAAGGCTGCACCAATTATTTTTGGAATAGCCTTAATAGCAGCAGGACAGTCTTCAACAATAACAGGAACATTTGCCGGACAGATTGTAATGGAAGGATTTGTAGGGCTGAAGATGCGACCCTGGCTTAGGAGATTGACTACCCGTTTGATTGCTATAATTCCTACTATAATTGTAATAAAGGTTTCAGGAGATAACGCAATTAATTCATTATTAATTCTTTCTCAGGTTATATTATCACTCCAATTGCCGTTTGCCATAATTCCTTTACTCCATTTTACATCTAACAGGAAAAAGATGGGAGAATTTGCTTCCAAAATGTGGGTGATGATACTTGCATGGACGGCCGCGTCATTGATTACACTGCTGAACCTGAAATATATATACGAGCTTATTATAGAAAGTATCCCGTTAAATAACACTCAAGGTATATTGGTAAAATACCTTCTTATTCCGGTATCAGCTTTTCTTTTACCTTTATTGTTGTGGATGCTAGTTGAACCTATTTTTAGTAAAGCACGAATATCCACTATTGTTCAAAAGGCTACAGCGGGATTTGCTCATGGAACCATTAAACACACAATGGGCTATAAAAAAATTGGCTTGGCTCTTGAGGGGAAAAGAGAGAAGGATGAACAGATTTACAAGGGTTCGATTGACCTCATTAAAAGTATGAACGCAGAAGTTTACCTAATTAATATAGTCCAGTCTGTAACAGGACGTTTTATGGGCGAATTAGTTGCGGATAAGGATGCTTTTGAAATGAATGAATATCTGAACACATTTGCCGAGAAATTTAAAGCAGAAGGGATACCATCGCAGATAATAATTGGAGGAGGAGAGCCGAAAGAAGAGATAATCCGAATTGCGAAGAAAGAAAAACTTGAGCTTTTAATTGCCGGAAGTCACGGACATAAATTTATCAGTGATATAATTTATGGATCAACAATAGAGGGAGTAAGACATGGTGTACAGCTGCCAGTCCTAGCGATTCCAGTAAAAAAGCAGTAAAATGGAGAAATTATAAAGGGCGCGGTTATTAAACAATAAGGGGGAGAAACCAAGGCCGATTATCTCTTGAATGCGCCTAGTCAATAGGGGGAGTACATGAAAGAGCATGGTTTGAAAGACCAGCATTTGGAAAGGTAAGGTATATGAACATGAATGGTGCAGGCAGAAAATTTGACATCAATAGTTATATTAAATCAAATAAAGTTCCCGAAACAAATTAATTACTTAAATTTGCTGATAGAATTATTTAAATAATAATTTTGACGACGAAAAGATCCTGCTATTTATTATAAATATAAAATCGAATTTAAATAGAGTTATTCCAATGAATACAGAAAACCAACGAAACGAAGAAGGAGATTTTTTGGAAACTCCCAATCTTGAAGTTGTTCCGGTTTCGCGTTATGAATCAATTAAAAGATGGATCCCATCCTTAATTATTCTTCCATTAGCATTGTATTTTACTCTGACCCGCGGGCATTACGGAATGATAGACAATGCCGATCTTGTAATACATGAAGCCGGTCATTTCTTCTTTTCATTTTTTGGCAAGTATATTTATACACTTGGGGGTGCATTAATGCAGGTTCTTCTCCCCAGTGTTATATTCTGGTATTTTCTGAGCAACTATTACAGAACAGGGATGCAATTTACATTATTATGGCTAGGACAAAATTTTGTGAATATCAGTGTATATGCTGCTGATGCTAGAGCGCAGACACTCCCCTTATTAGGCGGCAATTCTGTTTACCACGATTGGCATTACCTGCTAGGAGAGATTAATTTACTAGAATACGACCAGGAAGTGGGTTATATAATTTTCGGGATAGGGATACTTGTTTTTATAACTGCAATTATTTTACCTCTTATAATACGTGATTAAATAATAATTTTGAAATTAAAATACAGACATATGTTAAAGAAAATTGTTTTTGTTATTTTCATTTTTACTTCAATAATATCAGCCCAAGAGGGGGTCGTCAAAACTTATTTTCCAAACGGAAAAATTCAATCTGAAATAACCTATGTAAATAAAATAAGAGAGGGAGCAGCTAAATTTTATTATGAAAATGGAAATATCAGGCAGGAGTTCTCATATATAAACGGAAAAGTTGATGGTTTGATAAAGGAATATTATGAGAGCGGGAAATTAAAACTAACATATAATATTGAGAATGGTAAAAAAGAAGGAAGGGTCTCGATGTTTAAAGACGACGGGACTTTTCTTACGGATATTCCATATGAAAGAGGCAAGAGAGTAATTGAGAACCTGCCTTTTATTGAGGAGGCATCAGATACCAGCATAAAGAAAACAGGAAATCCCAAAGAAGAGAACAGTGATTATGTCCCTCCAGTACTTGCAGAGGATTCAATTAAGGCTGATTCTGTATATACAACTGCAGAAGTAATGCCGGAGCCGGTTGGTGGAATGACCGGTATTTACAAAAGACTAGTTTATCCTCAATCGGCTAAAGAGAATAAAGTTGAAGGAGTCGTGAAGATACAAGCACTTGTAAACCAAGCTGGGGATGTCATTGACGCAAAAATTCTAAATGATATTGGTTACGAATGCGGTGAATCTGCAAAGATTACTGTTTTTTATACCAGATTTAAACCCGGATTGCAGAGAGGCAAACCTGTAATGGCAAGGACAATAATTCCTATAGAATTTAAATTAAATAATACAGAACAGAACAAATAGAATAAGGCTTGTAAATAAAAAGGTTCATTGCAGGTGTATGATATAGGAATTATAGGAAAAATTGCGGCTGAATGAAATAAAATAATCTGACTTAATTTTTTATGCTCACCTTGAACCGGAAATTTCTAAATAAATAAGCCATGTCCTCATTATACGGATTAATATCTACAACATAATTGGGAAATTCTCTCCTCAGATTATATTTCTTACGTAAATTATCAAAATACTTCCCGGGATTATCGGCCTTGGAAATACCCCTGATGTTATTGTCATCAGAACTAATATTGTAAACATGATTGACAGTTTTATACAATTCTTTTTCAGGAGAAGAGTTTCCATTTATCCTGATCAGAGAATTTTCTGCCGGTGGGATTTTAGGAAACCACACGGGTTTTTTATTTAAGAAACCGCAAAGAGCATTATAGAGGATAACCGTCCCGTTAACTTTACCTTCAAATGAATAGCCCGCTATATGGGGAGTACCGAATCTAATTTTTTGAAGAAGGTGCATGTTTATTTCGGGTTCATTTTCCCAAACATCAAGCACAGCGGTAAATTTCTTTTCCTCAATAAGTTCTTCTAAAGAGCTATTCACGATAACAGGACCTCTGGAAGCGTTTATAATGATTGCGCCATCTTTGAGGGAATTTATCTTTTCATAATCAAAAAGATGATACGTTCTATCCTCCCCCTGCATATTTAAAGGAACGTGAAAAGTAATTATGTCAACATTCATCAAATCTTTAAGTTCAAGAAAATGTTTTTCCCCTGTTTTTCTTTTTAGTGGAGGGTCATTCTGCAGGACTTTCATGCCGAGAACCCCGGCTAACCTGACAATCCGGCTACCGATATTTCCGACTCCAACGACACCGATAGACTTCCCTTTTAAAGTAAATTTCTGTTCGTTTGAAATATTTAATAATACAGTAAAAACATATTCTGCAACAGCATCAGAATTACAACCACGGGCATCGGTAAAGGAAATTCCTTTATCAGCAAGGTATGCAGTATCAATATGGTCAGTACCAATTGTAGCCGTGCCAACAAACTTTACGTTTGTTCCTTCCAAGAGATTAGCATTTACTTCCGTTACCGATCTTACAAGCAAGGCATCGGCATCTTTTAATAAGGCATTAGTAATTTCCCTGCCGGCATATAAGTGAACCTCTCCTAATTCAGAAAATGCTTCACCCACAAAAATTATATTTTCGTCAGCTATGATTTTCATAAAAATTCATTATCATTTAATGTTTAAAGATAAGGACTCCCCATCTTTATTAAAAAACTATCTTAATAGAATCGCTGCTATCCAGTTTTTGATATATGAGATCGCGAACTACTTCATTGGGAACTGTAAGCGTTAAATTAAGGCTGTAGTAATTTCCATTTTTGCTAATATTGGAGGAAGTTACGTCATATTTTAACCCGGAGACAGCGTTTTCAATCGCTTCAAGAATTTTATCAACATTGTTTCCAATAATTTTATAGGACCACTCACAGGGATAGGCAATTTCAGGTCTTTTATTTGAATCTAAAATCATAAATATTCCAGTTTATATGGGTAGAATATAAATAAAATTTCGGAAATGGAATAAATGGGAATGACTAAAAAAACAGAGGGTTGAAATGGGGAAGAATTATTACCTTAAAATAGTTCAATTTTTACGTGGCAAAAAAATGACTTTCCGACAGTAAATAGTAGAGGGGTACTTTTTTTCGGGTAAGAATGGTAAATTTTACATGTGGAGAGAGACCCATAGCGAGAGGGGAGGGGAGAAGGTCATACAAAATCAAAATTTGCAATCATTCCAACTTGCTCTCAGGTTGCTCTCACCTTGCTCTCAAGTAGCTCTTTTTGCTACTTATTTGTTATGTAAGTACTTTTGACTTAAAGGGGAAGGACACCAATTATATTTAAGGGAGAGAATAAAATAAATATGAGAACTATTAATTTTGAGAAATTAAAACAAGTACTGCCGCGAATACCGGGTATTCTAAGAAAGAAAGAATATTTTAATGCCGGGGTACTTATTCCTTTGGTTTGGTATAATGAAGAATATCATTTTCTTTTTGAGAAGAGGGGGGCAAAAATAAGGCAAGGGAGTGAAATCTGTTTCCCCGGCGGGGAATATGATCCAAGTTCAGATAAATCTTTATTGGAAACTGCTATCCGGGAAACAAGGGAGGAGTTAGGTGTTAAGAAAGAAAAAATTAAGGTTATCGGAAAAATAGATATACTTGTAGGGAATATGGGGGTAACGGTTGATCCTTTCATTGCAGAGATCAAAATTAACAATATTGATGAGCTCAATCCTGATAAGGACGAGGTGGAAAAAGTTTTCCTTATTCCAGTTTCATATTTTTATGAAACGCCTCCTGAGACCTATTTTCTAAAATTAGAAGTCCATCCTTATTATACAACCATGAACGGAGAAAAGATTGACCTGTTCCCTGCCAAGGAACTTGACTTACCGGAAAAGTATTTAGCTCCATGGACAGCCGGAAAACATAAAGTATTTGCATGGCGGACTAAGGAAGGCACTATATGGGGAATAACGGCTGCATTGATATTTGAAGTTATTGCGAAAATTAAATTATCAGAGGAAGGAATGGTAAAATAGGTATTGTAAAGTTATCAGGATTGAGGATGTGGTGGTTAAAACCTTCGAGGTTATTAAAACGTCGAAGGATAAGTAATAAGTTCTCTTATATCATTCAGGACCGGAAAACCAGATAACAATAATCTTTCCCTGCTCTGATGCCCATTGGCTATTAAAATACATTGAATTCCCAATTCACAAGCAACTTCATGATCATGAATTGTATCACCGATAAGCACTATTTTTTGGATGGGGACATTAATTTTATTAATAAGTTCCCTGCCTATATCCAATTTGCTAGTGGCATAAATATGATCAAGTCCAGTAATATGTTTAAAATATTTGGTTAGGCCGTGAACATTAATAATCTCAATAAGAGTCTCAAGTGAATAGGCGGAAAGGATTGACTGCGCGATTCCGAGAGAAGATATATAATCCAGAACATCTTTTGTCCCTTCAAACAAAACGGTTTCCCCTTTTCTTATTTCATATTCATCCATCCATTGTTTTCCCACTTCTTCGAATGAATAATCAGTAAAATTAAATCCTGCTTTTTCATAATAATTCTTTACGGGGAAATCAAAAATGAATCTATAGTCTTCCAATGAAAGAGTTTTCAGATTTTTACTTTTGAGAAGTCCATTTATGATATTAAGGCACAAGGCAGTATCGTTGAGCAGGGTACCATTCCAATCCCAGATTATATGTTTAAATTTATGAATCATGTTCTGATTTTGAGATTAAAATTCTTTCCACAAATAGCCGTTTAAGAGTAACCCTTTTCAATCCGGGTTTAATAATCAAATCTAAATTCGGAATCATCAATCCCTGAATTTATTTTTATACTTATTACATCAAATTCCATATTCTGTTGTCCAAGTTTCTGCCGAATTTTAAAAGGGAAATAGATACCATCAACGGAGCGGAAATCAGAGTAGTAAGTTTCCTGCAAATAAGTCCGCTGCGCAGAAGTAACAGGTTTCACATCCATTATTTTAAAACCAGTACTTATATCATAGTAATGTATCCAATTAAGGGAGGAATTTTTTAGTAGTATTTTATAGGCTAATCTATTTTCAATAGTATCAATTCCAAGGTAGGTAATATGAATAACATTTGTATCCAAGTTCAATAAAAGGTTAAGAGTAGATTCATTTTTCAGTTTAGCCAGTTCTACTCCAAGAATTTCTTTTACCTGGTCATTTATTTTTAAATATCCCTTATCGTTGCTAAATAAAATTGTCTGCTCAACTTCCCCAGCGTGTATTATCTGTTTAAAATTATTTGGCTGTTTCTGGTAAACAGTCATTTCCACATCTACTTTCTGAACATTTCCCTTCATTTCTGTCAAGCGGTCTTCAATTTTGCCAAGCTTTTCCCTACCGCCTATTACCTCAATATATTTTTGGATAATCTGATAAGCGCTTAAAGAATCCGCTGCTTTAATGAAAGGTATATTTAATAAAACAATAAGAAAAACTATTAATCCAGTCTTCATAACATTTCTTTAGAGTGATAGGGTCAAATTAATCATTATTCCTATTTTTACATACACAAATTATTCTATTTATGAAAAGAATTGCCTTATTTTTGATTTTATTCACATTTGTTATTATAGCTGAAGCACAACAGTTTTCAGTTTCGGGGAGTGTATCTGACAATGTATCAAATGAACCATTATATTTTGCGAATATTAGGGTATTGAATTCATCCTTAGGAACATCTTCAAACAGAAACGGGGATTATGAACTTAAATTAAAAAAAGGGGCATACCGATTAACCGTATCATATATAGGATATATTTCCGACACGGTATCAATAGTATTAAATAAAAATCAACGAGAAGTTAACTTTGAACTTACACCGACCAAGGTAGTTCTTTCGGAAATAATTATACGTCCCGGAGAAAATCCCGCTATCCCAATTATCAGGAAAGCAATTCAAAGGAAAGTAGAAAGGAACCAAAAATTAAAGAGTTATGAATTTGAAGCATACACTAAGGGAATAATCAAGACACAGGAGGAGATATCATCAAAAGGAAGATCTGTAAATATCGGTTTAGGGGTTAAGGACTCATTAAAGTTAAAGATAACCGGTATACTTGAGAACCAGAGTAAGGGGTATTATAAAAAACCAGACAGTTACAAGGAAATTATAATTGCAAGAAAACAGAGCTCGAATTTCCCTTCATCAATAAATATGTTAACCGGAGGAAGGCTAATCCAGAATTTCTATGAAAATAAAGTTTTGTTCTTCGGTAGGAATTTCCCCGGTCCCCTTTCGGATAATGCACTAAGTTATTACTATTTCAAATTAGAGAAAAGAATGACGATGGATAACAGGATAGTTTATAAGATTTACATGACTCCTGAAAACTATAGTGATCCGGGTTTTGAGGGGAATATATTTATAACAGACAGCACTTATGACCTGATTAAAGTAGAACTTCAGCTTAACAGGGCTGCAAATACCGGGGGGCTTTTTGATACGATCAGTATTTACCAGCAGTTTGTAAAATACGATAATGATATTTTTATGCCATCCGATTACAGGCTTATTATTGGCGCAAATATTTTGGGGCTGGCAAAGATCGGTTTTGAACTGAATACAATACTTTATGATTATAAGATTAATGCAGATATAAAAGATGACTTTTTTGATAAAGCCGTAATTACCGTTATACCTGAAGCGGACAGGCAAGATTCACTTTTCTGGACAAAGATTCAGAACATCCCAAATACTCCTGAGGAACAGGTTGCATATAAAAGGATTGACAGCGTTGAGAACGTGCCAAGGAAATTCCTGGATAATTTTTCAATTCTCTCTAATAAAATAGACCTGGATGAGAACCTTTCCATTTCTGCTCCTTTAGGAATGTATCATTTTAACAGTACTGAAGGGCATGCTCTTGATCTTGGAATTTTTCTTGATAATGCACTTGAAGAAAGAATGAAATCTTCATTAAGATTTTCATATGGATTTTCGGATAAGAAATTAAAAGAGGGTTTTTCCGCAGAATACCTGGTTGGAGATTACCGCACGACAAAAATTAACTTTGAAGCATTCAATAAATTATCTGTCTTATTTGAAAATTCGGATGATTATAATGAACTGACCTCAACACTGCTTGCTCTTTTATCAAAATATGAATTCAGGGATTATTATTACTCAAAGGGATTTAATTTGAATTTATCGGGGGAAGTATTTCCGGTACTTAGTCTGGAAGCCAGTTTTATAAACCAGACCGACAATGACGCAGTGAATAGAACGAATTTTTCATTCTTTGCGAAGGACAGGGCATACAGAATTAATCCACCGGTTAATGAAGTAAAGATAAATGCTTTTACAGGCGGGTTTAATATAGATTTCAGGGATTATGTAGAAGATGGATTTACAAGGCGACGAATTACAAGGGACAACACATATATTACATTCGGAGGAGATATTACATATTCAAATTCCAGGGTATTAAAAAGCGGACTTGATTTTAAGAAATACCAATTCAATATTTCCGGAGGGGTAAATACCTTCAAAGCCGCCAATCTGAATTTCCGAATAGACGGGAACTTTAATGACGGAACGCTTCCTTATCAATGGCTATATTCAATTCCGGGGAATATAAATTTAGCATCCAAAAGATTTACTTTCAGGACACTAAATGTAAATGAAGTAATCGGAGAAAACGCTGTAACCTTATTCCTGGAACATGATTTCAGGGATGAAATATTTAAATGGTTGAGGATTCCAGGGTTAAGGGATTGGGAAATCCAGCTTAATACTTTTTTCAATTCTGCGTTATCCACGGTTGGAAATAAGACACAAAATTATATACCATTTCAATCGAGAGAATTTAAGCACCCTTTTTATGAAGCAGGATTCGGAATCGGGCATGTATTATTCCCTATCCAGATTGAATTTGCATGGAAGCTGAATTATCGTGGCGAGAACAACTTCAGGATAAGTTTAAATTCATTCATATTCTGATAAATAATAATATTGTTATTATACTTCTCTGGCGCATATAGTTAGGAGCTTTTGACGGTTGTTTCTAATAATATCTTTTTGAATTGGGACACAGTTTTATAAATAAAGGGTTTATATGTTATAGATAGTTTGTTCATTATATATGTATTTTATATTTTTGCCAGGTATGATAAAACGTATAAATAGCTATAAAACGATAATTTCTTCAATATTCTTATTGGGGCATATTTCTTTTATTGTATTAACCATCACTCACTTTCATGGAAATACGTTAAATAATACTTGTAAAACCATTGGAATTACTCATACCAATTTATACGCAACTTTCTCCGATTCGCAAGATAACTGCCAGATATGCCATTTGTTTTCTTCAATAAATGTTAATACCAATGGCACGACCATTCATTCAGTATTATTAATTGAGACCTGTATATTAATAACTATTGATTCGAAATATAAATCCAACCCCGTGGATATTAATTATCTCCGCGGTCCTCCAGATGAAAATATCCTTTCTGTATAAGCGCATTTATTTTTTCTTATTCCGGGATAAATACTAAAGGTATTAATTCCCGTTCACTGAAAGAATAAATTGATTTCCTGATTTTATTAACATCGAGTGGATATTACATGTACAATCATAATTTTAATAAAAATATATTTCGCATGAATAAAGTAAAAATTACTATTATTTTACTCAGTTTTCTTTATCAAAATGCGATAGCCGGTTCAAAAGAAAGTAACAATTCTATAATTGAAACAATTAATTTTACAGTAACTATAACGGATAAACAGACTTCAGATCCATTACAACTTGTCAGTGTTATATTAAAGAAAAAGAATTCCATTGTTGCTGCCACGACAACTAACCCTTTCGGAAGAGCTATATTCAATGATCTCCAGGAGGGCAAATATGAAATTTCAACGAGAATGATAGGATATAATGATTTTCAAGATACAATTACGGTTGATAAATCACATAAAAGTCATAGCATCCAGATTTCTGAAAAAAATATACAGCTTAAAGAAATTGAAATAACAGGAAACCGAATAAATAATAATAGCAGTAATGCTACCATAGACATAATTTCGGGGGAACAAACTTTGGACCTTGAATCTTACCATTCCGCCCCAACGGGAAGCGTTATCCAATTGGTGCAAGAAAACCTTGCCGGAACGGCTAAAGCTCCGACCGGAGAAATTCATATCCGAGGGCAGCATGGAGAATTCACTTATCTAATTGACGGTATTCCTATTCCGCTTGGAGTTTTCGGAGGATTAAATGAGATTGTTGACCCACAAGTGATTTCAAAAGTTACATTTTACACCGGGGGTTTCCCTGCAGAATTTGGCGGACAAATTGCCGGTCTAATGGATATTCAGAGCAGAGTCCCTCCCGGTAAATTCCATCTTGATCTTTCAACTTACGGTGGAAGTTATCTTACTTCAGGAGATTCTTTAGGAAGCCGTGTTGGTAACTTAAAGGCATTAAATACAAACGGACAGAGTATTTCTTTGAGTGATCATTTCGGGAAGCTTGGGGTCTTTTTCACAGGATCACGACAAGAAACAGACAGAAGAATAGATCAACCTGTAATCCCCTTATTCCATGATCATGGATTTGATTATTTTGCTTATGGTAAATTGGATTACCTTCTTAATGAAAATGATTATATAACTGCTAATTTAAATTACAGCAAAACCCTTTCCCAAATTCCCTATGATCCATCTTTGGGATTTTTATCTGACCAACAGAATTCATATAACGGATTCCAGACAATTTCTTTTTTTCATACGATTTCATCAGCAACAGATGAAGAAACGAATTTATTTATCGGCGGCTTTGCCCGCGAAGGAGGGCTGACATTTACTCCTAATGTTAATGATTATTTAACAGTTAATTTAAATGGTGATTCTACTAAAAGTTATGTGGTTGACCAGAACCGATCATTTAATACATTAGGATTCCGGACTAAATATGATCAGAAATTTTCTCATCAATTTGGTTTTGCTGCAGGTTTTAATTACAGTTATACAACCGGCACAGATAAATTTAATTTTTTTAATACTTCCGGAGATAACATAAATACGATTTCCAGTTATTCGGGTTTTGATTTCGGAACATTTGTTCAAGCCGGATGGCATCCTGCTGAATGGACAAGGATTGATCTCGGGTTACGGTATGATATTCATAAAGCTCCCTATATTCCAAACCAATCGCAGGCGGAACCAAGGTTCAAATGGAGTTTTTTCATTGATGAATTTAATAGTTTCGTTTTAAGCTATGACAGATTATTTATGCCAACGAATATTGAAAACCTAGGAGCTGTAGCTGCATTATTTGGAAATGCTACTTCCCCAGCTCTTCCTGAAAAAGACAATCTGTATGAAATTGATTTTATAAGAAACTGGCTGAATGGATTTAATACTAAATTTGCAGGTTTCTATAAAGCATCCTCTCCGGGACTTGATGACCAGACACTTGGTTCAAGCACAATACGAGTAAATGTTAATATAGACCAGATAAAGGTGACTGGTTTGGAACTTGCGCTTACATATAATGATCCTGATAATCCATTTTCCGGGTATGTAAATGGATCAATTATACATGCTTATGGAATGGGTCCAGTTTCTGGGGGATTTCTTCCACCTGATTCCTCTACAACTGCTTTTGACCTTGATCATGATCAGCGATTGTCGGCAGTAGTTGGATTAAAATACCAGCCAGAAAATTGGTTCATGGACATAACAGGCATTTACGGCTCTGGTCTATCGAATGGAACCAGTAATTACGAATTCAAAACTGGCTTATTTGATTTTAATCAAGGTGCGCATACTTCCCCTGCATGGATTTTTAATATTTCAGGCGGTTATACATTTAATATTGGAAACGGACAGACTATTGAGCCATCGGTTTTTATTAATAATATACTTGACCATGAACATTTAATAAAGGGGGCATTTTTCAGTGGTGCAAGTTATGAGGAAAGAA
>OCZT010002892.1_pt1 | contig 17666 bp, 13 predicted proteins | sample 1539031 | NCBI WGS metagenome assembly OCZT01 (sample SAMEA3539308, study PRJEB22396) | soil metagenome | biome: tundra; feature: field; material: soil | place: USA | collected 2010-05 | depth 0.15 m | reverse complement strand
CCTTCTCTTCCGTAGCCGCTTTCTTTGTATCCGCCAAATGGTGATGTAGGATCGAATTGATTAAATGTGTTTGCCCAAACAACACCTGCTCTTAATTTTGTTGTCATGTTAAAAATCTTAGAGCCCTTGTCTGTCCACACTCCTGCAGAAAGTCCGTAAGGTGTGTTGTTTGCTTTTTCAATTACTTCATCATCTGTTCTAAAACTTTGAATTGCCAGTACAGGACCAAAAATTTCTTCCTGAGAAATTCTGTTTGATTGCGCCACGTTGGTAAAAATTGTAGGGCGACAAAAAAATCCTTTACCTGGTAAGTCGCAACTGCTTTGATACATTTCAGCGCCTTCCTTTTGTCCGATCTTTAAATATTTATTTATCTGGTCTAATTGCTGTTTTGAATTGATGGCGCCAATGTCAGTGTTCTTATCCATCGGGTCACCAACGATCAAAGTTTCCAAACGGTCTTTCAGTTTGCGAACCACTTCTTTAAAAACAGATTCCTGCACATACAATCTTGAGCCTGCACAACAAACATGTCCCTGGTTAAAAAATATTCCGTTAATAACACCTTCCACTGCCTGGTCAATTGGTGCATCATCAAAAATTATGTTAGCAGCTTTTCCGCCAAGTTCCAATGTTGCTTTTTTATTTGTTCCTGCAATTGCCCGCTGAATAATTTTTCCAACTTCTGTTGAACCGGTGAAAGCAATTTTATTTATATCAGGATGATTAACGATGGCTGCTCCTGTTGCACCGGCGCCTGTAATAATGTTCACTACACCCGGCGGCAAGTCTGCTTCCTGAATTATTTCTGCTAATTTCAATGCAGTCAATGAAGTTGTTTCTGCAGGCTTCAAAACAACGGTGTTACCTGTTGCCAAAGCTGGTGCAATTTTCCATGCAGCCATCAGCAAAGGAAAGTTCCATGGAATAATTTGCCCTGCAACACCAAGCGGCTGTGCATTACGGTTAGGAAATGCATACTCTAATTTATCAGCCCAACCGGCATAATAAAAAAAATGATTGGCAACAACAGGTATATCAAAATCACGGCTCTCACGAATTGGCTTTCCACCATCAAGCGTTTCAATTATTGCCAGCTCTCTTGCACGTTCCTGCACCATCCGTGCAATGCGAAAAAGATATTTGCCTCTTTCTTTCGGCGGCATTTTCTTCCACACATTCTCATATGCATTTCTCGCCGCTTTCACCGCCCTGTCTACATCTGCCGCGTTTGCGTCAGCAACTTCCGAAAGTTTTTCTTCATTCGCCGGATTGATGGTGTCAAAATATTTTTTACTCAGGGGCTTCTCAAATTTTCCGTTTATGAACAGATCGTACCGCGGATTTATTTTTGCAGCCGACTTGCTTTCCGGTGCTGGTGCGTATTTACGGGCACTGTCGAACTTTAATTTTAGTGTGTTGTTTTTTGTAGCCATAAGTATTTCCCCCTCACCCCCAGCCCCTCTCCACAAGTGGAGAGGGGAGCCGGGAAGTTTATATTTATTGAATATTTTATTTGCAATTCAGCATTTTTGGTTATTCATCTTTAATATTATTTTTTATGACCAACTTCATCTCATAACTCATCATCGTTGTGTCATTCACTTGTACATTATGTTCTTCATTCAGCAACCTCATCCTCCATCTCTTTCTCCTTGAGGAGAAGGAGCGGTGCTTCATTCCTAATCCAAACATTATATCTTCCAATTCATCAATAAATCATTGTTCATCTCTATTGCCGATGTGTTAGCACATAATTTATCAAAAAACTTCTGTTTGGCCTCCCTCTCCACTTGTGGAGAGGGACACAGGGTGAGGGGGCTTTTAATCTATCGAAAAATAGTCTTTCCCCTGGTAAACTCCGGTTTTCTCTTTCATTAGTTGCATCAAAATATCATTGGCAAGACTGCTTGCACCAAACCTGAACCAATGATTATTCATCCAGTCTTCACCTAAAATTTCATTCAGCATAACAAGATAATGTAAAGCCAGTTTTGCTTTTGAAATTCCGCCGGCTGGCTTCATGCCGATCATCTTACCTGTCTTGTAATAAAAATCTCTTATCGCTTCAAGCATTACCAATGTTACAGGCATGGTTGCAGCAGGCGTAACTTTCCCTGTTGATGTTTTAATAAAATCTGCGCCTGCATACATTGCAATATCACTTGCCTTGCGAACCTTATCAAATGTTACCAGTTCCCCTGTTTCCAAAATAACTTTCAATCTTGCATCACCACATGCCTCCTTTATTGTAGCAATTTCATCAAACACGTAATTGTATTCACCTTCTAAAAATTTACCACGACTTATAACCATATCCACTTCATCGGCTCCCTGCTGAACAGCAAATTTTGTTTCCCGAATTTTCACATCTCTTGGCGCCTGTCCGCTTGGAAAACCTGTTGCCACTGAAGCCACTTTTATTCCTGAACCTTCCAATGCTTTTTTTGCTGTTTTAACCATTGACGGATAAACACAAACCGCTGCAACTGTTGGTAAGCCTGGATATGCATCGAGTAAGTGCATAGCTTTGTAACACATTTGTTTCACTTTGCCTTCTGAATCTTTTCCTTCCAAGGTGGTAAGGTCTATCATATTTAATGCAAGCAACAAACCATTTACTTTGGTTTCTTTTTTAATACTTCTTTTGGTGAACCTTGCTGCTCTTTCTTCAATGCCTACCTGGTCAACTCTTGGTGAAAGGGTGAAACCTGCCTGCCGGTAGGCAAGGTCCGGCATTGCTATGGTTGTTTCTGCCATATTATTTTTTGTAGAAATTAAATTTACTATAAATGCTGAATAGATACCTTAGCTTTCTTTCCCATGGCAGTTCTTATATTTCTTTCCGCTGCCGCAGGGACATGGATCATTCCTTCCTATTTTAGGACCAACTTTTATAGGTTCTCTTTTTACCGGTTCTGAAGGATCGTTGTAATCATTTTCATTTGAAAGATATTCGGGTCCACCGCCTGCTGCTGCAAATTCTTCTTTACGCTGACGCATTTTACTCATATCTGTTCTTTGTTCTCTTCCTTCTCTTATTCTTCCGGGTTGATTTTGCTCAATAGGAATTCCGCAATGACACAGGAAGCCTACAATATCTTTATTTACCTCGTCGTCCATTTGCTTAAATGCATTGAATGCTTCTATCTTATAAATAACCAATGGATCTTTTTGTTCATAACCCGCTGTTTGAACACTTTGACGAAGATCATCCATCGCTCTTAAATGCTCTTTCCAGGCATCGTCTATCAAAGCCAGTGTGAGACTGCGTTCCAAAGCATTGGTCAATTCATCGCCGTTGGTAGCAATTGTTTTATCAAGATTAGCCAATGCCTGTATCGCTTTTTTTCCATCAGTAAATGGCACTGCTACATTTTCAATATGTGAGCCTTGCTCCCTACGGATATTTTTAATAACCGGCAAAGTTTGCTGGCTCATCGCCTGGTTTTTGTGATTGTAGTGAGCTTTTGCTTCTTCATACAATCTTTCAGTTAAAACATTCGTATCTCCTTTATCCAATTCCTCAGCAGTTATGGAAGTATCAATTCCAAAATTCAGGATAGCAGCTAATTTAAAATCTTCGTGATCGCTGGTTTCTTTAAATGAAATTATCAATCCTTCTGCAACGGAATAAAATGCATTATCAAGATCGAGTGCAAGCCTTTCTCCAAACAATGCATGATTGCGCTTACCATAAATTACGGTGCGTTGCTTGTTCATTACATCATCATATTCCAACAGTCTTTTTCGTATACCGAAGTTATTTTCCTCCACTTTTTTCTGCGCTCTTTCAATGCTCTTGGAGATCATGCTGTGCTGGATAACCTCGCCTTCTTTGTAACCCATTCTATCCATCAAAGAAGCGATCCTTTCACTTCCAAACATACGCATCAGATCATCTTCAAGCGAAACAAAAAATTGTGAAGTACCCGGATCACCCTGGCGACCGGCACGTCCACGAAGCTGTCTATCAACACGACGGCTCTCATGTCTCTCAGTACCTAAAATTGCAAGACCTCCTGACTGAACAACGCCGGGACCTAATTTGATATCTGTACCACGACCAGCCATATTTGTAGCGATGGTAACGCCTTGTGCATAACCTGCTTCAGCAACAACCTGTGCTTCCCGCTGATGTTGTTTTGCATTGAGCACATTATGCGGAATTGCTTTTTGTTTCAGCATCCTGCTGAGCAATTCACTCACCTCTACCGAAGTTGTACCAACAAGAATTGGTCTGCCTGCATTACGCATTTTTTCAACTTCTTCAATAACTGCTTTATATTTTTCTCTCTTTGTTTTATAAACAAGATCCTGTGTATCTTTTCTTGTAACAGGTAAATTGGTTGGAATGGTTACTACATCCAATTTGTAAATATCCCAAAGCTCTGCTGCTTCTGTTTCTGCAGTACCCGTCATACCTGCCAGCTTGTGGTACATCCTGAAATAATTCTGTAATGTAATGGTGGCGTATGTTTGCGTAGCCGCTTCGATCTTTACATTTTCTTTTGCTTCAATTGCCTGGTGCAAGCCATCACTATATCTTCTGCCATCAAGAATACGGCCTGTTTGCTCGTCCACAATTTTTACCTGCCCCTCCATTACCACATATTCAACATCAATATCAAATAATGTGTAGGCTTTTAATAATTGCTGAACGGTGTGAATTCTATCTGCTTTTACAGAATAATCATTAAGAAGAATTTCTTTCTGGTGCAACTTTTCATCAGCACTTAAAGAGCCTTTTTCAATTTCAGAAAGCTTTACGCCGATATCAGGAAGAATAAAAAATTCCGGATCCTCTCCTGATTTGGTAATAAGGTTAATTCCCTTATCAGTCAATTCAACCTGGTTATTTTTTTCATCAATATGAAAATATAATTCATTATCAACCTCAGGCATTTTTCTTTGCTGATCTGCCAGGTAATAATTTTCTGTTTTCTGAAGTTTTACTTTTATACCCGGTTCACTTAAGAATTTTATTAAAGCGCTGTTCTTTGGCAATCCTCTCCAGGAACGCATAAGAGCAAGGCCGCCGTCTTTAGGATCATCGTTGCCTTCAGCAATTTTCTTTTTTGCTTCTATCAAAAAATTATTGGTAACTTTTTTCTGTGCATCAACAATCCTTTCAATTCTTGGTTTAAGAGAAAGAAATTCCTGCTGATCACCTTTTGGTACCGGACCGGAAATTATCAATGGCGTTCTTGCATCATCAATTAAAACACTATCCACTTCATCCACCATTGCAAAGTGATGTTTGCGCTGCACCATCTCATCAGGAGAATGAACCATGTTGTCTCTTAAATAATCAAAACCAAATTCATTATTGGTGCCGTAAACTATATCCGAATTATATGCAGCCCTGCGCTCATCACCGTTGGGCTCGTGTTTGTCAATACAATCAACAGTAATGCCCAGCCACTCAAAAATAGTTCCGTTCCATTCGCTATCACGACGTGCCAGGTAATCATTCACCGTTACAATATGAACACCTTCGCCGGCCAAAGCATTTAAATAAGCAGGTAAAGTTGATACTAACGTTTTACCCTCACCCGTAGCCATCTCTGCAATTTTACCTTCGTGCAAAACGATACCGCCTATTAGCTGAACATCATAGTGCATCATGTTCCAGGTAACTTCTCCGCCTGCGGCTGTCCATGTATTTTTAAAAATAGATTTATCGTCCTCAATACTGATGTAATTCTTTTTAATGCTAAGATTCCTGTCTAATTCAGTTGCGGTTGAAACCAGTTCTTTATTATTCTTAAAACGGTTTGCTGTTTCTTTAACCACTGCAAATGCTTCGGGTAATATCTCTTTTAAAATTTCTTCAATTTTTTGATCGCGGTCCTTGCGCATCTTATCTACTTCCTGGTAGATCAGATCTCTGCCGGAAATATCAAGCGCCGTAAGGTTTTCTGCATCCTGCTTTTTTGCTGCGATCTCTGCATCAATTTCTGCAAGGTGTTCCTTGATCCTTAATTTAAATTCCTGCGTTTTATTGCGAAGCTCATCATTGGTTAAGGATTGATATTGGTTAAAGAACTGGTTGATCTCTCCAACCATAGGACTTACCTTTTTTACATCTTTTTCACTTTTATTACCACCAAACAATTTAGAAAGTAAACCTGCCATATAGCCGTATTATTATATTAAATATTTCTGATAAGAATTTTACTTTGTCAAATATGGTGCGGAAAAATTTCGTAGCCAAAATGACAGCCCAAAGGACTCCTTTGGAGAAAAGCAAAGGTATGAAATAGTAAATAGCGAAGTAATTAAATCCAACATCGCTGACACATCCCATTATTATAGTTTGGGCATGGTTGTGCACTATTGAAGCCTCCTGGTGAGGCTTTTTCTTTTCCACCTTTCATGCTCACCTTTTTTTATTAACACCATTAACATAACTTTGCACCCCGCAAATACATATAAATGAGTGGTGCATTAAAAGAAGTAAGGAACCGGATTAAGAGCGTTCAAAGTACTCAGCAAATTACCAAAGCAATGAAAATGGTAAGCGCTTCCAAATTGAGAAAAGCACAGGATGCCATTACACAAATACGACCTTATGCAAAAAAACTGCAGGAAATGCTGAGTAATATTGTTAGCAATGCAGAAGGCAATATCAGCATGAACCTGGCAACGGCAAGGCATGTTGAAAAAGTGCTGGTGATTGTTGTTACCAGCGACAGGGGATTATGCGGCGGATATAACAGCAATCTTATAAAACTTGCCAGGCAAACAATAAAAGAAAAATACAGTGCACAAAGCGCAAAAGGAAATGCGGAGCTTCTTCCCATTGGCAAAAAAGGTTATGAGCATTTTTTAAAAAATAATTTTAAAGTAGTTGATCATTACTGGAATATTTTTTCTGATATAAGCTTTGAAAATGTACAAAGAGCCGCAAAATTTGCTATGGATGCATTTGCCTCAGGACAGGTGGATGCAGTTGAATTAGTTTACAGCGAATTTAAAAATGCTGCAACACAAAGGTTTGTTTCAGAACAATTTTTGCCTGTAATGAAAACAGAAAAAATAAAGGGACAAAAGCAGCAGGATTTTATTTTTGAACCGGATAAGGATGTGTTGATAGAAGAATTAATGCCTAAAATTTTAAACACTCAATTATACAAAGCAGTATTGGATGCAAATGCAAGTGAGCATGGCGCACGAATGACTGCAATGGATAAAGCAACTGAAAATGCAAATGAGTTATTAAAGGCTTTAAAAATAAGCTACAACCGTGCAAGACAGGCTGCTATTACAACTGAACTTACTGAAATTGTTAGTGGCGCTGCGGCATTGCGGGGATAAAGTAAAAAGTCATTAGTCAATAAGTCATTAAGTAAATAATTAATTTATTCTTTTCATGATAATGGCTAATGACTTATTGACCAATGACTAATTACCAATTGACCTTTTATGGATTTAAGTACAATCATTCCACATATTGAAGCATTAATTTTTGCCAGTGATAAACCATTGAGCACTCTGGAATTAGTGGACCTTATAAACAATGCTTTGGGATTTATAGAAGACAAGGCAACACTTGAGCAGGTGGAATCTGCTATAGAAGCCATACGTGAAAAATATGATTCAGAATTTTATGCTTTTGAAATGAAAGAAAGCGGAGGCGGCTGGCAATTTCTTACTAAAAAAGAGTTTCATAAAACTATTGCACAACTTAATGCTGATAAATATTTAAAAAAATTGTCTACAGCGGCATTGGAAACTTTATCTATCATAGCTTATAAGCAGCCCATCACAAAAAGTGAGATTGAAAATATCCGCGGAGTGAATTGTGATTATGCCGTACAGAAATTATTAGAAAAAGAACTGGTTATTATTGCCGGCAGAAAAGAAGATGCAGTTGGTAAGCCTCTCATCTATACAACTTCAAAATCTTTTATGGATTATTTCGGGATAAACAGTGCTGATGAGCTTCCCAAAATAAAAGAAGTGCTGATGGAAGAATTAGTTGAAGCTACTAAAATTCATAATGAAGAATCTTCAAAGCCAAAACAGGAAGAGCCAATTGAAGAAATAGAAAAATAATAATTCATCCGGATTTATTACTTGCCAAATCGTACATCGTAAATCCCCGCCTGACCGAATCAGTCGGGCAGGGTACATAGGAATAATGTAAATTCGCCTCATGTCAAAAGTTTTATCAAACACAGAGTTGGCAAACATTGCTGATGAATTTGGCACGCCGGTTTATGTTTATGATGCAGAAAAAATAAAGGAACAATACAATAAGCTCATCACAGCATTTAAAAATACTGACACTGTTTTTTTTTACGCATGTAAGGCATTAACTAATATTAATATTCTACAGTACATTAAATCATTAGGACCTAATGTAGACTGCAGTTCTATTAACGAAGTTAAGCTCGCATTGCATGCAGGTTTTCCTCCTGAAAGAATTTTATATACATCAAACGGTATTGCATTCAGCGAAATTGAAGAAGCGAAAGATCTTGGCGTTATTATAAACATTGACAGCCTTTCAAACCTTGAAAAATTTGGAAAAAAATTCGGACATAGCTATCCTATAGGGATTCGTTTGCGCCCCAACATTATGGCAGGCGGCCATATAAAAATTTCTACCGGGCACGAAAAAAGCAAATTCGGAATTCCTGTAGAACAGGTAGACCAGATACTCGATGTAGTTAACAAATACAATATTTATATCAACGACCTGCATATCCATACCGGCAGCGAAATAGAAAATGTAGATGTTTTTGTAAAAGGCATTGAAGTATTATTTGATATCATACCTCATTTCAGAGAACTGAAGGTTATTGACCTTGGCGGAGGATTTAAAGTCCCTTATCAAAAAGATGATACTGAAACTGATATTAATTTATTGGCTCAAAAAGTAAATGAATTATTTGCTTCACATCCTAATCCTGGTGGCAGGCCTTTGCAGGTTTGGTTTGAGCCGGGTAAATTTTTGGTTAGCGAGTGTGGATATTTCATTACAAAAGTAAACGTAATAAAAGAAACCACTGCGGCAACATTCGTGAGTGTTGATAGTGGGTTTAATCATCTTATCCGTCCTATGTTTTATGACGCTTATCATCGCATACAAAATATCACTAACCCCGGTGGTGCCGAAAAAATATATTCTGTTGTTGGGAACATTTGTGAGACTGATACTTTTGCATGGGACAGAAAATTAAATGAAGTTAGAGAAGGCGATTATTTGGTTTTTTATAATGCAGGTGCTTATGGATTTCAAATGTCATCAAATTATAATTCAAGATTAAAGCCTGCGGAAGTGTTTGTAGAAAATGGTAAGACAAAATTAATCAGGCAAAGAGATGTTTTCGAGGATCTTTTAAAAAATCAGATTATTTAAATTCTTATTTAGTAATAATGAATTCCTCAACAGAAAAATTTATAAAAATGGTAAAGCATCCTGTAAAATTCAGGATGTTTTTATTTGCAAAACTTCCTGCTGCATTTTTTTCAGGAGTAAGAATTAAAGAAATTGATGAAGGAAGATCGGTTGTAAGTGTCCCCTACAAATGGTTAACGCAAAATCCATTCAGGTCAACTTATTTTGCATCACTTGCAATGGCTGCAGAAATGAGCACAGGAGTATTGGGAATGATGCATGTTTACAAAAGAAAACCTTTGGTTTCAATGCTGATAACAAATATGGAAGCATCGTATTTTAAAAAAGCAACAGGTAAAACTTTTTTTGTTTGTGAAGATGGTAAACAAATTCATGATGCAATTGAAGAATCAATAGCTACAAGAGAACCCAAAAGCATTACAGTAAAATCTACCGGCACAAATAAAAACGATGAAGTGATTGCAGCGTTTTTATTTACATGGTCGTTCAAAGTAAAAAAGATTTAAAGAATTTTTGTTTGCTACCTTCATCACAGTTATTCATTTTATAACTTCATTTTATAATTCTCAATTTATGAAGATTGCTTTTCACGGCGCAGCCAGAACGGTAACAGGCTCTAAACATTTGCTCACCTTATCCAACGGAAAAAAATATTTACTCGATTGCGGAATGTTCCAGGGCATGGGTAAAGAAACCGAGGCTTTAAATCGTGAATTTGGTTTTGATGCTGCTGCAGTTGATTATCTTATTTTATCTCATGCCCATATTGATCATTGCGGGTTAATTCCAAAGTTGGTTAAAGATGGCTTTAAAGGAAAAATATTTGCCACAGATGCAACAAAAGATCTTTCAGCAATATTAATGGAAGACAGTGCAGGCATTCAGGAGAATGATCTGAAATTTGTAAATAAGCGCAGAGCTGCTGAAGGAAAATCTTACTTATTGCCATTGTACACAACTGAAGATGCATTAAAAGCAGTTGACCATTTTGAAATTGTAGAATATAATCAATGGTTTGCCATTGATGAAAGTGTGCAGGTGATGTATAAAGATGCCGGGCATATTATAGGAAGTGCAACAGTGCATTTAAAAATTAAAGAGAACGGAAAAGAAACACGATTAACATTTTCCGGGGATGTAGGCAGATACAGAGATGTTATTCTAAAATCACCTGATGAGTTTCCGCAGGCAGATTATATTTTACTGGAATCAACTTATGGTAACAGTTTACACGAACAGATAACAGGCACAAATGATCTATTACTTCAATGGATAATTAAAACATGTTTGCAGAAAAAAGGGAAACTGATTATTCCTGCATTTAGCGTTGGGCGAACACAGGAAATTTTATTTGCCTTAAATCAATTGGAAACTGAAAATCGATTACCCAATCTGGCATACATCGTAGATAGCCCGTTAAGCCAGGAAGCAACACAGGTAATAAAAAGCTATCCTCAGTATTTTAATACAACTATTCAAAAATTAATTGAGACTGATAATGATCCTTTTAATTTTAAAGGATTAAAATTTACAAAGTCGGTTGAAGAAAGTAAGATGCTCAATTACAGCAAAGAGCCACTGGTAATTATTTCAGCAAGTGGCATGGCGGAAGCAGGAAGGGTTAAGCATCACATCAGCAACAATATTGAAAATAGCAGGAATACAATTTTGCTTACCGGTTATTGTGAGCCAAATTCTTTAGGCGGAAGATTAAAACTGCATCCAAAAGAAGTGAATATTTTTGGCGCTCCACATGAAGTAAATGCAGAGATTGCAGAGATAAGAAGTATGAGCGCTCATGGAGATTATAATGATCTTTGCCAATGGCTTGCCTGCCAGGATCCAAAACAGGTGAAGAAATTATTTTTGGTTCATGGCGAATACAAAGTTCAACAGGATTTTCAGCAAAGGCTTATCAGTAAAGGTTTTGCTGATGTAGAAATTCCGGAACGGCATTATGAAATTGGGTTGATATAAACTTTCGCAGACCTTGAAGGTTTTTGCAGACCTTGAAGGTTTCTAAAACCTTCAAGGTCTAATACAATAAATCTAACTCCGCCTTTTAAGGCGGAGAAATAATAAAAAAACGTAATGGGCTTTAGCCCTGATAATTATGTCCTTCGTAAAAGTAATGATACATGCGGTATGGGGTACAAAAAACCGTGAACCATACTTAATGAATGCTGTCAGGCAAAAAATCATTCAGCATATAAAAGACAATGCAAAGTCAAAACAAATTTATATAGACACTATCAACGGTCACAATGATCATCTACATTGTCTTTTCGGATTAAATGCAGATATGAGCATTTCAAAGGTTATGCAACTCATAAAAGGAGAATCTGCTTTTTGGGTGAATAAAGAAGAAATAATAAAGACAAAATTTGAATGGGCTGATGAATATTTTGCAGTGTCAGTAAGCGAATCAATGATTGATAAAGTAAGAGTGTATATAAATAATCAGGAAGAGCATCATAAAAAAATAACTTTTGCTCAGGAATATGAAAATTTTATTAAGCAATATAATTTCAATATTCATGGCTAAAGCCATTACTACATTTAGCTTTGTCTCCGCCATAAATGGCGGAGTTAATACAAGAATTAATAGACTGCATATGAAATATCGGGAGTATTCTTCCCCTTAAAAGGCAGAGCTAAACTAGCTTAGCCATAAAATTTATTAACTCCACCTTTTAAGGCGGAGAAACAAGGTTAATAACAAATCCGGCTTTAGCCATGAATAAATAATTTGGTTTATTCATCAATAAACGACATCTAAAATTCTCTTATGAAATATATTTTTCTTTTTTTGTTTCTTCCTCTATTTTCTTTCTCCCAGCAATTTTCAAAAGAAGAAATAGCAAAGTTTGAATTACAGGCAAAACAAGTAACGATCATTCGTGATACATGGGGGATACCCCATATTTATAGCAAAACCGATGCTGATGCAGTGTTTGGATTATTGTTTGCACAATGCGAAGATGATTTTAAAAGAGTGGAAATGAATGCGCTGGAAAATCTTGGGCGAACATCTGAAGCAACCGGTGAAAATAATTTATATGATGATCTGCAAATGCGTTTGATCTATGATTCGGTTGCTGCAATAAATGATTATAGAAAATGCCCGGCATGGTTTAAAAAATTATTGGATGCTTCTGCTGATGGAGTAAATTATTATCTGTATAAACATCCTGAAGTAAAGCCTGCTGCATTACATCGTTTTCAGCCGTGGTATGCACTCATGCGTACGAATGGAAGCATCTCTGCAACCAATACCGGCGGAGTAAGTGTGCAGGAAACTAAAAAATTTTATACAAACAATAATTCAATATCTGATAATGATGAAACATCATTTATAAGAAAATTAAATGAAGAAGATTACCAAAATATAACAGGCTCCAACGGTTTTGCAGTTGCGCCATCAAAAACAAAATCTAAAAATGCAATCCTTTATATCAACCCACATGTTACTTTTTATTTCAGAAGCGAAGTGCATATGGTGAGTGATGAAGGATTAAATGCTTACGGCGCAGTTACGTGGGGACAGTTTTTTGTTTTCCAGGGATTTAATCAGCATTGCGGCTGGATGCATACTTCAGGTATAGCAGACCTGGCTGATCTATACATGGAAAAAATTGTAAAGAAAGACAATCAATTATTTTATAAATATGACAATACTTTAAAGCCTGTAACCAGCAAACAAATTACAATCAGTTATAAAAAAAATGATCAGCTGATTCCGCAAACTTTCACTGCATACTTTACACATCATGGGCCGGTAATGGCAAGCCGAAATGGAAAATGGTTAAGCCTGAAAGAAAATAATCGTTCACTAAATGGACTGATGCAATCCTGGCTAAGAACAAAAGCAAAAAGCTTTACTGAATTTGAAAAAATAATGCAAATGCGTTCAAACACATCTGACAATACTGTTTATGCAGATGATAAAGGAAACATTGCTTACTGGCATGGAAATTTTATTCCCATAAGAGATACGAAATATAATTGGTCGCAACCGGTAGATGGAACAACATCAGCAACTGAATGGAAAGGAATTCATACTTTAAATGACATCGTACATGTTCATAATCCATCAACTGGCTGGATACAGAATTGTAACTCTACACCATTCACTGTTTCAGGAAATGCAAGCCCGAATAAAAATAAATATCCTTTGTACATGGCGCCTGACGAAGAAAATCCACGGGCTGTAAATGCCATTCGTCTTTTAAGCAATGAAAATAATTTCACATTAGATAAGATGATTGAAACAGGCTACAATACTTATCTTTCTGCATTTGATATTTTACTGCCTTCGTTATTTACAGCATACCAGGTAAAAAATGATATGGCAGATCAATCACTGAAGGAAGCTATAGAATTATTAAAAGAATGGGATAGAAAGTCTGCAACATCATCTGTTGCCACAACATTGGCTATTGAGTGGGCTACAAAACTTTCTCAAAAAATACCACCTCCGAAAACTGATGAAGAAAGAACAAATCTGATTGGGCGCCTTGAAACAATGGCAAAAAATATTACTGCAAAAGAAAAAATAAATCTTTTGGAAGATGTGCTAACAGAATTGAAAAATAATTTCGATACATGGCAAGTTAAATGGGGAGAAATAAACCGTTATCAACGTCTTACAGCGGATCTTCAGCAAAAGTTTGATGATAATAAACCAAGCTTTCCTGTCGGTATGGCATCATCAGCATGGGGATGTCTTCCTTCCTTCAGTACTGTTAAGCCATCCGGTTTAAAACATCGTTATGGAACAAGTGGTAATAGTTTTGTTGCAGCAGTTGAGTTTGGAAAAACAGTTAAAGCAAGATCAGTTGTAACAGGTGGCGAAGGAATGGATCCATCCTCAAAACATTTTCTTGATCAAACACCATTATATATCAATGGTACGTTTAAAGATGTATGGTTTTATAAAGAAGATGTTCTAAAACACGTAGAAAGAAAATATCATCCGGGAAGCCCCCTCTAAATCTCCCCCGTTAGGGGAGACTTGCTAACGCACAAAGTGCAGTATTTGCTGAATACAGGATAGAAAGTACAAGAGAGTGACACAATCCCGCATTTGCGGGGCCATGAAAAACTTCTGCCGGCAACAAAAATAAATTGCGAAAATTTGAAATACACCAAATAAGACCATCTGCAGCCATCATAAAAACCGCATCATTATTTTATCATTATCATCATTAAAATCATTGGTCAATCTTTAGCTATCTTTTTATAACTCACAACAACACCACGAATTAATGAAGAGCTGAATCCCCGATGTTCCATTTCGTTTAAACCTGCTATGGTGCAGCCTTTCGGAGTAGTTACTTTATCAATTTCCTGCTCCGGGTGATTACCTGTTTGAATAAGCAATTCAGCAGAACCTTTAATAGTTTGTGCAGCAATAATGCTTGCGGTTTTAGCATCAAAACCAATTTCAATTCCACCTTGTATATTAGCCCTGATAAAACGTAAAGCATACGCAATACCGCAAGCCCCTAATACCGTTGCGGCTTCCATTAGTTTCTCATCAATTGTAATAACCTCGCCAAGATTTTTAAAAAGCTCATTTACATATTTTACTTCCTCTTGTGATGCATTGCTGCTGCAAATACACGTCATGCTTTGCTGTATAGCGATTGCTGTGTTAGGCATAGCACGAAAAAGTGGAAGTGTTTTTTGAATGATCTCCTGCATATCATTTATCAATACACCGGTTACAACTGATATAAAAATTTTATTAGTATCAAGATCGTTTTTAATTCCATTAAGTACATCAGCAACCTGGAAAGGTTTTACTGCCAGTATTACTACATTACTTTTTATTACAGCCTCATTGTTATTATCAGTTATTTCAATTCCTTTTTCTTTTAAAGATTGTAAAGTAGCTGCGTTACGTTTGGTAACAATAATTTCGGATGCTTTATTAAATTTGCTTTTCAATAATCCTTCGGCAATGGCAGAGCCAAGATTTCCTCCGCCGATGATGGCTATTCGCTTACTCATTTGATTATAATTTATTCAAAGGTAAGCAGATGAATTTTACTATTGTTGTGGATCAAAATCTTTCAACTCTAAAAGCACTCATATCAATAGTAGTATTTTTTCTTCCAATAATTTCAGTCACCAATTTTCCGGTGCCCGGAGCCAGCGAAACCCCCATCATTGCATGCCCACCTGCTATTACTACATTTTTAAAATTTTTTAGTCTACCAATGTATGGTAATCCATCCGGTGTAACAGGCCGTAAGCCATGCCATATTTTATCAGCAGGTGGAAGATCAATTTTTAAACCGGGATAAAAATCTTTTACAGAATCATAAATGCCTTTCATACGTTTGGGCAGTATCGTTTCATTAATACCGCTTATTTCCATTGTGCCACCGATCCGTAGCTGTTGTCCCCATGGAGTCATAGCGCATCTTCCTTCAATTAATATTGCAGGATAACGGATATTTTTTTCTACATGATCATACGTATAACTATATCCTTTGCCGGGCTGCAATAATAATTTCACACCCATCATTTTTGCAACAGCCGGCAGCCAGCTTCCTGTTGCAATAACTAATTCTTCGCATTCAAATTTTCCTTTGTTGGTAACAACTGCAGAAATTTTATCATTCTTTTTCTCAAAGCAGGTAACTGTAGTATTCAATTGAAACTGCACTCCTTTATTTCCTAAATAATTTTTTAATGCTACCATAAATTTTTCGGGATTTATGTGACAATCATCTCTAAATAGAACTGCGCCTGATACATTCAATTCAACATCCGGTTCTAATACCTGCACCTGTTCCTTATTCAAACGCTCCACTTTTAATCCAAGTTTTTCTGCATCATCTGCCAGGTGAAATTCATGATCTAAAGTTTTTTCTTCCCTGCACATCAGTAAACATCCCTTCTCTTCCATTAAAAAAGAATTTCCGATCTCATCTCTTATATCATTTATCAAATGCCTGCTTAGCTGTAAAATATTATTCAGATGCGGAGCATGTTTGGCAACTGTAGATGCATTGCTGTTCTTCCAGAAATGATAAGCCCATTGCATGAGTGGCAAGCTGAGCCTTGGTTTAATATAAAACGAGCTGCTACTGCGAAGCATATATCTAAGTCCTTCTGCAATTATTCCGGGTGAAGCCAAAGGAATAAAATGACTTGGAGAAAAATAACCCATGTTTCCGAATGAACAGCCATTAGTAATATCGCCTCTTTCGATTACAGTAACTGCATATCCTTCCTTTTGCAAATAATACGCACAGTTTAATCCGATTATACCACCTCCAATTATTGTAATATTTTTCATTATGTAATCTTCATTTATTCTTTACTCAACATCCCCGCCTGACCAGTGTCAGTCGGGCAGGATTGTCCCAATAGCTATCGGGACTCATTTATAGAGTTCCATTTTTACTCAGCATTTTTGGTAACGCAAAGAACGCTATAAATTCACTAAGAGCCGCAAAGAAAAACTTTGCGATACACTGTCTGCCGTCAGGTAGGTTTGCGTTTTTCTTTGTGTTCTTTGCGATACAAATCTAAAGATCACTCACTTGTACTTGTTTAAAATAACAGGAATTCCATCACATTTTTCAATGGCAAATTTTACAAGTGTTTCTTTTTCATCTGTAGATAATACGCTTGCTTCTCCTAAAGTTCCACCTAATACAATTCCATCCACACCTGCTTCAAGTTGCGCATAAAGATTTTTTTGAAACATTGAAAGATCCAGCTGATCATCTGCTGTGAATTTGGTAGTAAGTGCAGGAAAAATTCCCTGCCATTGAATTCCCATAATTTGTCAAAATTTTTCACAAACTACGAATAGAAATTGAATCTGAATTCTAAGAAAGACAGTTAAGTTTTAATGAACAAAAAGTAAGCTTAAAAAAGATTATTGCTTTCACTAAACTTTCACAATTCTTCCTTATCCATAGCATAATATTTGACGTATATAAAGTATAAAAAAAGGAGTAAATATGTCACGATTAAAAAGTTTTTATATACTGGTTTTAGCTGTTGGTGCTATGCTGTTAAATAGTTGCGGAACTTCTGCTCATATAGAAAAAGATCCGGCAATAAATCTTGCAAATTATAGAACTTATTCATGGACTGAAAAAGATAATAACATTACAAAGAAAAAAAGTCATCTGAATGACATGGCAGAGCAAAACGTTAAAAGCGCAGTGAATGCAGAATTACAAAAGCATGGATGGAGAGAGGTAACATCTGATCCTGATGTTTTACTAAGTTATGATCTTGTTATAGAGAGAAGCGTATCACAACAAAG
>OCZT010002891.1_pt1 | contig 17668 bp, 15 predicted proteins | sample 1539031 | NCBI WGS metagenome assembly OCZT01 (sample SAMEA3539308, study PRJEB22396) | soil metagenome | biome: tundra; feature: field; material: soil | place: USA | collected 2010-05 | depth 0.15 m | reverse complement strand
TCGAACTCTTCGCCAAACTGGCGGAGTTCGTCAAGGGTGAGGGCGTCGAGTTCAACGCCTTTCTCGATGGCGAAGCGCACGGCATTGCCGATCTTCTCGTGAGCGGTGCGAAAGGGTACGCCCTTGTGGACTAGATAGGTGGCCGCAGCCATGGCATTCAGGCAGCCCGACTGTGCAGCTTCGTTCATGCGCTCGCGATTGAATTGAAGCGCTGCGGTGAAGCGCGCAATGAGCGAGAGCATCTGAGGAACAAAACTGACAGAAAACGCCTGCTCCTGAGTCTCCTGCAAGTCTTTGTTGTAAGCCAGGGGCAGGCCCTTGAGTTGCAGCGTTACTGCTTCAGCCGCGCCGTGGATGCGCCCGACTTTGGCGCGAATCAGCTCGGTGAGATCGGGGTTCTTTTTTTGCGGCATGGCGCTGGAGCCTGTTGAAAACGCCTCGGGAAGAATAACAAAACCAAATTCAGCTGTTGCAAAAAGTGTAATCTCCTCGGCAAAACGGCTCAGATGCAGGCCGACAAAGGTGAGCGCCTGTAGATATTCCAAAATAAAATCGCGGTCGCTGGTGGCGTCTATCGAATTTCTGGTAGGCGCAGTGAAACCCAACTCGCGTGCGGCGAGGTTGCGGTCGAGTGCGAGCGTTGCGCCGGCTACCGCGCCTGAGCCGAGCGGACTAAAGTTGAGCCGCACGGAGCAATCGCGCAAGCGTGCCGCATCGCGCAAAATCATTTCCACATAAGCAAGCAGCCAATGCGCGACCAGCACTGGCTCGGCGCGTTGCATATGGGTATAACTGGGCATCACCACCTCGCCGGCGGCGCGAGCCTGCTCGACCAGCGCACGAGCCCAGGCGGCCAGAGCACTCTGCACGAGGCAGATTTGCTCGCGCACATAAAGGCGAAGGTCGGTGGCAATCTGCTCGTTGCGGCTGCGTCCTGTGTGCAGCTTGAGGCCCAGCGAACCAACGCGCTCAACTAACTTCAGTTCAACAAAGTGATGAATGTCTTCCGCCGTCGCGTGATCGCGCACCAACGCTTTGCCGGCTTCTGATGCGTGCTCTGCGGCAATCGCATCGAGCGCCTCGCGGAGCTTCATTGTTTCATCTTTGGTGAGAATCTTCGCGGCGAAAAGAGCGGACGCGTGCGCCTTGCTGGCGGCGATCTCTTGAGGGAGAAGCCGCCAATCGAAACCAATGGACCGCTGCCAGGATTCAAACTCCGCATCCAACGGCTCGCGAAAGCGACCGGACCACATCTTCCCGGATTGTTGTTCGTTCAACATTGCTTTAAGCGTACCTCCGGCTATTCCTTGCCTTATTCCTTTTCTGGGCCGCTGTTGAGCTGGGGCATTTCGCTGCCTTTGCTCAGGGTGAGCAGGCCAGCTTTGGCGTAGGTAAAAAGCTTTTCCCTGGTGTCAGTGATGTCGAGATTGCGCATGGTGAGTTGTCCGATGCGGTCGCGCGGGGTGAAGGTGGATTCGGTCTTCTCCATGCTGAGGCGCTCGGGATGGTAGGTGAGGTTCGGCGACTCGGTGTTCAGGATGGAGTAGTCGTTGCCGCGGCGCAGCTCCAGGGTGACTTCGCCGGTGATGGGTTTGGCGACCCAGCGCTGGGCGGATTCGCGGAGCATGATGGACTGGGAGTCAAACCAGCGGCCCTGGTAGAGCAAGCGGCCGAGCTTGCGGCCATTGTCGCGGTACTGCTCTATGGTGTCCTCGTTGTGAATGCCGGTGATGAGGCGCTCGTAAGCGATGAAAAGCAGGGCGAGGCCCGGGGCCTCGTAGATGCCGCGGGATTTAGCTTCAATGATGCGATTTTCGATCTGGTCAGACATGCCGAGGCCGTGCAGTCCGCCGATGCGGTTAGCTTCGAGAAGGAGGGCAACGGGGTCGTCGAATTGCTGGCCGTTGAGTGCGACGGGAAAGCCCTCTTCAAAGCGGACGGCGACCTGTTCGCGCTGGATTTCGACATCGTCGCTCCAGAAGGCCGTGCCCATGATGGGGACGACAATCTTGATCGACGAAGAAAGATGCTCCAGGTCTTTTGCTTCGTGAGTTGCGCCGAGGATGTTGGAGTCGGTGGAGTAGGCCTTCTCGGCGGACATCTTGTAGGCGAAGCCGTGGCGCTGCATATACGCGGACATTTCGGCGCGGCCGCCAAGCTCGTCGATGAATGCGGCGTCGAGCCAGGGTTTGTAGACCTTGAGCTCCGGATTGACGAGCAGGCCGTAGCGGTAGAAGCGCTCGATGTCATTGCCTTTGTAGGTGGAGCCGTCGCCCCAGATGTGGACATCGTCCTCCTGCATGGCTGCGACGAGCATGGTGCCGGTGACAGCGCGGCCGATGGGAGTGGTGTTGAAGTAAGGGACGCCGGCGGTGGTGATGTGGAAGGCGCCGGCCTGGAGCGCGGCGATGCCTTCGCGAACGAGCGGGCCGCGGCAGTCAATGAGGCGGGCCTTTTCGGCGCCGTATTCAAGGGCCTTGCGCGGGATCTCGTCGTAGTCGGATTCGTCCGGCTGGCCCAGGTTGGCCGTGTAGGCGTAGGGGATGGCTCCCTTCAGCTTCATCCAGTGCAGGGCGGCGGAGGTGTCCAGCCCGCCGGAGAAGGCAATGCCAACTTTCTGGCCGACGGGCAGGGTTTCGAGAATTATGGACATGCTTGATAGCCTCTGAAAGATTGCTCGCCATTGTTGAACAACGAACAGTGAACAAGTGAAAAAGTGAAAGAGTGAACAGCGAGTGGACTACTGAAAGCTCGCCGTGTTGGCCAGTCCGCCGAGCAGCAGAAGCAGCAATGCCTTCTGCGCGTGCATGCGGTTCTCCGCCTGGTCGAAGACGATGGATTGCGGGCTGTCGAGCACCTGGTCGGTAACTTCTTCGTTGCGACGCGCCGGCAGGCAGTGCATGAAGACCGCGTTCGGTTTTGCTTTTTGCATCAGCGCCTCGTTGACCTGGAAGGGCCGAAAGATGGGCGCGCGCTTGGCGGATTCATGCTCGAAGCCCATGCTGACGCAAACGTCAGTATAGATGGCATCCGCTCCTTCGGCGGCGGCCTGAGGATCTTGCGTGAGGCGGAGTTCGCAGCCGTTGGCCAGAGCAATCTCTCGCGCCTGGGTTACGATCTCAATGTCCGGCGAGTAGCCGCGCGGCGTGGCCACGGTGACATTGACGCCCAGATGCGCGCCGGTGAGCATCAACGAATGGCAAACGTTGTTGCCGTCGCCCACATAGGTAAAGTTCAGTCCGGCCGCGGAGCCGAAGTGTTCATCGAATGTCATGAAATCGGCCAGCGCCTGGCAGGGATGCTCGAAGTCAGAGAGCGCATTGATGACCGGCACACGGGAGTTGGCTGCCATCTCGGTAATGGTATCGTGCGCGTAGGTACGCAGCACGATTACATCGACCCAGCGCTCGACGTTGCGCGCCACGTCGGCAATGGACTCGCGCTCGCCTAATGGCGAATTGGTTTGATCAAGAAAAATGGGGCTGCCGCCCATGGTGTTGATGCCGGTCTCGAAGCTGAGGCGCGTGCGCAGGCTGGCTTTTTCAAACATCAGCACCATCTGCTTGGCGTCGAGAGCGTGGCGATACTTGCGTGGATTGAGCTTTACGTCGTGGCCCAGCTTGAGAATAGCGCGAACTTCGGCGCTGGAGAGATCGGCGATGGAGCACAAGTCCTCGCCGGCCAACCGCGCTGCGGCGGCAAGAATGTCGGGGTCTTTCTCGACGGGAACGACAAGCTCCCGGGGTTCGATAGTTGCTTTGCTAGACACGTGTTTGTCCTCCTGTGGAGTAGGCTGCGGATGAGGTTGCTGCTTGGGCGTCATGTTCGGTAAAAATTACGTCCAGCGCGCGGATGGCGGAGTCCACGTGGTTTCGATGCAGAATATAAGGCGGCAAGAAGCGCAGGACGGTGTCGCTGGTGCAGTTGATGACGATGTGCCGCTTGAGCATCTCGGCGACGGCCAGCTTGGCCAGATCGGCAGAGTCTAGTTCGGCGGCAATCATCAGGCCACGGCCGCGCACATCGATGATTGCCTTGTGGCGCAGGGCCAGGGCGCGAAGTTGCGCGAGGAAGTAGTTGCCGACATCGGTTGCGTGAGCCAGCAGATTTTCCTTTTCGATTGCGTCAATAACGGCGATGGCCACGGCGCAGGCCAGCGGCCCTCCGCCGAAGGTAGTACCGTGCATGCCTGCGTGGATAGAGCGCGCTGCCTCTTCCGTGCAGACGATTGCTCCCAGAGGGATGCCGCCCGCAAGAGGCTTTGCCAGCGTGGTGACGTCAGGCAGAATGCCGTAGTGCTGGTAGGCGCACCACTTGCCGGTGCGGCCCATGCCGGATTGAATCTCATCTGCTATCAGCAAGGCTCCGGTGGAGCTGGCCAGAGCGCGCGCCTCGGCGAAGAACTCCTGCGTGAGCGGACGCACGCCTCCTTCACCCTGGATGGGTTCGACGAGGATAGCGCAAACTTCACTAGAGAATTTTGCGCGCAGGTCGGCGATGTCGTTGAACTTGACAAACTCGACGCCGGGAACCACGGGGCCAAAGGGCTCGCGGTACTTGGCCTTGTGCGTAGTTGACATGGAGCCGAAGGTGCGGCCGTGAAAACTCTGCTCAAGGGCGAGGAATTTCGTGCCGATCTGTTTGCCTTCGCTGCGCAAGAGGCCGGCGTGCGCGCGGGCCAGCTTGAGCGCACCCTCCCAGGCCTCGGTGCCGGTGTTAGCAAAGAAGACGCGATCCAGGCCGGTGCGCTCGGTGAGCCGCTGCGCCAGCTCCGCCTGGCCCTCGTGGAAAAACAGATTCGAAGTGTGGATGAGCGCGCGGCTCTGTTTCGCGATGGCCTCCACGATGGCTGGATGACTATAGCCCAACGCGTTGACGCCGATGCCGCTCAACAGGTCGAGGTAGCGCTCGCCCTGCTCGTCGATGAGAAAAACGCCCTCGCCTCGGACGAAGAGGATGGGGTTGCGATCATAAGTGGAAAGCAGCAGATGTGCTTCGGCGGCTTGAATCTGTTCGAGCCTCGTCAATTTGTTCAATTTATCCAATTTCATCTCTCCTGATCCGATTGTCCTGCGGACCGCTAGGCCACCATGACTTCGGTGCCGTGGGCTACGCGGGAACTGCACAGATCGGGCAGTGAACTGGCAGCTTCCGCAGGAAGAATTCTTACGCGCTTGACGCCGTTCAAAAGTGCCTCGCGGCAGGCGCTGAGCTTGGGCAACATGCCGCCGGTGATAACCTCGCTCTTGGCCATCTCGGCGATCTGGTCGATGGAGAGCCATCGGAGCACCGCGCCATTCGCGCCCTTAACTCCGGGCACGTCGGTAAGAAAGACCAGCGCATCGGCGTGGCAGGCGATGGCGCAGGCCGCGGCCATCTCGTCGGCGTTGACGTTGTAGTATTCGCCATCAAAGCCGAGCGCCATGGACGAAAGTACAGGCACGCCGTTCAACTGCCAGATGGCATCGAGCCAGCGCGGATCACTGGAGGCGATCTCGCCCACGAAGCCAAGGTCAGGCGTGGTGAGCTTCTTGCGGGCGCGGAATATCAGGCCGTCGCCGCCGGATAGGCCCATTGCCGGAACACCCAATGCGCCTAGTCCAGCTACAAGCTGTTTGTTTACTTTTCCAGTCAGGACCATCAACGCCACGTCGCGGGTTTCGGCGTCGGTAACGCGCAAACCGTCGATAAACTCGCTCTGTAGCCCGAGCGCCTTGAGCGTGCGCGTCAACTGCTGGCCGCCGCCGTGAACCACGGCAACCTGATGGCCGTCGCGCGCCAGTTCGGCAATCGCGCGTGTACACCCCTCAAGAAGCGACGGGACTTCAAGGCCTGCTCCACCCAATTTGACGACGTACTTCATTCCAGCCCCTCTGATTCCGGCCAACCGAGCATGACGTTCAGGTTTTGCACGGCCTGACCGGACGCGCCCTTCAACAAGTTATCCAGGCAACTGACAATGACCGCGCGACGGCCGTCGGCGGCGAGTTGGAATCCGATGTCCGCGTAGTTGGTGCGGACCGAGTATTGAATTTGAGGCAGCGTTTTATCGTAGAGACGGACCATCGGACTGCCCGCAAAAAAATCGTGATAGACCTTGGCGATACCGGCCTTGGTCTGAGGTTCACGAAAATGTACATAGAGGGTAGAGAGGATTCCGCGCGGAATGGGCAGCAAATGCGGTGTAAAAATGATTTCGCTCGCATCTACGCCGATCTGTTCCAGCAGTTCTCCAGTATGACGATGCGTAAAGGCTCCATACGCGGAGAGATTGTCAGCCGCGTACATAAAGTGCGTCTTGGCGGAGGGCGCCTTGCCCGCGCCGCTTACGCCGCTCTTGGCATCCGCGACAACACCTCGCTTCAGGTCAACCAGCCCGGCAGCCACCAGCGGCCGCAGGGGAAGAATGATGGAGGTTGCATAGCAGCCGGGGTTGGCAATCAGACGCGCGCCGGCAATCCGGGCACGATGCAATTCGGGCATTCCGTAGACGGCCTGCGCCTGGGTACGTGCGGCCAGATCGGAACCGTCGTCCTCGAAGGCATACACGGCACGGTTAGCTGCTTCATTCAGCCGCCATGCTCCGCTCAGGTCGATCACGCGCAAACCGCGCGCCAGCGCCTCCGGCGCCCATGCCCGCGACTGCTCGTGCGGCGTGGCGAGAAACAGAACCTCAACGCCCCGGCTGGCCAGCAGCTCCCAGGAAAAAGGTTCCAGCTTGAGATTGCCGCTGCCGCTGGTATCAGTCAGTTGCGGGTGAATCTCACTCAGTGGAATACCGCCCCGTGCCGCGTCCTTTTCGTCCACGCGTCCCGAGAATACCGGCGGCGCGCCCTTGAGACGGGGATGTCTCAGCAGCAGCCTGGCCAGTTCAGCGCCCGCGTACCCGGTAACTCCCACAACCGCTGTTTGAATGGTCTTCGTCATGATTCCAGCATCGCCTTCAATCGGGATTCCACATCGCCTGCGCGGTGATGGTCCGAACAGATAATCAGCACCGTATCGTCGCCAGCCAAGGTGCCCACGATATCGGTCCAACCGGCATGGTCCAAGGCCGCAGCCAGAGGCTGGGCGCCGCCTGCCTTAGTGGCCACTACCACTTGGTTCATCGCCCTCCGCACGCGTATCCCAAAGCCGTCCAGCATCTCCTCCAGCGAGGGCGGGCTATAGTCCTCGGCTGCCGAACCGGCGACCTTCGCGAGTGAATAGCCGCCAGGGCCCTTGGATAGGCGCAACTCATGAATGTCGCGCGAGAGCGTAGCCTGGGTCACCGCAAAGCCGCGGCGGCGCAACTTGCGCCGCAACTCGTCCTGGCTGGCCACCTGGGATTGGGCCACCAGTTCTCGAATCGCATTGTGACGCAGAGTCTTCATCAATCATTCCCGGACAAATCAGCTGTGCGGAAGAGAGAAGAGCAACCGCACACGTATAAATATACATCACAACTGTATAAGTATGCAATATATTCATGCTGCCGGTGGAAAACCGTACAATAATTCAGTTTTTGAGGGACTGTGTCCTGTCCGTGCTGATACACTCTCGAATATTCGCGGCAGAGGAATGAAGCGTGACACAAGCGACCAAAATGACACAAAATACCCCATTAACCACCATCAATGATCTGTTTTTCCGCGTTGTTGCGGCTGACAACCCCCGTGCCATCCTGTGGCAGGACGAGTTTGGCCTGTGGCAACCCCTTTCTTCCGACCAGATCTACCAGCGGGTGCGGGCTCTGGCCCAGACATTTCTCAGTTGGGGCGCGAAAAAAGGCGATCGAATCGCCCTTATCAGCGAGAACCGCTGGGAGTGGGCGGTTACTGACTTCGCCACGCTGGCCATCGGCGCTGCGGATGTGCCTATTTATCCCACGCTGACAGGCGAACAGGAGGCAGAGCTGATACACGACGCCGGTTGCCGCATCGCCGTGGTCTCTACTCGCCAGCAGTTCGACAAGCTGAATGCCGTGCGCGGGCAGACGCACTTGGAACGGATTCTCATTATGGATTCCGGTGCAGTTCCAGAGGGCGCCATCTCTTTCCACGAGTCAATAGCCGACGCTGATGCCCACGGCAGTGAGCGCGATCCGATCTTTGACGCACTGGCGCGTACAGTCGAACCAAAGGATCTGGCCACGCTGATATACACCTCCGGAACAACCGGAGAACCCAAGGGAGTAGCGCTTACTCACGGCAACATCGCCGCGAATCAGAACTTAGCCGCTGTCGATTTTGACTTCAATCCCACGGACGCCCTGATCTCCTTTCTGCCTCTCTCGCACGTCACGGCTCGCGCGTTGGACTACGTGATGTATTCCTACGGGGTGCAGGTGGCCTATTGCTCGAAGTTCGACAAGCTGCCTCAGGCGATGCGTGAAATTCGCCCGACAGTTTTTGTCGGTGTGCCGAGAGTCTTCGAGAAGATACGCCAGGAAGTGGAGCGCCGCACAGCGCTTTCGCCGGTCAAGAAGCGCCTGCTCGCCTGGGCATTGGGCGTGGGCGCCAAGCATAGAGATACGGTCTACGACGGCCGCCAGCCTTCCGCACCACTGTGGAAGCTGGCCAACAAGCTGGCCTACTCCAAGGTGCGCGAGGCCTTCGGCGGACGGGTGAGGATATTTGTCGCTGGCGGCGCGCCTTTAGGTATCGACACGGTGAATTGGTTTGCCTCGGCGGGGATTGCTCTCTGGGAGGGCTATGGGCTGACCGAGACCTCGCCGCTGATTGCCCTCGACACGCCCCTCACCCACCGTATCGGTTCCGTGGGCCGGTTGCTGGACAACCTGGAGTGCAAGCTGGCTTCGGACGGGGAGTTGCTGGTTCGAGGGCCTTCGGTCTTTGCCGGTTACTGGCAAAAGCCGGAACAGACCGCTGAATGTATCGACCCCGAGGGCTGGTTCCACACGGGCGACATTGCCCACATCGACAACGATAACTTCGTCTTCATCACCGACCGCAAGAAGGAGCTTCTGAAAACCTCGGGCGGCAAGCTGGTGGCGCCACAGCCGATTGAAAACAAGCTCAAGAACAGTTTGCTAGTGGCGCAGGCCGCGCTGGTGGGCGACAAGCACAAGTTCATTTCGGTGCTCATTTCGCCCAACTTTGTGGCGCTGGAGGAGTGGGCACGTCACCACGGCATTGACGCAAAGAATCGCGCCGAATTGGTGGCCGACAGCCGCGTGGTTGCGCACTTCGCCGAGATTGTACGCGATGTGAACGGCAGTCTGGCCAACTTTGAGAGCCTGAAGCGTTTTCGCGTGGTGGCCGACGAGTGGACGCAGGAATCGGGCGAGCTGACGCCCTCCATGAAACTCAAGCGGCGCGTCATTACGAAGAAATACGCGGCCCTGATCGACGAACTTTATGCGGATGAAGCAACCTCGCGCGGCGAATTGGAAAGGTGAGGCCTCGTTCTAACTCCTTGCCAAAGTGGGCGCGCTTGTCCCATAGGATATGCAGCCCACGAAAGAACGGAGCACCCCAGGCGCCCACCGCCAGCAGGCTGCCGAAGAGGATGATAGCGTCGATGTTGAGACGCCCAGCGCTCGACCAGTAAGAATCCGGCTCAAGGTCCAGCCAGATTGAGAACTCGTCCAGGGTCAGCGCCGCACCCACTCCGAAGCCGACCGACATCAGCCGGCTGAAGAATATGGAAAGTGGCGAGTGGGAGCGCCCCAGGTCCAGCAGCCAGCCATAGCCCATCAGCAGCAGAATCAAAATTCCCCAGACCAGGTGATGAATGTGGTGGCCATGCACCACCACCCACTGGAAGTGTCCCTCATGATTCACGATCCGGTGGACGAGGATGCGGACTCCAACGAATGTGAGCAGGAAGGAGACCGAGGCAAGGAACATGCGCCGCCGCGGACGGTCGGGAATGGTGGAGCGGACCAGGAATCCGAGCCGCGTCAGCTGCAGCAGGACCAGCAAGATAACAACGACCAAGCTGGCGAAGGCCAGCAGAAACAGCGCTCCGGTACCGGGCATACCCTATTGAAGCATTTCACGCTTATCGTTACAAGGAAGACCGATTTTGGATTCATTTGGGGAAGCGTGAGCGCGGTCACGATTTATCAATACAGCGACAGCGTAAAATGATTAAGATGTCAGGACTGGTAATGCCTCCCCTACGATAAAGACCTGTTGTCGGGGATCCCGGTCTCACCGTTCTGGACGCACAATTCAGGGAAATCTTCCCAGCCCGGTCCAAGCGACCGTGCAACATAAGATCAGGAGATTGAACGATGCGAGTAGCTTTATTGACCGGCGGCGGCGACTGCCCAGGACTGAATGCGGTGATTTACGCGATTGTGCGCAAAGGCATTAACCACTATGGCGATGAATTCATCGGCTTCCTCAGTGGCTGGCGCGGAGTTCTTGACAACAACTTCATTCCTCTGACGCTGGAAAACACCGACGGCATCCAGTTGAAGGGCGGCACCATCCTGCATTCCTCGCGCACCAACGTGAAGAAGATTCCCGGCGGTATCGAGAAGGTGCAGGAAGTTCTGAAGATCAACAAGATCGACGCGCTGATCGCCCTGGGCGGTGACGACACGCAGTCCGTGAACCTCTTCTTGAGCGAGCACGGCATTCCCAGCGTGGGCGTGCCCAAGACCATCGACAATGACATCAACGGCACCGACCAGACCTTCGGGTTTGATACCGCCGTCATGATCGCCACCGAGGCCATCGACCGCATCCACACCACCGCCGACTCGCACAACCGCGTGGTGGTGGTCGAGGTGATGGGCCGCGATGCCGGCTGGATTGCCTACGCCTCCGGCGTGGCCGGCGGCGCCCATGTCGTCCTGGTTCCTGAGAAGGACGTAGACATCGACCACGTCTGCAAGCTGCTCAAGTACAACTACGACCACGGCAAGCACTATGGCGTGGTGGTGGTGGCCGAGGGCTGCCACTTGCCCGAGGTGGGCCAGGTGATCGACGAATCGGCAAACCTGGACGCTTTTGGGCATGCCCGCCTGGCTGGCGTCGGCGAGGAGCTGGCCAACCTGATCGAGAAGAAAACCGGCTACGAGACCCGCTCAGTCTGCCTGGGCCATACCCAGCGCGGAGGCGTTCCCACAGCCTACGACCGCCTGCTTGGCCAGCGCTATGGCCTGCACGCCATCGACATGGTTCACGACAATAAGTGGGGGCGCATCGCCGTTCTCAAGGGCCTGGACATCACCGACATCCCCATCAAGGACGCCATCGCCACCAACCGCCGCCTCGATCAGCGCTTCTTCGACGTGATTACGGACCTGCAAGTCAAGGTCTAGCTTTTAGCTCATTAGCAATACGCAAAAAGCCATCCTCATTATGAGGATGGCTTTTGCTTTCCGCCTATCGTAGATTTGGACTGTGCTGTATCGCCCTTACATATCGCAAGACTTCGAACGGCTCTATGCCCTCGAAGAACTTTGCTTTGAGCCACCCTTTCGCTTTAGCCGCAGGATGATGCGACGGCTTGTCAGCCGCGCGAATGCGGCGACGTGGATGGCGGAAGAGGATGAGCAAATGGCTGGCTTTGCGATTGTTGAATGGAATCGCGAGCCGGATGAAATGACTGCCTATATTCAGACCATTGAAGTAGCCCCGGAGCGGCGCGGCTGCGGTGTTGGACACGAGTTGCTTGGCCGGATTGAAAGCTCTGCGCGCCTTGCGGGCGCTCGCAGGATTTGGCTGCATGTAGAAGTCTCAAATGCGGGCGCAATCCGGCTCTACGAGGCACACGGCTACCGCTGCGAGGACAGGCAGGAGAACTATTATCCACGGGGCCGCTCGGCACTTATCTACGGGAAACGGCTGGAGGACGAGACGGTGAATTCGAGCTGAGATTCCCAGCAGCGCAGAATCACAGCTCTCATAAACGAAACCTGGAGCTACCCGGCATTCGAATTCTACTTGCCCTCGGCCTGCGTCTTCTTGATAAACGCTGCCACGCGGTCGTGCAACTGCTTGAGACTCTCGTCGAGGACGTAGACCATGTGGCCAGACTCGTACCAGTCGTACTCGATGTTTTTAGCCAGCGACTGCGGAATTGGCAGGTGCTAATCCTCGTACTGCGCGGCAAAGAAGGGGGTGGCCAGGTCGTAGTAGCCGCCGTTAACCATGATCTTCAGGCGGGGATTGGTCTTCAATGCCTCGGCCAGGTCGTTGGAGACGTTGAGGCTGATCGGGAAGCCATTGTGCACCAGATTCCAATGTGCGCCGCTGAAGAGCGCCTGGGGCAGGTAGGTCTGGCCCTCGCCGTACTTTAGATCGCGGCGTACGTAATCGTTGAAGAGCGAGACGTAGGCCGAAGAGATGGCCGAGCTTTGCGGGTCGTACTCGGCACCCTGGCTCAGAGGGTCAAGGTTGGGGCCGGAGAAGCGCGTGTCCAGCCGTCCGGTGGTCAGGTCCTGATCGTCCTGCAGGGTCTTCTCGAACTCGCCGCCGTTCACCCGGAGGTTGGCCTTGAGCAGGTAGGCCACGGGCAGGCCGGTGAATGCGTGCAGCTGCATGGCCACCCGCTGCTTCTCCTCCGCGCCAAGGTCGGTGCCCAGGGCCAGCGCGTGGGCGTAGGGGCCCATGGCATAGTCTTCCACGTCCTTGAGGAATGGCTCCAGATTCGGTTGGGGCGCGGCAGGCTGCTGGGGCAGCTTCTTATGGTACCAGGCCGTGGCCGCATAGGTGGGCAGTGCCAGCTCATAAGGCAGGTCTACGCCGGGATTGCCGGTAGGAAAGTCGATGTCGGTGGTGAAGTTGAAGATCTGCGAGAGCAGGATTACGCCGTTCAGGTCGATGTTCTTGCGGTTCTCCAGAATGTTGGCCAGAACGGCGGAGCGTGTGGTGCCGTAACTCTCGCCAAATATGTACTTTGGCGAGTTCCAGCGGTTGTACTTGGTAATGAACCGGGCGATGAAGCGAGCAAAGGCATTGGCGTCCTCATCCACCCCCCAGAAGGCCTTTTCCGCGTCCTTGCCGGCCAGCCGCCCAAAGCCGGTGCCGGGCATGTCGATGAAGACCAGGTCGCTGGTGTCGAGCAGGGAGTAGGCGTTGTCAACGAGCTTGTAGGGCGCCGCGGGCAGGTGCTGGTCGCCACTGGTGACCACATGCTTGGGGCCGAGCGAACCCATATGCAGCCAGACGGTCGAACTTCCCGGTCCGCCGTTAAAGAAGAAGGTAATAAGGCAGTCCTCAGCCTTCGCGTCTTTCTTGAAGTATGCGACGTAAAATATACGTGCGACCGGAGTTACATCTTTTGGGTCTTTAGGCGCGTCGAGGGCCAACTGGCTGCCGGGCTGAGGCTTGCCGTCCAGGCCCAATTGCGCGTCCTGGATGTCGGTTGAGCCCACCGTGAGAGTGCCGGCAATGGCCGTGTAGGCAATCTTCTCGCCTGCCACATTCACTATGCCCTGGGTCGTAACCTCAGCGGGAGGAGCCTTTTCAGCAATCTTTTCAACGGGCTTTTCGGCTGCGGCAGACTTGTCGTCATCGGCACGAACGAGTGTGGGCAGAAACAGCAGGGCAACCGTTAGCACGGCTGCAAGCAGATGGTGAGATGAGCGCATTGGTGTATCTCCAGAAGGGTAATCGCTTGAAAGAACAGTATAGACCTGCGTTGATGCTTCATTCAGGAGATGTTCTGCCAATCGAGGATCACCTTTCCCGAGTTTCCCGCGTGCATTGCTGTAAATCCCTCTTCAAATTGATTCCAGGCCAGGCGGTGCGTGATGACTTTGCTGATATCCAGACCCGACTGCAGCATGACCGTCATTTTGTACCAGGTATCGTACATCTCGCGGCCATAGATGCCGCGAATTGTGTACTGGTTAAAGATCACATTGGCCCAGTCAATGGACATCTCGGAAGGAGAAGGGATGCCCAGCATGGCTACCTTTGCGCCATGGCTCAGGTTGGCCAGCAGATCGCGAAAGGCATGGACGTTGCCGGACATCTCCATGCCGACATCGAAGCCTTCCTGCATACCGAGTTTTTTCTGCACCTCTTGCAGAGTTGTATCGCGGGGATTGACGGCCTCTGTGACGTGGGCGGCATGTTTCGCCAGTTCCAGCCGATAGGGATTCAGATCTGTAATCACAACTTTGCGCGCGCCGGCATGCCTGGCAACCGCGGCCGCCATGATTCCGATAGGGCCCGCACCGGTGATCAATACATCCTCGCCCAGCAAAGGAAATGCCAAAGCCGTATGCACTGCGTTGCCAAATGGATCAAAGATGGCCGCGACTTCCAGCGGAATATCGGCCGCATGGTGCCAGATGTTAGTCATGGGCAGGACGATATACTCCGCGAATGCGCCGGCGCGATTGACTCCTACTCCTCGCGTATGCGCGCAAAGATGCCGCCGGCCGGCCATGCAGTTGCGGCAGCGTCCGCATACTACGTGACCCTCTCCACTGACCCGGTCGCCAATCTGGAAGTCGGTGACGTTCGAGCCGATCTCCACAATTTCGCCGACAAACTCATGGCCGATCACCAAGGGGACAGGGATCGTCTTCTGCGCCCAACTGTCCCACTCATAGATGTGCAGGTCAGTGCCGCAGATTGCCGTCAACAGAACGCGGATCTTGACGTCGTTGATGCCTGTTTGCGGCTCCTCTACATCTTCAATCCACAGGCCACGCTCGGCGCGGGACTTAACAAGAGCTTTCATCTCAGACTCCCTTTCAGATTTTTGAAGCACAAACTGCGGCGGACCGAATCACCGTGGAACTAGCGTCGCAGATGTGTCTTCCGTTTCTACCCTCGATTTTCTCCTACTTTTGCACTTTATCAAATGGCTGTTTATCGCTGATTCTAGGCCGGTTCTCGGCTTGAAGCTCCCTGGCTACCTGCTCCACCTCGCGGAAGACGCGCAACAGGTTGCCGCCCAGAATCTTGCGGCAGTCCTCGACCGAGTAGCCGCGAGCCATCAACGCCTCGGTGATTTTGGGCAGGTCGGCGGCTGAGTCAACCCCTTCGGGAAGCTGGCCGCTGATGCCGTCGAAATCCGAGCCAATGCCCACATGGTCTATTCCAGCCACCTTGGCGATGTGGTCGATGTGGTCGATGAGCACCGAGAACGGCGGGCGCGGGATACGGTCGGCGAACTGGCGCTGGAGCTTCTCAATCTCGGCGTAGGGAATCGGCTTTCCTTCAGCAATAGCCTTGTCCTTGAGCGCCTGGGTAGCCTTTTTCATCTCCGGCTCGATTGCTTTCGCTGCATCGCTATATGCCTGCGACAGGAACCCGGAGTAGAAGTTGACCTGGATGACGCCTCCCCTGGAGTTGGGACCACCGGAGCGGGCTACGGCGCGCAGCATATCGTCCGTCATATTGCGCGGAACGTTGCACAGCGCCCTGGCGTCTGAGTGGGAGGCGATGACCGGCGCTCGGCTGATGACCAGCGTCCGGAAGAAGGTGCGGTCGGAGACGTGCGAGATGTCCACCATCATGCCCAGCCGGTTCATCTCGTAGACCACGTCCTTGCCAAACTCTGTCAGGCCCTCTTTGGTGTGCGGGACGGAAGCGTCATCGATGTCACCGGAGCTGTCGGCCCAGCCGTTGGAGTTGGCCCATGTGAGGGTCATGTAACGCACGCCGAGCGCATAGTACTGGCGCAGCAGCGGGATGGAATTCTCAATGGAGTGGCCGCCCTCGATGCCCATCAGTACGGCAAACCGATGAGTTCTGTGGGCTTCCTCGATGCCGCCGGGAGTGGCGACAAACTCGAGTTGTTTGGGGTGTTTGGCCACCTGCTGCTTGACGGAGTCGATCAGTTCGAGAGTCCTGCGGGCATACTGTCCCTTGTATTGCACGGGATCAACCCATATGGAGAAGAACTCGGCGCCCAGGTTGCCTTTGTGGGCGGAGTCAAGATTCAGGTTGCCGCCGTTAAGCGGGTCACCCAAGTCAAAGTTTTCATCCACAAAGCGTTGCGGGGTGTCGGCGTGGGTATCGATGACCAGGGCGGAGCGATGGAGCCCTTCGGGCGTTTGTGTTTTGGTTTGCATATGCGGAGATAGAAGAGCTGGGGTTTGGGCGCAAATCAGCGCCGGGGCGGCGATGAACAGTAGAGTGAGCGAAAGATGGGCAGAAGACATAGGCTTGGGATGAGTGTATACCCGAAAAGAAAGGAACAGGGAGCGGAAGGGCAGGACACTACGAACCCGGTCCCTGGACCCTATCCTGTCAGATGTTCTGCGATCAGCCGGTCAACCAGCGGCATGAGCTGCTCGCCAGTGCGTGGCAGTGTGAACGCCACGGCCGCAGCATCCCAGTCCAGCTTGAAGCTGGTTGAGAGCGCCGAAATCCATATCTGGCGCATCGGCGTGTTCGGCGTAATCACGAACTTGCCCGCAGGCTCCTCGAAGGTAATATTCAGCACGCCGTTCTGTTCGTCAACCTCAAAACCGGATTCCGCCTCCTCCTCTAGTGCGATTAAGTGCTGCATAAGAGCGTTTAGAGCAATTTCAACCAGACGGCGGAACTCCAGTTCATCCAACATAGCGTCAGTGTAACAAGTCTGGAAGGATCACCAAATGCGTGTGCAGTGGGTGATGGCTGGGATTTTTGCTGTGGCGATAGGGGTCTGTTGTGCCCATGCCCAGCCTACGATGCCGGTCGGCCAACTGGTTCGCGAGGTCGTCTATAACGAGCTTAACGACCACGTTAGTCATGGCTACTGGCGCTATTGGGTTGAGAGCCACTCGCCAAAGGAATCACTCCTCGAAGAATTTCTGGAGACCGCCGAGGGGCCCATCTCACGGATCGAGCGGAGCAACGGCTATCCGCTCGATGCCGTAGGGCGCCAGTTGGAGCAGGTAAAGCTTCATCGTCTGCTCAGCTCCCCCGCCGAGCAAGCCCGCCATCGCCAGGAGTACGACGATAATGAAAAGCGCATCGGCCGCATCGTCGCGCTGTTACCGGATGCGTTCCTCTATGAATACGTCGGGGAAGAGAACGGCTGTTATCGTTTGCGCTTCCGCCCCAAGCCGGATTATCCAGCCCACTCCATCGAAGCCCGCATCTTCCACGCCATGAGCGGGGAACTGTGGGTTAACGCCACGCACAAACGGCTGGTTCGTCTCGACGGCCGCCTCAATCAAGATGTGAGCTTCGGTTTTGGTATTCTGGGCCGGCTTTACCAGGGCGGTTGGTTCAGCCTGCAACGGACCCAGGTCAGCTCCACGGACTGGAAGACGGAGCGATTCGAGCTGCATATGAACGGTCGCGCCATTCTCTTCAAAATCATTACTCAAGAGATCAGCGAACTGCGAAGCGGTTTTTCTCCTGTAGCTGCAAGACTGGACCTGGTCAAGGGAGCGGCCCTGCTCTATCAAATCGAGCCTGGAAGCGCCCATGTAGCAGCAGCCAGCTTTTCCGCGGATCGCAATTCCTCAAATCCGTGAACCGGAAGAGGATCTCGATGCTGAACTGAAGGTGCGGGCTCCCGTCAGCGGCAAAATCAGCCGCTTTGCATAAGGGCTGTTATATTCATTGAATATAAATGACTTACACGCAGAATATTGGGTTGATTATGCTGAACATACTTAACATGATGTAGCAAATTTTCTGCCATTGTGTTAGTTTACTAACCAGTTAGTCAAATATGACTACCCCTACTCCATCTCGCACCCAGGCCGAGCGCGCCGACCAGACCCGTGCCCGCATCCTCGCCGCTGCTG
>OCZT010002890.1_pt1 | contig 17673 bp, 16 predicted proteins | sample 1539031 | NCBI WGS metagenome assembly OCZT01 (sample SAMEA3539308, study PRJEB22396) | soil metagenome | biome: tundra; feature: field; material: soil | place: USA | collected 2010-05 | depth 0.15 m | reverse complement strand
AAGTCCACGACATCGACCCCGGCGACGAGGTCCTCGAAACTCGCGAAGGCGCGGACGTTGAAGGCCCGTGCCAGGCGGTTGCATTCGGCCGGATTACGGCCCCAGACTCCCGCAAACGCGACGTCGTCGCTTGCCGCGATCGATACGGCGTGCACCGTCTCGGCCCAGTAGCCGGTGCCGACGAGCCCGACCGAGATCACCGCCCGATGGCTTGCAGGATGGACACCAATTCAACTCCCGCCGCAACGGGGTACTGGGACAACGGGACACTGACAAACGGGGTGTCGAACGTGGCGTCGCGATGAAGCAGGAATTTCAGGGCGCCCAACTCCGACGCGTGCCGGCCGAGGCCGTACTTCCTTCCAACCGAGAAAACGGTCGCCATGTGAGTGATGAGTTCCTGAAGACGCTCGACAGCGGCGAAGTCGCCTTCGAGATGAGCCGCATACAAGTCGACAAACAGGTCCGGGCAGACATTGCCGATCCCAGGAACGATTCCGTCTGCACCGGCGGCGAGGCACGTCGCGGCCTCCCTGTCGGACCCCGTCATCATGGATGAGTCTGAGCGGTCACCTATCGCCTCAAGGATCCGGAAGAACTCCGGCAATTCTCCTGAAGTGTCCTTGAGCCCTGAGATCACTTTTCGCCTGAGCAGATCAATGGTTACATCGGCCGCCAACTTCCGACCGACATTCCCAGGAACGTCGTATGCGATGACCGGAACCGGGCTGAACCCCGCGACGGTCTCGTAGTGAGTCGTGATTTCAGAATCGCTGACAACAGCATAGAAAGGAGGCGTGACGACGATGGCATCGACCGCGAAACCCGTGATCCAGCGTACCTGCTCCACCACCCTCGCCGTTGAACCGGCGACGGCTCCGGCGAAGATCGGGACGGCTCCCGCCACCGTGGACACCACGACGTCAAGGACCTGGGCGCGCGACCTGTCGTTGAGGTATATGGCCTCACCGCTCGAGCCGAGAGCGAAAACGCCCTGAACACCGGCATCAAGTTGGCGGTTAACGAGGCGCTCGAGGCTTCGCTTATCGACCGAGCCACCCGCGTCGAGAGGCGTGCAGAGCGGCGTAATGATGCCTGTGAAGGTCGTCATGTTGGCTTCCCTTGTCCGCCTTTCAGACGCGATGTTGATCCATGTACTCGCGGTCGAAGTCCAGGCCGTGTCCCGGCAAGTCGCTCGGCGTGAAGTACCCGTCTACGATCTTGACCGGGTTGCGCAGCGCCTTGAGTGCGCTGAGCGAGCCACCGTCGGTGTCCTCGGCGATGTAGGCGTTCGGCACCGCGCAGAGCACGTGCGCGGAGAGTTCCAGCATGAAATGCGGGGCCATCGGGCGGTTGAACGCGTGGCTCAGGGCCGCGATGTCCATGTACGGGGTGATGCCGCCGACCCGCACGATGTCGGCCTGAATGTAGTCGACGGCGTTTGCCATCAGGTAGTCCCGGAACTGGTAGATCGTGTAGATGTTCTCGCCGACGCCGATGGGCGTCTCGATCTGGCGGCGGAGCAGCGCGTGTCCGGCGATGTCATCGCTCAGGAGGGGCTCCTCGACCCAGGTGAGGTCAAGTCCGTTCAGGCCGTTGATGCGACGCGAGGCGATCTCGAGTCCCCAGCCCTGATTGGCGTCCACCATGAGCGGGAGATGCCCGATCACTTCCCGAATCTTGGTCAGGCGCTCGCGATCCTCTGCGACGTCGGGCTTGCCGATCTTAACCTTGAACGCCCGATAGCCTTTGTCGAGCCAGCCTTTGACCTGGTCGACAACCTCCGCCTCGGACATGCCGAGGTTGATGCCGCTTCCGTACACGGGCATCTTCTGGTGAACGCGCCCGAGCACGTCCACCAGGGGTCGCTTCTGCTCTTTCGCAAACATGTCCCAGAGCGCGATGTCGACTGCGCCGAGAGCCGTCGTCGTGAAGCCGGCGCCACCGAGATCGTGAAGGAACTTCCAAGCCTCGTGCCAAAGACCACGCGGCGAGACTTCCTTACCTACCAGAAACGGCGTGAGGCTGTGTTGTATAAGGGATTCGATCGTCTTGCCACCATCGCCCGATGTGTGACTGACTCCCGTGCCCACGACCCCGGTGTCCGACGTGATCTCGACCAGGACAAGCTCTATGTGCGTGACATGGTGAATCGTGTCACGCCACTCCCCGGTCAGAATTGGGAGCCTCGTCACCATCGTTTCGACGGATGCAATTCGCATGCTGGCGGCCTTTCGACTTGCTGTAGTGCTCGGTAGCCCCGAATTGACGCAGCGGCTGGCAATCAGCCCTTGACAGCGCCGGATGCTAGCCCTGCGACGAGCCCTTTCTGCGCATACATGAACCCGATCAGAATCGGAATGGCGGCGAGAACCCCTCCGGCGGTGAGGAATTCCCATCGAATGAAATTCTCGCCTATGAAGAGGCTCAGCCCCACCGGCATCGTCCTCGTCGCATCGCTGAAGCTGAACGTCAGGGCAAAGAGGAACTCGTTCCATGAGTAGATGAACGCGTACGTCCCTGCGGCAATGATCCCCGGACGCGCCAACGGCAAGATCACATAGACGAACGCCTGCAACTTCGAGCAGCCGTCGATGTACGCCGCCTCCTCGATCTCGAGCGGGATCTGGTCGACGAAGCCTTTCATGAGCCACGTGCTGAATGACATCGCGAAGGCGCTGTCTACCAGTATCAAGCCGATCTTGCTGTCGATGAGTCCGATTGTCTTGAGCTCGATGTAGAGAGGGACGATCAGCAGGATGCTCGGGAAGAGTTGTAGGAGCAAGACCCCGGCTAGTACCACCCGACGCCCGCGGAACCGATACCTTGACAGCGCCGTCCCGGCGAGAAGTGAACAGGGGATCGTAACCAGCGCAGTTCCCACGGCCACGAAGACACTGTTCCCAAGGTATTGAAGGAACGGCGTGCCCATGAGCAGATTCGGAAATGCTGAGAGTGTCGGACTTTGGGGAAGGATACTGCTCGTCGCCAGCTCACTCGGAGGGGTGATCGAGGTTATGAACATCCATATGTATGGGCCGAGTACTCCGACCAACCACGCGGCGATGAGGAAATAGACTGGCCGGATGCGGAACTTCGGCTTGCCATTTCGGGCGCGAACGATTGGCGACGCAGATATCCCGGCTGGACTCTCGCTTATTGCGGTCATGCGATCTCGCTCTTGCCAATTTGCCGCATATAGATGAGCACTAGGATCATGAGAAGCAGCGCCTGAGCGACTGAAAGAGCTGCTCCCGTACCAAAGTCCATCCCTCTGTAGGCAGTCTGGTATGCGTTAAGCGGAAGCGTGAGCGAGGCGTTCGCAGGTCCACCGTTGGTGAGTATCAGGATTAGGTCGAAGTAATTCGCCGTCCAGATCAACCGGAGGGTGGTTGTGATGAGCACCGTCGGCATGATGAGCGGAAGAACCACGTGCCAGAAGGAATTCCATCCATTAGCCCCATCAATCTTGGCGGCCTCAAGGAGATCTTCCGGCACGGCCTGCATGGCCGCGAGGAGCATGATGGCGAAGAAGGGAATGCCCTGCCAGACGTCGATGAAAATCAGCGTCGGTAGTGCCGTGTCCTGTCCTGCCAGCCAGGTGATCGGGGTCGACGCGAGGCCGATGATGCGCAGCAGGTGGTTGAGGATGCCCTGGTTGGGATCGAGGATCCACATCCACATGAGGGCGATGAGAATGCTTGGTGTTGCCCAGGGCAAAAGCACGAGGCTTCGAATAAGCCCGCGAGCTTTGATCGACCGGTTCAATATGAGCGCGCCTACCATGCCCAAAACAAGCTGGAAGGCGACGGCGCCGAAGGTCCACCAGACGGAGTTAACCAACGAGACCAGGAACGTGGGGTCCCCGAAGATGCGGAAGAAGTTGTCGAACCCGACGAAAGTCTGGGCTTTGAGGTTGAGAAGGTTCGTCGACGTCAACGACAGGTAGAGGGCGTTCAGTGCGGGATAGATGATGAAGCTGGCAAGTATCAGGAGCGCCGGCGCCAGCATGATCCACGGGACAGGCAGCTGCCGTCGCCGCGGCGCTTGCCTGGTTCGGGGCGGCGTGGTCGGCGTTCGAATGACTGCGTTCGCCACGAGCGATGGATCCTCCAGCAAAGAGCCGCTCCGGTGCGGAAAGCTTCTTGGCACCGGAGCGGTCTGATCAGCCGGTGGTTTTCGAGGAACCCCGGTTGTCTACTTCTGGCCTAGCGTCGTCGCGACCCCTTCAACGACGGCGTCGTTGGAATTCTTAGCGAGCAGCGCGCCCTGGAACAGCGGCTGCCACGTCTTCTGGGTCGCTACGGTCGTACCCGGAACAGCCGGCCAAGCGGTAACGTCGCCCGCGGCTGCCTGGATCGAGATCTGCATGTACTTGTTGGTAGCGAACTGCTTGTCGCTTGCCACGGACTGGACCACTGGCAAATAGCCGTTGGTCGAGAGCGTGATAGCGAGCTGGGCCTGCGTCTGAGCAAGGAAGGAGATCCACGCGAACGCGGCCTCCTTCTTGTTGCTGGCGGCGAGGACGGCGTTCGCGTTCATCGTTCCCATGTACGTCGTCTTCGTCGGGTCGCCGCTCGCCGAAGGAATTAGCGCGACACCGGTGTTGGCACTATTCCACTTGTCGAGCGTCTTCGCCAGACCAAGGTGGTTGATGATCATTGCCGCGTGGCCGGCTTCGAAGTTGGAGGTGATCTGCGCATAGCCGTCGTTAATCGCGCCCGGAGGCGCATACGGGAAGGTCGAGATGTACAGATTGTTCGACGTCTTAGTCGCAGCGCTGTTGAAGGCGACTCCACCGCTGGAGTCAAGGTACTGCGCGCCACCGGCGACGAGGAAGGCCGCCCACTGATCCTGGCCATTTGCACCACCGCGGATGTCGAATCCGTACTGGTTCTTGCTCGGGATGGTCAGTGCCTTTGCGGCCGCGACGAACTCGTCCTGGGTCTTCGGGACGCTAACCCCAGCCGCCTGGAAGAGATCGGTGCGGTAATACATGTAGAACATGAGGAACTTGTTCGGCATCGCGTAGATCGTCTTGCCGTCCGGGCCCGTCACGAACTTCCACATGCTTGGGATTACGTCGGCCTTCCCGGACCAGGCATCGATCTGGGGACCGAGGGGCTCGAGCACGTTCGCCTGGATCAACTGGCCGAACATGTTCGTATTGAGGTGGGTTGCATCCGGCGCGTTGCCGGCCGCGACCGCGTTGACCAGACTCTGATAGAAGTTCGGCTGCGCTATCGAGTCCTGAATGTTGACGTGAATGCCGGTTAGTTGCTCGAATTGACCAGCCAGATTCTTGATGGTCGGATCAGTTGTGTCATCCTGCCAGTACCAATAGTTGATGCTAGTAACTTTCGCCGGTGCCGGGGTCGCTGCCCCCGTCGCTGCCGCCGTCTGTACCGCGGCCTGTGATGCGCCCGGTGTCCCGGTGGAGCTTGCGCTCGCGCATCCTACGACCGCGAGGGTCAGTGCGATTGCGGCAATGGTCATGCCTTTTCGCGTTTGCATATCCTCTCCCTTGGGTTATGGGCAAGCCATCTTCCTGCGGACTGTCAGGTCGGAGCCTCGTGAACCGCGGGGAGATGGCGGTGTACCAAGACTAGGCTGGGGAACCTCCTTCGGCGACGGATTCTCAAGGCGGTATGGGGCTCGTCCGGTAACGGCATGTCCGGAGGAGCCCCGCCTGCGCCAACCTGGGACGCTGGTGCAGCGGGTCCACCCCCTATACGACGTCTCGCTAGTCCACTGTAACCATTCGCGAAACGTTTCGGTAGAGTATAACCCGCTCGTCAATGGTTTCAAGTACACGGCTCGCGGGGGCCTTGATGACTCGCTGTATTAGACCTTGAAATGCGCGCGCAAGAAGGTGAGGGCGCCGGCGGCCTGCGCCGGCGTGGCGTCCTGGACGATCACGGGCGCGTGCAAGTCGAGACTCGTATACAAGGCCGCGACCTGGTCGTAGTCGACGACGCCGTGACCATCGAGCGTATCTGCCCAGGCGGTGAGGTCCTTTGCGTGGAGGCAGATGATGCGATCGGCCAGCAAGGCGAATGAGTGCTCGAGCACGTCGTGGTGGGTTTCCGGCGACTGCCCTGAAAGGAGGTTGGTCGAGTCGGCGATGATCCCGACGAGTGACGAGTCGCCGCCGAGTTCCGAATAGAGACGGACGGCAGCGTCCGCGTCACGCACGATGTTCCCGCGTTCCGGCTCGACCGCCAGGACGACGCCGGCACCGTGCGCCGCGGCAAGCAGCAGGTCGAGCTCGGCGCGCATGTCGCGCCAGGCGGCTTCACTGCCGTTGTCCGGGTGGAACGCCCACATGTGTTCGGCGTCCCTGCTGCCCGTGCAAAGCGTCACCGCTGTCGCGCCAAACGCGGACGCCCTGACGATCAAGTCGACGGCCGCCGTTGTGCCCGCCCGTCGCAGCGCCGCGTCGGGATGAGACATGTTGTAGGAACACGACACACCCCAGCACGAGATTCCGGCCGCGGCGAAGTCTGCCCGGACGGCCGCCGGATCGATCCCACGCCACTCGTCGGCGCTCGGGATCGTCGCAAAGCCAAGGGCGCTGAGGTTGAGCTGAGCGAGCGAGTAGCCTGCCGCGGCGATCGAGCCCGCGACAGCGCGGGCCGAGCCCTTGGGGAAGACCCGCGCGAAGATGCCGAACTCCGGGGTCGTCACCGAAGCACCACCTTGCGACCGTCGTCGGCGCAACTCGCCGCAGCCGCGTCGATGAGGCGAACGGCCTCCACGCCGTCCGCCGGCGATGGGTTCGTTTCCACGTCGTCGAGAATCGATCGCGCGAACGACTCGACCTGGCGCTTGTACGGGTTGGTGTCCCCAAAGTGAGGGACTTGGGCGACACGATCGGCCTCCACGTAGAGCTCGACCCAGCTGCCCAGCTTGGAGAACACGTAGGGCGATCGAACACGGAGGTGGCCCAACTCGCCGTAGATATCCACGCCCTCCGACCACTCGCTGTGCACGCCCGCGGTCATCTCGAACGAGGCCAGCCCGCCACTGCTCGCGAGTCCGGCAGTTCCGTGCCAGGAGAAGTCGCCGCCGAGGGACGCCGAACGGGCACTGATCCAATCGACATCACCCGCGAGGTACCGGAGCATGTCGAAAACGTGGGCGCCGTGGGTCGCGAGACGGTAGCGCGCCGCATCCGCCTTGAACTCGTTCTCGACGGCACGAACGTCCTCGTCGTCGATGACCGGCGGGAACAGGGTATGCAGGATTGCATCTCGCGACCCCTTCATGACCCGGTACCACATGTTCATGCTCAGGATCGGCCCGATGCGCGCGACGTTTGCCCTCGCATACTCAACGCCGGGGTCGTGGCGCTTCATCGTTCCCGTCTGAAGGCGCACTCCACGTGCGGCCGCAGAATCCACGAGCTGCTGTGCTTCGGCCGTGGTCGACGCGAGGGGCTTCTCCATGAGCACGTGCTTCCCCAGCTCGATGGCGCGGAGGCCGAGCGGAAGATGGAGCCGATCAGGGGCAGCGATCAGCACGGCATCGAGGTCCATCGCCATCAATTCGTCGGAGTTCGTGAACGAAGCCACTCCGTATTGTGCGCCGACCATCGTGGAGAGCCGAACAGACGGATCGCTGACGGCAACGAGCCGCACATTCGCCGCCTTCTGTATCGCCGGCAGATGGGCGGTCTGGGCGATGCGCCCGCAGGCGATTACTCCGAGGGTGATTTGTCGCGTAGCACTGCTCACTGACCCCTGTCCTTTTCAAAGTTGGCCGCGGCGAGCATGGCCGCGCCCGTTGCGGCGGCATAAGGACCGATTGCGTCCATCGTCAGTCGCGGAAGCGGCCGCTCCGCGGCGTATGTCGAGCGGTTTCTCATTTCCTCCAGGGCGGATGGCAGGAGCCACGGCCCGGTCGCATGGCCGAATGTGCCGCCGATGGTCACCGTGGTGGGGTCGAGGGTGACGCACAGGATCGAGAGCGCCCGGCCGAGCATTGCCCCGCACAGCGTCAGCAGACCCGTCGCCCAGGGATCGCCCTGCTCGGCGGCAGCCACTATGTCGCGGGCCGAGTACGGCGCGATCGCGCCCAACCCGTCGAGGGTCTCCCGCGACGCCGGCGGAGGCGGAGTGACTGCGGCGAGCTCGGCGATGCCACGTCCGCTGGCGAACTGCTCGATGCAGCCGCGGCTTCCGCAGACACACGTGCGTTCATCCGCGTAGTCGACCGTGAGGTGGCCCAGCTCCGCGGCGAACCCGTGCTCGCCGACGATGATCCGGTCGCCGACCATGATGGCGCCCCCGAAGCCTGTCCCGAGGGTGAGAAGCAGCGCGACCCGGGACTCGTCGGGGGACCGGTCGCTCGTTGCGCGTTGGTGGCGTGTGATGCCATAGAGCGTTGCGTTGGCGTCGTTCTCGACGACTACGGGCCGGCCGAGTCGCTCCGACAACCGGACTCCAAGGTCGAAGTGGCTCTCACGGATAATCGGGGAGTAGACGAGCGTCGACTGGTTCCTGCTCACAAGCCCCGCCACGGCGACCCCGAACGCGCCCACCTGGTCGAGCCCGATCCCTCCCTCGGCGGTCACCCTCTCGATCGAGGAGTACACAGTCTCAAGGAGTCTGCCCTGCCACCGGCCCTGATGCTCCTTCCAGTGGCGAGCAGCGGTCGCGCCCGATTCATCGATAACCACGGCCGCGCTCTTCGTCCCTCCTACATCGATCCCGATGAAGTGAGTCACTGGGGCCGCACCCCTCTCGATGTCAGATCCAGGATGAAGCCCTGCACGGCCGAACGGGTCAGCGCCGCGTGCGCAACTGGGTCGTCATCCCTGGAGGGAAGCGTCACCAGCGTCGAGTTCTCGATCCGGGTGTGCCACTCCTCGGCCACGGCGATCGGGTGTAGAGGGTCGTTCTGCGCCGCGACGACGAGTGATGGCACGGCACTCTTGACCATCTCACCAGGAACGAATGCGGTCCAATACGCACCCATGGCGAGTCTCATGGCACGTTCTGCCGACCGCGGCTTTGTCACTTTGTTGCGAAGGCCTGATGCTGCACTGTCGGAGATCGTGGCGACCCGCCGGTACTCGTCGCTCGCGAGCAGCCTGCTGAGTGCGGAATCGGGGTCCTCAAGCAGATATGAGGCGATCAGGGCGTTCACCTGAAGGTGGGAGGCCGTGTCCGCGGTGTGGGAGGGACGAATGAACACGACTGCCGCGATGTCAAGCGATCCGCATCGAAGAAGCTCGAGAGCAACAGTGGCGCCGAGCGAGACGCCCACAACACAGACGCGTTTCGAGTCCAGGCCGAGCTGCCGTACGAGCGCGGTGACGTCGGCCGCCAGTTGACTTGGCGTGAAATCACTCGGGTTCCCGATGAACGCGGTGTCGCCATGGGCACGGAGGTCAGGTGCGAGCACGCCGAATTCAGGAGACTCAAACCCCGCGAGATAGCTGAGCGGCTGCGCCCGGGTGCCGGTAAGCCCGTGCAGGGCAACCACGATTCCGGGTCGGTCGGCATGGTCGAGGGCAAAGGCTGCGACGTGAGCGTATTCGGACGCGCCCGCAGCCCCCCAACCCGACGCCGGGTTGCCGGCCACCAAGGGTGCGGCTCCTTTCTGACTGGCCTTTCCAACGTGCTCGGGGCCGCGGACACCGCGTTCACGTCCGGGCTGCGACGACGATGAACCCTCGATGCTGGTCATCTCGGGATCGAGCGTGGGGAGGGCCCCTGTGTTGGCGACAGGCCGTTGGCCAACGGCCCCATCGGCACACGCGCCAACCTGGCCACGATTCATGTACCCGACCGCCGCTGGAGCAACTCCTCAATCTCCGCCTGCGTGGGCATGGCTGTGGAACACGCCCGCCGCGACGCCACGATCGCACCTGCGGCGTTGGCGAAGAGCAGCATGTCCATGAGTCCGAGACCCGATAGGAGTCCGTGGCACAGCGCTCCGCCGAAGCCGTCCCCTGCGCCAAGCCCATTGACCACCTCGATCGGCACCGGGGGGGCGATTGCAGTCTCCGTGCGGGTCTTGGCCAGGACGCCGGCCGGGCCCATCTTCACGACAGCGAGTTCGATACCGGCGGCGAGCAGCGCATCTGCCGCCCGGACCGGATCCGACTCGCCCACGACGACGCTGCACTCCTGCAGGTTTCCGACCACGATCGTCACTTGCTCAAGCGCTTTTCGACCTTCGATGCCCGCTTCTTCGGGCGATGCCCAGAAGGTAGGCCGGTAATCGAGATCGAGAACAGTGAGCCGGCGGCGATGCCGGGCTCGCCACGCGGCGTAATGGGCCTCGCGGCCGGGTTCCGCCGACAGCCCGGAGAGCGTCGCCCAGTACACGCCGGCCCGAGCGATCGACTCGAGGTCGAGCTCCTCCTCGTGGATGAACACTTCCGGCGGCGTGGACGTGCGGAAGTAGTAGAGCGGAAAATGGTCGGGCGGGAATATCTCGCAGAAGGCGAGAGTCGTCTTCGTGTCTGCGACTTCAGCCACGAAATCGTCCCGGACCCCGAGGCGACGGAGTTCCGTATGGACGAACTTCGCGAAAGGATCGTCACCAGTGCGTGTAATTACGGCGGCGGTGTGGCCCAGTCGTGCCGCGGCTACGGCGACATTGGTGGGACTTCCACCCAGGTAGCGCTGAAAGGTGTCGACGCAGTCAAGGGTGACGCCATCCTGGAGAGGGTATAGATCGATTCCGACGCGGCCGATCGTCAGCACGTCCAACGTGGAGGGATTGGCGGGTTCAGCCATGTGTTCGTGCCGATTCCTCTCTCAAGCCGTTCGCCTGAGACGAGGGAAGGCCCTCGCGTCGAACCGATTGAGCGACGCGCTCCGCGGCATCCGCCACCTGATCGGGCGTGAAACCGTAGTGGCGCTTCATGACTTCCGGCGGCGCGGATGCCCCAAATCGGGAGATTCCGTAGACCTCTCCGTTGCCACCGGCGAACTGCCACAAGGATTGGGGATGGCCCGCCTCCATGACGAGTCTGGGCACTCTCACTGGCAAGATTTTGTCACGGTAGCTCGCGTCCTGCTCGAGGAACTTCTCTTGTGAAGGCATGGACACGACCTGCGCAGCAATCCCGCGGTGCCGAAGAATATCTGAGGCTTCGACGGCTAGGGACACTTCGGACCCGGATGCCACTATTGTCACGGCGGGTACCGCGCCCGCGGGAGCTGGCCGGAGGATGTATGCGCCATGCAGTGCGTCACCGACCTGACCAGACCGGTCGAGAGGAGGCAGAGCGATGCGAGAGAGCACAAGGACCGACGGACCGGTGCGGTTGTTGAGGGCGAGCAACCAGCAGGAGATGGTTTCGTCGCCGTCCGCGGGTCGCAGCACCAGGGTGTTTGGGGTCGCACGCAGGGTCGAGAGCATCTCGATCGGCTGGTGCGTCGGGCCGTCCTCGCCGACGGTGATGCTGTCGTGGCTGAACACATGGATCACCGGCAGCCGCTGCAGCGCTGCCATTCGAAGCGCGTTCGCCTGATAGCTGGCGAACACGAGAAAGGTGCTCGAGAAGGGCCGGAAGATCCCGTGGAGTGCGATGCCGTTGGCAATCGCGCCCATCGCGTGCTCGCGCACGCCGAATCGGATGTTGCGTCCCGACCGGTTGCCCGTCCCGTAGTCGCCGCCGTCGTTGATGTATGCCATCGTCGCGGCGGCTAGGTCCGCCGCGCCGCCAACGATTCCCGAATGTGACGAGGCGAGGGCATTCAGCACCCGACTGCTCGTGAAACGCGCCGCCTCAGGCTGATCGAGGGCTTGCACCAGAGAGCGGACCTGGTCCTCTGCAATCGGCTCCTCGGACCGCCATTGATTGAATTCGGCGACGATCTCCGGATGAACGACCGCAGTCGCAGCGAGCGTGGCATTCCAGGCTGCGCGCGCCTCGGCCCCGCGGCTCGCGAAAGCCCCCCACATGACGCTGACATCGGGCGGGACCACGAACGGCTCCGCGAAATCCTCACCGAGGAACCGCTTGACGTTTGCGACCTCCGTGTCGTCGAGAGCTCCGCTGTGGATCCGCGGCTGGTCCGCGAAGGTCGAGCCGAACCCGATCTTGGTCTTCACGTGGACCAGGGAGGGCTGCCTGATGTTGTCGATCGCTTGTTGCGTGGCGGCGGCGATCCCCTCAACGTCGTTGCCATCGACAGGCTCCGAGACGTCCCAGCCGTGAGCGCGTAGCGCGGCGCAGGTGGCGTCGGCGTTGTGGGTGACTGAGGCCCGACTGTCGATTACGACATCGTTGTCGTCGTAGAAGACGATGAGCTTGCCAAGTTCCAGAAGCCCGGCGAGAGCGGTAGCTTCGAGCGCGACTCCCTCCATGAGGTCGCCGTCGGACACGAGGACGTACGTGCGGTGATCGATGATGGTCCCGGCACTACTGTTGAGCCGCTCCGCCGCCATCGTCTCTGCGATCGCCATGCCTATCGCATTGGAGATTCCCTGTCCGAGTGGTCCCGTCGTTGCATCCACGCCGGGAGTCAGGCATGACTCAGGATGGCCAGGGGTGATGCTTTTCCACTGGCGGAACGCCCTCAAGTCGTCTATCCCAACTCGGTAGCCGGCGAGGTGGAGCACAGCGTAGAGGAGAGCCGAACCATGCCCGGCCGACAGAACAAACCGGTCCCGATTGATCCATTCGGGATGTGTCGGGTCGGAGACTAGGAACCTGCTGAAGAGCGTGTGGAGGATCGGCGCCGCACCGAGCGGAAGACCGATGTGCCCGCTCTTGGCCGCCTGGATCTGGTCCAGCGAGAGGCCGCGGAGGGCAGCTATCGATCGCGCATCTGCCGCTGCGATGTTCGAAGCGCTTGTCGCGCATCTGCCACTGCGATGCTCGGAGCGCTTGTCATGGCGGGTTCTCTTCCTCTTTTCACAGTGCGAGCGGCCCTTGCGGACCGGGTGGTAGTCGCCTTCCAGATACATGCGGCTCCGCCGCCCTGGTCCGAAACCGAGGCCGCAATCGCCTACAGCCGAAGACCTTCACTCCAGGCAGTGCAAAGCGGCGGCGCCGATGGCGATGCCCTCGTGACGAGGCGATTGGGACCGATCGTCAGCGCGACGCCGCCTGCGGTGGCCCGCCTGACGGTGAACGTCGCGGCTTCCATGCCATTCCGGGCCGCCAGATTCGTCAGTGGCGCGATCGTGCCGAGCAGGAATCCCGTTTCAAGCACGCACACAGCCCGATGCGCCTCCGCGGAGCGAAAATGATAGGGTGACAACACTCTGAATGCCCTGTTCGATCCCATGTACTCTCCGCGAGAAACGGTTCGCGAAACGTTTCTCGGTTATCCTACACGGTTTCGTCTTCCAGCGGAGGGAGGGCGCCACATTCCGATGCGAGCGTGACAGTTCCCCGAGGCCCGCAAGGTGAACGTGTAAGCGGGCCGTCTGCGGATCTGATCCTGTTCGTCGCGATCTTGATGTGGTCTCTCAATCCGGTTGTCGTCAAGTTCGGCGTCGGAGAGATCAGTCCCCTCGCATTCCCGGTCCTCCGTTTCGGGCTCGGCGGCCTCGCGATGCTTGCCGTTCTGGGCGTGCGTGAAGGCACGCTCCGGGTCGCGCGACGCGACGTTCCTCTCCTGGTACTGACGGCGTTTTTCGGGGTCACTATCAATCAGGCCTGCTTCGTCTACGCCCTCACCAACACGGGCGCGAGCGACGTAGCTTTCCTGGGCGCCACCGGCCCGCTCGTGACCGTCTTCCTCGCCACCGCCATCGGCCTCGAGCGACTCGGAAAACGGCACTGGCTCAGCGCCCTCGCCGGCATGGTCGGAGTGGCCCTCATCGTGGGTGGCGGGGCACACGCCGGCCTGGGGCGGACGCCACTCCTGGGCGCTGCGCTCGCGCTCGGTTCAGTAGTCTGTTCAAGCGCCTCCGCGCTGCCGATTCGGTCGCTCCTGGGCCGCTACACAGCCTGGCGAATCCTTACCTACGAGATGCTCGCCGGTAGCCTGCTCCTCTTGCCGTTCGCGCTGCCATCGCTCGCCTCTCAGGACTTCGGGCGGGTTTCGGTCGCTGGCTGGGCCTCGCTCACGTACTCCGTCATCTTCACAGGCATCGTCACGAACCTCCTCTACTTCACCGCGATAGGCCGAGTCGGGCCCTCGCGAGCGGCGATCTTCGGTTACCTCCAATCGCTCCTTGGCGTCCTGCTTGCAGTCGCGCTCCTCGGGGAGAGCGTCCTGCCGATCCAGCTCGTCGGCGGGCTCGTTGTCATAGGCAGTGTTGTGCTGAGCCGGCGCCGGGCCGGGCAGCCTCGCGTGCGCAACTGGCGTCGGAGCGGAGTGCTCTAGCGAAACCTGCGGTCGTCTCGCCCGGGCTGGATTCGCGCGCCCCGGAGATCACCGCGGAAACCGAGTCGAAGGTCCACCCCTGTCGGTCACGATCGCGAGCCTCGAAGCCGCGCCAGAGCCGGGACGCTACCTTTCGCCATCATAGGGAAGGCGATCGTCGATGGCCTCGTCGCGGAAGGTGTCGCGGATCCACTTGTGCGCAGCGTCCTCCGTGACGAGCCACTCGCGCTTGTGGGCCGGCCCGGCCATCACGTTCAGGAAGTAGAGGTCGTAACCCGGGGCCGCGACGGTCGGGCCGTGGAAGCCGTACGGAAGGAGAGCCACATCACCCGTTCGGACCTCCTCGAGGAAGTTGATCTCGCCGGCCGAGGACGGATAGGCACGAATGTAGGCGACGGGGTCAGCGCCCGGCTGGGGCTCGGAATCCCGCGAGACCGCCGTCTCAAAGTAGTAGATCTCCTCGAGAGCGGCTTCAACGCCGTCGATGTCCGTGTCGTGCTTGTGCGGCGGGAACGAGGACCAGTTCAGCGAGGGCGTTATGACTTCCACGACCATGAAGACCGATGCGTGGAGGTTCGCCGGCGTTCCGAAGTTGTGGACTTGGCGGCTGTTTCGGCCCGAGCCGCGCAGTTCAATGGCGATCGACTCGCGCGGAACGTACACGGCGGGGAGGATCTCACTCGTGGGCGCCTCTGCCACGGCCACTCTGCCGTTTCCGGAGATCTCCACCTGGGAGAATGCCCCGAGGTACAGCACGTCGGAGGGACCGGTGAACACTGAGGTGCGCCCAGCGAGTTCCCGAGTTTCGCGTTCCTTGCCGTGCTCCCGGAAGGTCACCGTGAACGAACCCGCGAGGGGAACCACAATGCGCTCGACGGCAGCGGCAGGCAGGGTGAGCCTTTCCGTAGACGTCAGATTTGCGACGCGGAGACCGGTATGCTGCCAACCGTCGATAGCCCCGTCGATGACGGTCTCCCAGCCGTCTCTTGCCAGATCGCCGGGAGAGTACATCCAATCAGCGCGCTTGCGAGCTTCGGTACTGAGGTCTTGGGCCACCATTCACTCCTCGATTGGGCTTGTGCCTTTGCTTGCCGCGACCGTTTGCTGCCGCCGCGATGTCTACGATGCCCCGTGAACGAGTCTGGTCGCGATGTCGACGTGGGCTGCGACGTCGCCATCCGTCGGGTAGAGCAGGCTGCGCCCGACGACTAGCCCGCGGACACCAGGCAAGCGAAGCGCTTCCTCCCACGAAGCGTACGTCCTCTCGGGATCGAGCGGCGAATCGCCACCGAGGAGGAGGGTCGGCAGCGTCGTAGCGGCCATGACGCGCTCCATCTCCGGCACAACCGGGATCTTCAGCCACGAGTACGCGGAGCTTCCTCCGAGCCCGCTGGCGATTGCGATCGAGTGACTGACTGCCTGGGCGTTCAACTCGTTGACGAGCTTGCCGTCGTCTCTCCGCGACGACATGAACGGCTCGAGCAGGATGGGAGTCTTGGCCGCTGTCGCGGCGTCCACTACCCTTGCCGCCAGATCGAGAAGGTCTGCCGTACGATCATCTTGCAGGCAAATGCGTACCAGGATCTTGGCGCCATCCAGGCCGGAGCGGACGATGGAGTCCATGTCGTAGCCTGTCAACCGGTCGTCGATCTCGAACGTCGCGTCCGCGAGACCGCCCCGGTTCACCGCACCGATCGCGAGTTTGTCGTGAAGCGCCCCCAAGAGGGCAAGGTCCTCAAGAATGTCGGCGGTACCTAACACGCCGTCGACTCCCGGCCGGGAAAGGGCAAGCACCAGACGCTCTAGCAGCTGGTAGCGATCGGACATGACGTCCGACTGAGACCCTGTGGAGAACACACCGCGCGCCGTGTGATCCGCCGCGATGATCATGAGCCGACGATCCCCCCGCAAGAACGGACGTCGCTTTCGCTCCTGCAGGGTGGTCATGAGGGACTCAGGGCGCTCTGCACGAGTCTCTCTGACGTGGTCGAAGTCGACCTTTTGCTCTCCCGGCTTGTGTCGTCGAGCCGGCGCGGCGATAGGGTCCGACATGTGCTGAAAACACCGCCTTGACGTTGAATATGTGGGGGTGGGTCGCTGTCTGGCCGCGCACAGCTGAGCGGAGGAACAGTCCGGACAGCTGGCTCCTTCGGCTGCTGGGCTCCCAGAAGTCGTTGAAGGCGTGCTTGAGACGGTTTGGCGGCTCAAATCCTATGATAACCCGGTGGGGTCGGGATTGACTGGGCTCGCAGCCCCCCAACGCCAGGTTGGCGCGGCGTCCCTAGAGCGAGTCAGTCGCCGCGAACGTCGGGTGGATGCCACTGGGGGCGGCCGACCGACCCCGCGCAGCGCCAGCCGACGCAGGAGCAACGGATGCCGGAACCAAAGCCTCGTCCTCGCGTGGTGGTGATCGGCGACCTCGTGGTCGACGTCGTCCTGGCACCGGCCACCGAGCTTTTGATCGGAACCGATGTACTCGGCCGGGTGATGCTCCGCCAGGGCGGCTCGGCGACCACCACGGCCCGCTGGCTCGGTCGAAGCGGTGCCCGCGTCTCGCTCATCGCCGCGGTCGGGCGGGACGCCGAGGGCCGCGCGCTCGTCCGGACGATCCGCGCTGACGGCGTCACGCCGCATGTCGCCCGCATCACTGGGCGGCCGACCGGCCGGGTCGGCGTCTTCGTGTCACCCGGCGGTGAGCGCTCCTTTGTCCAGGATCGTGGCGCGGCGCTTCACCTGGCTCCGGAGCATCTGCGCGACGAGTGGTTCGCTTCCGCCGAGCTCGTCCACATCCCGACCTACTCGCTGCTCGACCAGCCGCTCGGGGATGCCGGGAAGCGGGCGGCCGAACTCGCCCATTCCGCCGGGGCCCTCGTCACGGTCGACCTCTCGTCGGCCGGTCCGCTCTTGGCGATTGGACGGCAAGCGGCGATCGAGGTCGTCCGCGGCACGCAACCCGACCTCCTGTTCGCGGCCGGAACGGAGGCCCGAGCGCTCGCCGACAGTGACGAGGCGCTCCTCGACATTGCCCCGATCGCGGTTCTCAAGCGCGGCCCGGGAGGGGCCACGATTCTTTATCGTGAGGGAACGGCGGTGCTTCGGATTGAGGTGGCCGCGAAGGCAGTCCCCGCGACCGACACGACCGGTGCGGGCGACGCCTTCGACGCCGGCTTCATCCTCGGCTGGCTCGCCGCCCGACGCGACGGCGAATCGACTGCAGCCGGCCTGCGCCGCGGCGCCGTCTTGGGCCATCGCATGGCGACCCGGCAACTCCTTCGGCCCCGCGAGGAGCTCGCCTTCGGCTGACTTGCGCGGCGGTCCGGGCGGAGGCATAACGGCGCGGCCGAGGGCCCGGGCGGAGGCCGCGCTACCA
>OCZT010002889.1_pt1 | contig 17686 bp, 14 predicted proteins | sample 1539031 | NCBI WGS metagenome assembly OCZT01 (sample SAMEA3539308, study PRJEB22396) | soil metagenome | biome: tundra; feature: field; material: soil | place: USA | collected 2010-05 | depth 0.15 m | reverse complement strand
TTTTGTTGTCCTCTTTCCCTGGCTTTTCGTTTTTGACTATTTCTTTCTAATGTACGTAAACTAATTTGCCCTACAACATCAACAAATTCCGGTTCAATTTCTTTTGGTTTGCCTGTGGTAACTTCTACAGTTTCCAAAGCATCAGGTTTTATTCCCTGCCTGTTTTGCGATTGAATTTTTTTAACTTCTTCAATTGAAACAGGATAATGCTTTGTACTTTCCGGCATAGAGTACCACATGATGTTTCTGAAAATATCTTTTTTTATAAGAAAAGCTCTTCCCTTTGCAACCTCCAACACTTCTGCATCATCAGGAAAATATTGCAATGCATCAAGATAAGTATCCAACTCATAATTTAAACAGCACTTTAACCTTCCGCATTGTCCGCTAAGCTTTGTTTGATTGATGCTTAAATTCTGGTAACGGGCAGCCTGCGTGTTCACACTTTTAAAATCAGTAAGCCAGGTAGCACAACACAATTCTCTTCCACAACTTCCTATGCCACCAACTTTGCCGGCTTCCTGCCTTGCGCCTATCTGTTTCATCTCCACCTTAACCTTAAATTCAGAAGCATATACTTTTATCAGTTCTCTAAAATCAACTCTGTCATCCGCAATGTAAAAGAAAGTTGCTTTTCTGCCATCAGCCTGAATTTCAACTTCAGCCATTTTTAAATCAACTTTTAATTGCCGGGCTATGGCACGGCTTCTTATTAAAACATCTTTTTCACGGGCTTTGTTTTCCTTCCATTTGTTGATGTCGTTATCCGTTGCTCTTCTTAATATTTTTTTAAAATCCGGGTTATCTTCTTTTAAGCCTTTTTTCTTTAACTGAAGACGAACCAATTCGCCTGTTAAACTAATGGTGCCAACATCAAAACCACTAATGCCTTCAACAGCTACAATTTCGCCTTTATCAAAAAGATGCAATGAAGTGTTACGGTAAAAATCTTTGCGGCTGCCCTGGTTAAAAGATATTTCCATGATGCGGCAACTGCTTTCAGGGTCGCTGAATGGAAGGTTTGCCAGCCAGTCATGCACATTCATCCTGTTGCATCCGCCAGTGCTGCAACCACCATTACTTTTACATCCGCCCGGTTTTCCGCCTGTTGATGTGCTACAACTTGTGCAACTCATATAGCTCGTAATTAATTGAAATAAAAAAAAGGATTATGTAGCCGGCAGATGAATTGCTATTAAGCTTCAGTGGCGTCGCACTCTTCTACAGCGGTTATATACTGAGCCTTAAATTTGCCTGTGTAATTGCAAACCTTATATATATTATTTGTAATGCTCAATGTTGCTATACTTAAAGTGTGACACAATCCCGAAACTTCGGGACTTAAAAAGCTGGTTCAAAAAAATTTTTTCTTACAACGCCGACCTCAAATTCCTGTTCCTCAATTAACCAAAATTAGCGAATTATCCTTAATAATATGATACAGCCGGATGCAGAGGGCATGAAACAACATTTTTGCATGCGCATTACGCTCAATGTAATAAGTGGCTTTATCCAGCTCGGTTATAATTGCCTGCTGCGCAGAAAGACTGCAAAGCTTATTTAAACGAAGGGCAAAATCTTTTTCTTTTTCGGGCATGTTACTGAGCGGAATGCTGAGGCTTGTGCTTTCTTCAATAAACCTGACCCTTACTGCCTGCTCCAGTAAATGAATAAAATATCGTAGAAATTGTTTTTGCTTTTCCCTGCCGAGTTTGCTTATTTCATCAATCCATTTTATCTGGGCAATGGTATTATTTTTTGCAATTGCATTCAGCCATTCTCTTAACATGCTTTGCCAATCTTCTTCGGCGTGTTGCAGCATTTGCAGAGACTCGCGGTAATTGCCTGCACAAACACCGGCTATTTGTCTTGCTTTATTATTTTCAACGTTTCCTCTTGTTATCAATGCCTCTTCAATTTCTTCATCGGTTAATGCAGGAATTTTTACGAGTTGTGTTCTTGATAAAATAGTGGGAAGAATAGCGCTTTCATCTTCTGCAACAAAAATGAATAAGGTATTGGGTGGTGGCTCTTCAATTAATTTTAAAAGCTTGTTGCCTTCTTTGCCCAAAAATTCCGGCATCCACATGATAAGAATTTTGTATTGGCTTTCAAAACCTTTTAAATTTAATTTGTGGTTGATGTCTTCCACTTCGGCGGAGGTAATATTTCCCTGCTTGTTTTCTGCGCCGATAAATTGAAGCCAGTCATATACATTGCCGTAGGGAAAGCCGGAAATAAATTCTCTCCATTCATTGATGTAATCAGTGCTTTTTGGTTTGTCGCCGGGTTTTCTTGTAATTATGGGATAAGAAAAATGTATATCAGGATGAACGAGTTTATCTGCCTTAATGCAGGCGGGGCAAATGCCACAGGAATCTCCCTCACCCCGGCCCTCTCCACGGAGTGGAGAGGGAGAAGCCTCAACTTCTTCAAAGAGTGAAGACTCATTTTTTTTACTTTCTTTTGCTGAATTACAAACGATGTATTGGGCAAAAGCAATAGCAAGTGATAATGCTCCGCTACCTTCTTTGCCCAAAAATAATAGGGCATGGCTTAAACGGTTTTGCTGAACCATTTGCACCAGTTGTTCTTTTACAGTCTGCTGACCGATTATGTCTTTGAATTGCATGGATGCAAATATAAAACCTCACCTAATCCTCTCCAAAGGAAAGGACTAAAGTAAATGAATTAGTGAATAAGTTTAATTGAGATACTTTGTAATCTCTTCGCTCATAGGCTTAACCTTACTATCGAACTTGGTAATCAACACCCCATTTTCGTCTAACAAAAACTTGGTAAAGTTCCATTTTATTTCTGCGTCCAATACGCCATTCTCGTCTTTATGAGTGAGCCATTTAAAGATTGGTGCAATATCATCTCCTTTAACTGAAACCTTTGCTGCCATTGGAAAAGTAACGCCATAATTCTTTTTACAGAATTCTTTTATCTCAGTATTGGTGCCGGGTTCCTGTCCTCCAAAATTATTTGCAGGAAATCCAACTATCACTAATTTATCACTGTACTGAGTGTACAGCTTTTGCAGATCTTCATATTGGGGAGTATACCCACATTTGGAAGCTGTGTTAACCACTAAGATTTTCTTTCCCTTAAATTGTTTAAAGTTTATGGTACCGCCATCCAGGCTTTCAACTTTAAACTTAAAGATGGAATTTGTTTTTTTCTCAGGAGAAAAGAATGATGTAAATAAAATGACACTTGCTATTAAAAGTATTTTTTGCATAAAATTTATTTAATGTAAAATTATAAGAAATGAGGCTTAGAAATGGATATTTTTATTTAGAGGCAAATGCCAACGTTGCAATGCTAAGCTTTGTTTCTTCAATCTTTAATATTTCTGCACTGCAGGCTTCTAAAGTTGCACCTGTAGTAACAACGTCATCTACGAGCAATATATGTTTGCCTTTAATTTCCTGCGCATTATTTATTTCGAAGCTGCCTTCAACATTTTCCCATCGTTCAGTCCGGTGCTTTTTAGTTTGTGTTTCGGTGAAACGTTTTCTTACAACATTGTTTTTTATTACCGGTACATCCATTACTTCAGACATGCCATTGCATAAGATAGTTGCCTGGTTATAACCTCTTTTAAATTCTTTATCGGCAAATAATGGCAAGGGAACCAGTGCATCAATTTTAGTAAAGCGGTTATTGCTCAATAAGCTGCTACCCATTATAGCACCAAGATATAAACCAACATTTTTATTGCTTTTATATTTAAATTCATGAATGAGCGTTTGTATCAATGTTCCTTTGGTAAAATAAAACTCGCTCATGGCAGCCGTTAAAGCCAACCTTCCCCAAAATATTTTTTCCACAGGATTATTAGCATGCAGGGCAAAGTTTGTATGCGGCAATTCATTTACGCAGTGGTGGCAGAGAAGATTATCATCTTCCACCAGATCACTGCCGCAACCGGTGCAAACATGAGGATAGAAAAGATGAACTAATGGAGATAATATATTTGATCTAAAGTTCAATGGGTAACTATTTTAGAATAAATATTGATATAGTTCTTCCACTTTTCCTAACGCTACTACTTCAATACCTTGCCTGCCTGTCGGCAGGTTTAATTTTTGTTTGCCTAAACCTTTAGTGTTGTATTTGCTTACAATGATCTTTTCAAAACCAAGTTTTTCAGCTTCCGCAATTCGTTGCTCTATTCTGTTTACTGCTCTTATTTCTCCGCTTAATCCTACCTCACCCGCAAAGCAAATGTGCAATGGAAGTGATACGTCTTCATAAGAGGAAAGTAATGCGCTAAGCACAGCAAGATCTATCGAAGGATCTTCAACCTTTAATCCGCCGGCAATATTTATAAAAACATCTTTAACTCCAAAATGAAATCCACCCCTTTTTTCAAGGACTGCCAGTAAGAGTTGTAATCTTCTCAGATCAAAACCGGTATTGGTTCGCTGAGGCATGCCATATACACTTTGTGTTACCAATGCCTGCACTTCGATTAATAAAGGACGAATCCCTTCGATTGTTGCAGCAATAGCAACACCACTTAACTGATCTTCTTTTTGAGTAATGAGAATTTCAGATGGATTGCTTACTTCTCTCATTCCATTACCTGTCATTTCATAAATACCTAATTCTGCAGTTGAGCCAAATCTGTTTTTAAGTGTTCGTAAAATGCGGTAAGCATAATTCCTGTCGCCTTCAAACTGAAGAACAGTATCAACCATATGTTCTAAAATTTTTGGTCCGGCAATGCTGCCATCTTTAGTTATATGTCCTATTAAAAAAACCGGAGTATGTGTTTCCTTGGCAAACTTTTGAAATTCTGCTGCACATTCCCTTATCTGCGACACACTGCCGGGAGAAGATTCTACATACTGCGATTGCATCGTTTGAATAGAATCAACAATAACCAGTTGCGGCTTTAATTTTTTTATTTCCTGAAAGATGGTTGAAGTATTTGTTTCGGTAAGCAGGTAAAAATTTTCATTTTGAACTTTTAATCTGTCTGCCCGCATTTTAATTTGCTGCTCGCTTTCTTCCCCGCTTATGTAAAGTGAAACAATATTATTAAGGTGTAATGCATCCTGCAGGAACAAAGTTGATTTACCAATACCAGGCTCGCCGGCAATAAGCACTATGCTTCCGGCAACTATACCGCCACCTAAAACACGGTTAAGTTCTGCATCTTTGGTTATAATTCTTTTTTCTTCTCCGCTGGTGATCTCACTTAAAGAAATTGTTTTTAATCTTTTATCTGTTCCTGCAAATTCCTTCCAGTCATTTTCTTTTTTATCCTTGTCTTTATGAATCACTTCTTCCACAAAAACATTCCATTGATTGCACGAAGGACATTTGCCCAGCCACTTCGCACTTTCGTATCCACAGTTCTGGCAAAAAAAAGCTGTCTTTGTTTTACTCATTTGTCTTTTAATGTAAGCGTAAATTAAAGAATGTTTTGTTGAAGAATTAAAAAACAGGATTGGGTTTTTAATTATGATCCCTCTAAGAACGATATGAATTTTAAAGAAAAATTTCTAAAGCTGTTGCAGGATGTTATAGGTAAACAATTTCTTATTTACAAAAATTATAAGTTGATATAAAAATATAGATCGCCTAATCTCTTTTTTATCTAAAGCAAAAGGGTCAGTATTTCTACTGACCCTTTATACTTACTAACCCATTAAATTCTATTGCTAAATTACAAATTGCAAACACATAAACAAATTAATTTTTAGGATTGTGAATAAATTTTCTGATTCTCTAAAATTTTTCCTGCATGGTATGATTAAAAATATCCTTTGGTTATCAACTACTTATATTTTATTATAGAGTTATTTAAAGAAAAAATCAAACCATAATTTAAAATATATTTAGTTTATATAATAAACTAATTTATGTTTGTGACAAATTTATAATGATGAACAAGCTTTTCTTCCTTTTGTTATTAATTAATTATTCAGCGCAAGGACAAACAAATATTTCAGGAAAAATTCTTGATAATAAAAATAAACCTCTTTTAGGCATTAGTATCAGTTTAAAAAATACTTATGACGGAACAACTACAGATTCATCAGGAAATTATTCATTTATTACCGAAGAGAAAGGTGAGCAAACTTTAGAAGCGTCAGCAACAGGCTACAAACCCTTTGAACAAAAAATTAATTTAACCGGAATTCCTGTAACAGTAAATATTTCTTTAAAAGAACTTGTTACAGAATTAAAAGCCGTGGTTATAAGTGCTGGTACATTTGAAGCAAGTGATCAAAAGAAAACTACAGTTTTAAATCCCATCGATATTGTTACTACTGCCAGCGCTAATGCAGATATAACGGCTGCGATAAAAACTTTACCGGGAACACAACAGGTTGGTGAGACCGAAGGACTATTTGTTAGAGGTGGAACAGCAAACGAAAGCAAAACATTTATTGACGGCACTTTGGTAAATAATTTTTATTACAGTAGTGAGCCAGGTCTTGCACAACGTGGCAGATTTAACCCTTTTATTTTTAAAGGAACCATTTTTAGTGCAGGAGGATATTCAGCTTTGTACGGGCAGGCATTATCATCTGCATTAATTTTAGAATCTATTGACTTGCCCGAAAAAAGTTCAGCAGATCTCGCTGTTTCTTATTTATCAGTTGGTGCAGGATTACAGCAATTAGCTAAAAATAAAAAATCTTCATGGGGAATCTCATATGACTATACAGATCTAAGACTTGCTTATAAATTGATAAAGCAAAAACCAGATTATTTTAATATTCCTGTGTTACATAATGCAGATGCCAATTTCAGAATTAAAACATCTAAAACAGGGATGCTTAAATATTATGGAACATTCAGCGCCACCAAAGTAGGTTTCAGGTATGCGGATATAGATTCGCTGGGAATGAAAGATGCTTTTAAACTCAAAAATTTAAACATTTATCAAAATTTATCATGGAAAGAAAAAATAGGTATGGGCTGGAGGATGACAGCAGGATTTTCTTTCAGTACAAATAAAGATAACATTAGCAATGAGTTTCAAAATGAAAATAATGAGAAGCAAATTGTAACTAATCCTGGTTTGTTTGCATTCAAAAATTTTGATGTAATGACATATGGAAGTTATGTAAACGGGAAAATCGTCATAGAAAAAAAGCTTAAAGGATTAAGTGCTCTTCGCTTTGGAAGTGAATATAATTATAGCAATGATAAAACTGATTTTACTTTATATAATGGAAATAAAAGTACAGAGACTGTAAGGGAAAATTTGTTATCAGGCTTTGCTGAGACAGATATTTATATAACCAACGATATTGCTGCCAAGATTGGCACAAGAGCAGAGCATTCATCATTGCTTGATAAATGGAATATAGCTCCGCGAATTTCTTTAGCGTATAAATTTGCTGATAACAGCCAGGCATCGGTTGCTTATGGAATTTTTTACCAGGATCCTGAAAAAAAATATTTGCCTTCTTTGAATACACTTGATTTTTCAAAAGCCACTCATTACATAGCGCAATATCAAAAGTTAAATAATAATCGAACTTTCCGGGCAGAACTTTTTTATAAAAAATACCAGGATCTTTTTAAAACCTCAACCTCCATAGGGCAGGAAATAGCAGTAAACAACAATGGTTATGGAGATGCAAAAGGTTTTGAATTTTTTTGGAGGGATAAAAAAACAATTAAGAATGTTGATTATTGGGTCTCTTATTCTTACCTGGATACTAAAAGAGATTTTTTAAATTATCCATCCTTAATAGAGCCCTCATTTGCTGCAAAGCATACCGCATCGCTTGTTGTAAAAAGATTTGTAACAAAACTTAAAACAGAGTTTAATGGTTCTTACACATTTGCTACCGGCAGGCCTTACTATAATATTCGCTATGATAATGCTGCTAATAACTATAAAATTTTTGACGCAGGTAAAACCAAAGATTACAACAGCCTTAGTTTTAGCGTGAACTACTTACCTAATATCGGCAAAACCAACGCAAGTAAGTTTACTGTTATAGTTTTTTCTATTACGAATGTATTAGGCAGTAACAATATCTACACTTATAATTATTCTTATAATGGCTTAAATAAACAGCCCGTAACACCACCGGCAAAAAGATTTTATTACCTGGGATGCTTTATCAGCTTCGGAATTGACAGAACAGAAAATACTATTAATAATTTAATCTTATAAAATTATAATCATGGAAAATAAAGACTCTAAATTATGGGAGCTGGCACAAAAAAGGGCAAGCTTTAAACATCATTTGACAGTGTATATTATTATGAATATATTTTTTTGGCTGATTTGGTACTTTACCGGTCAAAATTATTCCGGACGAATGAGGTTCCCATGGCCTGTATGGCCTATGGCAGGCTGGGGTATCGGGCTGTTGTTTCATTATATGGGAGCTTATGTTTATCCAAAAAGTAATTCAGTGGAAAGAGAATACCAGAAATTAAAAAACAAACAATTATAATTCAAATAAATAAAAATTAAAAAATGAAAAAGACAATTTTATCAGCAACTATTATCTGTTTATGCATAACAGCATTCGCTCAAAGTGATAAATATGCCGGAGCAATGAAGAAAAATATAAGCATGCTCGATTCTGCAATGCAAAAAGGAAATGCCAAAGAGCTTGCAAACAATTTTGAAAGAATTGGTGATGCAGAAAAATCGCAGTGGCTGCCTTATTATTATGCCGCTTATTGCAATGTAATAAGTACATATACAGAAAAAGACAAAACAAAGAATGACGCTATTGCAGATAAAGCCGAAGAATTAATAATAAAAGCAGAAGGGCTTGCAGGCAAAGAAAATTCTGAAATTGCAGTGATAAAAAGTATGATTGCATCTGCTCACATGATGGTTGATCCTCAAAGCAGGTATATGCAATATGGCGCAACATCCGCTTCTAATATTGAAAAAGCAAAAGCATTGGATCCTTCAAATCCACGTCCTGTTTACCTGGAAGGTCAGGCAAAACTTTATACCCCTGAAGCATTTGGCGGCGGTAAAGATGTGGCAAAACCATTGTTTGAAAAAGCGCTTGCTATGTTTGATGCTTTTAAGCCTGCAAGTGAATTACATCCAACATGGGGAAAGTCTGCAACACAATATTTTTTAGCACAGGCAAGTAAATAATTCTATATGAATGAAAATGAAAAAATAATGACAGAGGCAGAAAGCCTTTCCATTATTTCCGGTATGATAAACCGTGCAAGAAACCGCTTTAGCGAAACAGGAACATTGTATTTACTTTGGGGCTGGGTGATTTTAGTTTGCTGCATATCGCAGTTTGTATTGATATATTTTTTAAAATACCCCAAAGGTTACCAGGTTTGGTTTTTAACATGGCTTGCTGTTATCTATCAATTTATATACCTGGCAAAAATTAAAAAAAGAAGAACTGCAAAAACATATACTGATGAAATTGCGGGTTTTGTGTGGTTCACTTTTATGATATGCGGCGTTATAATGGTATTCATCTTAATACAATTAAAAGCGTACGAAAGCATTAACCCATTGATATTGGTATTATATGGTATGCCTACTTTTTTATCAGGAATAATCTTAAAATTTAAACCACTTGTAACAGGAGGAATAATTTGCTGGTTGCTTGCAATTTTATCTCCTTTTATTAATTACGAATACCAATTGTTATTATTAGCCTGTGCCGTAATTGCGGCGTGGATAATTCCCGGTTATTTATTAAGAGCAAAATTTAAAAAAGAAAATTAATAATTATGGAAGAAGAAAAATTTTCTGAGAAAGAAAGCCTCAAGCTTATTACAGAAATGATACAGAAAGCAAAACATAGCTTTCATGAGAACGGTACCAGTGCTATTTTGTGGGGAAGTGTTATAGGCATTGCAGGGCTCGTAAATTTTGCAGAGTTGTATTGGCACTTTTACATTGGTTTTGATGTTTGGTTAATAGTTATGGCTGCAATTATTCCGCAGGTATTTATTTCAATAAGGAAAAGTAAACAGAAGCAGGTAGTAACACATATTGAAGGGGTAATGGATACCATCTGGATAGTATATGGCATCAGCATTTTTGCCCTGATGTTTTATTTTAATATTGTGCCTGGAGTTACGGATAAATTTGTTGCATTGGAAGGAACTTCTATCATTCAAACTAACGCAAATGGAACTACGCAGCCATTTCACTTTTTCCCTTTAAGCTATGGCTCATTACTGCTAATGTTGTATGCAATTCCAACACTAACAACAGGAATTGTACACAAGTTTAAACCCATGTTTTGGGCAGCCATTTTATGTTATATATTTTTCATTATTTCATGCTTTACATCTACTGCTTATGATATGCTGTTGAACGGTTTGGCAGGAATTTTTAACTGGTTCATTCCGGGATTGATATTAAGAAGAAAATTTTACGGACAGAAAAAAGCAGTTAATGTTTCAAGAACTTGATCCCATATTGCATGCACCTTTGCGGCTGGCTGTTATCAGTTTACTTTTAAGTGTAAAGGAAGCAGAATTTACTTTTATTAAGGAGAAAACAAATTCCACTGCCGGTAATTTAAGTGTACAGATAAGTAAACTTAAAGAGGCTGCTTATATTGATGTAACCAAACAATTTAGAAACAATTATCCGCTTACAATTTGTAAGATAACACCTAAAGGAGTTAATGCTTTTGAAAATTATGTAAAGGCATTACAAAGTTATATGCACCTCAATAATTAACATGGATACAACTTTATATTACTGATAACTCATTACCGGTAATTTGTTCCTTATGCCTTAACTTTCTTCTACTATTTTTTCATCCACTGCATTGGCAACAATAGCTGCACTTACTTTTTTAAGAGGATTTTTTCTATTCTCTTCAAAAGTTTTCCTGTTGTTAATAATATCTATACATGTAAAAATTGCGGCTCTAAAAGAACCTTCATCAGCCTGATTTTTTCCTGCAATATCAAATGCAGTTCCATGATCGGGGCTTGTTCTTATACCCGCAATTCCGGCAGTGTAATTAACACCTTCACCAATTGATAATGATTTAAAAGGTATCAATCCCTGGTCGTGGTACATGGCTAAAACGGCATCAAATTTTTCATACTGTGCCCTGGCAAAAAATGCATCGGCGCTAAAAGGTCCCATTACAAGCATATTGCGTTGCTTGGCATCTTTAACAGCAGGCTTAATAATTTCTTCCTCTTCCTTACCTATCAAACCTTCATCACCGGCATGCGGATTTAATCCCAATACGGCGATCTTTGGTTTATCTATTCCAAAATCCTGTTGCAGACTTGCATGCAGAATATGCAGCTTACTGGTAATATTTTCTCTTGTAATATATTGGGCTATATCTTTTACCGGCACATGTTCAGTAACTAATCCTACTTTTAAATTTTCGGCGGTTAGCAACATCACTACATCTTTTACGCCGAAGAAATTTTTTAAAAACGGAGTATGACCTGTATGATTAAATTCAGCGCTTTGTATATTTTTTTTATGGATAGGCGCTGTAACCAATCCATGAATTTTATTTTCTTTTAAGGCTTGTGCAGCAGCCAATAAACTTTTTATAGCATACTTTCCACCGATTTCATTCATTACTCCCGGCGTTATTGAAACTTCTTCTTCCCAGCAATTGTATACATTTGCCTGTTTATGATTAACTCTTGAAAGCTCTTTAATGCTCATGAAATTGAATACTATTTCCGGCACACTTTTCCTGTAAAAATTAATCACCTTATTACTGGCAAACACCACAGGGGTACATATTTCCAATATCCTGGCATCTGATAAAGTTTTAATAATAAGTTCGGCGCCTACACCATTTACATCGCCGCATGTAAAACCGATTATTGGTTTATGTTCAGAAATACCTGGGTTCATTTTATACAATATTTTTCTGTTGCAAGGTAATAATTATAACCGCTCTAATAACAGCTGTCTTAAAACTGAAATCTGCTGGCGAAGTAATTTGTAATTTGCAGGAAGCATGTATACACTAAAAAAATCTCTTGGTCAGCATTTTTTAAAAGATGAGAATATCATAAAAAAAATTGTAAATGCCTTACAGCAGAATACTTTCAAAAACCTTTTGGAAGTTGGACCCGGTGGCGGAGCATTAACAAAATACCTGTTACAAATTCCGGGTATAAACTTTAAGGCTGTAGAGTTAGATGCTGAGAAAGTTGATTTCCTGCTTGAAAAATACCCGGCATTAAAAGATAAAATTATTCATAAAAGTTTTTTACAGATCGACCGGCCTTTTGATGAACCATTTACTGTCATCGGCAATTTTCCTTATAACATCTCTACACAAATTCTTTTTAAAATTTTAGAATGGAAAGAATATGTGCCATGTGTGATCGGTATGTTCCAAAAAGAAGTTGCACAAAGGGCTGCGACTAAGGAAGGCAGTAAAATTTATGGTGTGCTAAGTGTATTGATACAATATCATTATGACGTGGAGTATTTATTTGATGTAGGTAATGAATGTTTTACTCCGCAGCCAAAAGTAAAAAGCGGGGTTATCAGGTTAACGTCGGTAAAAGAAAAACTTCCGGTTAAAAGTGAAAGAGCCTTTTGGGTATTGGTAAAAACAGCATTTAACCAGCGCAGGAAGACAATGCGCAACGCAGTTAAAAGTTTATTTACACAGGAAATATTGCAGGATGAATTATTTGCAAGGCGGGCTGAAACATTGAGCATAAAAGAATTTGCTGATTTAACCTTCAGGATGAACGGAGGATGAATCAACAGAACAAGCTGCATATTTAGCATGCTTTATTCGTATTTTTGGTAATAGATTTTCAATTTATTATGGCATATACTCCCACTAATAATGTTCGGATAGTTACGGCGGCTTCTTTGTTTGACGGGCATGATGCGGCAATAAATATTATGCGCCGGATAATGCAAAGCAAAGGCGCAGAAATAATTCATCTTGGTCACAACCGAAGTGTTGCAGAAATTGTTGAATGTGCTATTGAAGAAGATGTGCAGGGCATTGCAATTACAAGTTACCAGGGCGGGCATGTGGAGTTTTTTAAATACATGAAAGACCTGCTGAATGAAAATGGTTGTGGTCATATAAAGATATTCGGCGGCGGCGGAGGAACAATCTTGCCGAGCGAAATTGAAGAGCTTCATAAATATGGTATCACCAGAATTTATTCTCCTGATGATGGGAGAAAGATGGGATTGGAAGGGATGATTGAAGATGTAGTAAAGCAATGTTGCCTCCCCCTAACCCCCTCCGGTGGAGGGGGAACAGCGAGTCTTCTAACTTCTTTGAGTAATAGGAAAAAAGGCAACGGCAATGGACATTTTGCTTTAGGAGAATGGCGGGATATTAAAAAAATTGCGAGGGAAATAACAAATGCGGAGAATGGAATATTTGCTCCATCGAATGGGAAAAAATATAATGGTAGTTCAATTACTGTTGATCAGTTTAAAGCAGACCCATTGATATATTCAAAATTAAAAGAGTTTGCATTAACACACAGAAAAGAAAGCACAACTGCAGAAACCATTTTGTGGAATGCTTTAAGAGGGAAAAAAGAAGGATATAAATTCAGAAGGCAACATATTATTGGTTCTTATATAGCAGATTTTGTTTGCCTTAAAAAGGGATTAATAATAGAATTAGATGGTAATCATCATCAACTTCCTGAAATGAAAATCAATGATGAAGAAAGAACAAAATCTCTTAATCAATTTGGCTTTGAGGTTTTAAGATTTAGCAACAATGAAATATTGCATGATATAGACAATGTCATAAAGAAAATTCATGATAAGCTAGAGCATTTAGATGAGAAAAAATTATATGATGAAAATATTGAGAAAGTGCATGGCTCCCCCTCCACCGGAGGGGGTCGGGAGGAGGCTCCCGTTCTTGGTATTACAGGAACCGGCGGTGCAGGAAAATCTTCTATTACTGATGAGATCGTTAGAAGATTTTTGAATACTTATGCGGATAAAACAATTGCAGTTATTTCAGTTGATCCTTCAAAGAAGAAAACAGGTGGAGCATTGTTGGGGGATAGAATAAGAATGAATTCCATTCACAGTCCAAGAGCTTATATGCGAAGCCTTGCTACAAGAGAAAGTGATAAAGCATTGAGTGAGTATGTACAGGAAGCAATTGATATTTGTAAAGAAGCAAAGTATGATCTTATTATTTTAGAAAGTGCGGGTGTGGGACAAAGTGATGCTTCTATTTTGGATTATTGTGATGTGAGCATGTATGTGATGACGCCGGAATATGGTGCTGCATCTCAATTAGAAAAAATAAATATGCTTGATTATGCGGACATTGTTTGCCTAAACAAATTCGATAAGGCAGGCGCATTGGATGCGTTGCATGATGTGAAGAAACAATACAAGCGTAACAACAATTTATGGACAGTAAAAGATGATGAGTTACCTGTTGTTGGTACTATCGCTTCACAATTTAATGATGCAGGTATAAATGAATTGTTCGAAAGACTAATGGAAAAAATAGCGGCTAAAACAGGAATTAAATTCGCTGGAGAAATTGAACATCATGCTCACACTAAAGACACTACAAGTCAAACACACATCATCCCCGCAAAACGGGTAAGATACCTGGCAGAAATTTCCGAAGAGATTGCCAATTACAATAAACTTACAAATGAGCAGTCCGGGATTGCAAGTAAACTTTATCAAATAAATGGAGTAATAGAAATTCTAAAAGAATCTCAATCTCCCTCTCTTTTGGAGAGGGAGGCAGAGGGTGAGGTCATGAAGGCGAAAGAAAAATATGAGAAATTATTATTTCCTCTCTGCAAAAAATTATTAGATGAATGGGAAGAAACAAAAAGCCGTTATAAAAAAGAATTTTTTGAGTATGATGTAAGAGGAAAGATCATAAAGCAACCTTTATATTTTGAGTCATTATCACATACAAAAATTCCAAAGATCGCTGTCCCCCGTTTTAAAGATTGGGGAGATATTTTAAAATGGAGATTACAGGAAAATTTTCCGGGCAAGTTTCCATACACTGCAGGAGTGTTTCCTTTAAAGCGGCAGGAAGAAGACCCAACAAGAATGTTTGCAGGTGAAGGCGGACCCGAAAGAACCAACCGCCGCTTTCATTATGTAAGCCTGGGGCAGCCTGCAAAGCGCCTCAGCACTGCATTTGATTCAGTTACATTATATGGCGAAGATCCTGATTCCCGTCCTGATATTTATGGAAAAGTTGGTAATAGTGGTGTTAGCATTGCAACTGTTGATGATGCAAAAAAATTGTATAGCGGCTTTGATCTGTGTGATCCTAAAACTTCCGTAAGTATGACCATTAATGGTCCTGCACCAATGATACTTGCTTTCTTTTTAAATGCTGCAATTGATCAGCAATGCGAAAAATATATCAGAAAAAACAGCCCCTCTCTAACTCTCCCCGAAGGGAAGAGGACAACATCTCAATATTTAGGAGAACTTCCTTCAGGAAATGATGGTTTAGGTTTAATGCTATTAGGAGTGAGTGGCGCTGATGTTTTATCAAAGGAAGTTTATGAGCAGATAAAATCAAAAGCTTTATCAACTGTTCGTGGTACTGTGCAGGCAGATATTTTAAAAGAAGACCAGGCACAAAACACCTGTATTTTTTCTACAGAGTTTGCATTAAAACTAATGGGTGATGTGCAGCAATATTTTATTGATAAAAAAGTAAGAAATTTTTATTCGGTTTCAATAAGCGGCTATCACATTGCTGAAGCCGGCGCCAATCCAATTACACAGCTTGCCTTCACATTAGCAAACGGTTTTACTTATGTAGAATATTATTTAAGCCGCGGAATGAACGTTGATGATTTTGCGCCTAATCTTTCTTTTTTCTTTAGCAACGGTATGGATCCTGAATATAGTGTAATTGGTCGTGTGGCAAGAAGGATATGGGCAAAAGCTATGAAGCATAAATACAATGCAAACAAACGCGGCCAAATGTTGAAGTATCACATTCAAACAAGTGGTCGCAGCCTGCATGCGCAGGAGATTGATTTCAATGATATAAGAACAACCCTGCAGGCATTGTACGCTATTTATGATAACTGCAATAGTCTTCATACAAATGCTTATGATGAAGCGATAACAACTCCAACTGAAGAAAGTGTACGCAGGGCAATGGCGATACAATTAATTATTAATCGTGAATTGGGCACAGCAAAAAACGAAAATCCAAACCAGGGAAGTTTTTTAATTGAAGAACTGACTGATCTTGTTGAACAGGCTGTGATGGCTGAGTTTGAAAGAATATCAGAACGTGGTGGCGTACTCGGTGCAATGGAAAGAATGTATCAGCGAAATAAAATCCAGGAAGAAAGTTTGTATTATGAAACCTTAAAGCACACCGGTGAATTTCCCATTGTTGGTGTAAATACTTTTTTAAATAAAGCAGGATCACCAACTATCTTACCGCAGGAAGTTATTAGAAGTACAACTGAAGAAAAAGAATTCCAGATAAGCACTTTAAAATCTTTTAAAGAAAGACATAAAAATAAAAGTGAGAAAATGCTTAAGCGTTTGCAGCAGGTAGCCATCAAAAATGGTAATTTATTTGAAGAACTTATGGAAACAGTTAAGTATTGTTCTCTTGGGCAAATCACTCATGCTTTGTATGAAGTAGGAGGACAGTACAGGAGAAATATGTAATGTGCAAATATGCAAATGAGAAAATGTGCAGATTTTAAAAAAATATAAATGCGAATATTTAGATATCTTTTACTCTTTTTATTTTTTTCCTGTTCCACCAGCAAATACGCAAGCACCAATAAAAGTTATAAGAAACAGGTTAAAGCATTTGCGAAAATACTTCGTCAAACTCCCTTAAAGGATTCTATTGCAACATCATCTGAATGGGTTGGTACTACCAATATGGGAATGCGTAAACCCAATTTTGTTATCATACATCATACGGAGCAAAACAGTTGTGAGCAAACCTTACAGACATTCACTCTTCCACGAACACAGGTAAGCGCTCATTATGTAATTTGTAAAGATGGCACCATACATCACATGCTTAATGACTATTTACGGGCATGGCATGCAGGTAACAGCAGGTGGGGAAATTTAACGGATGTAAATTCATCATCAATAGGAATTGAAATAGATAATAACGGCTTTGAGGTTTTTACAGAGCAACAGATAAACAGTTTATTGATATTACTCGGCGTTCTTAAAAAAAATTATTCTATACCGGCTGCCAATTTTATTGGTCATGCTGATATTACACCCACCCGAAAAAATGATCCTAATGTAAATTTTCCGTGGAAACAATTAGCGGACAAAGGTTTTGGTTTATGGTATGGGGATACTTCCAAAGTTACTCTTCCGCAAAACTTCAGCAGCCTGCAGGCATTGCGTATTATTGGCTATGATATAAGAGATACATCTGCAGCTATAGAAGCTTTTAAACGCCATTTTGAACAACAGGATAAAAGCAAAACACTTACTGAAGCCGATAAAAAAATATTATTCGATCTCAGTAAAAAATACCAATAAAAAGCCGGCTTTAACCGGCTGTTTTATTGAAAAAGAAAATTTTTTAGTCGTGTTCAAATTCTACTTCATCACTATCGTGCAGGTTATTTAAAATGATATTGTAAATATTGGCGTTTGAGGTTGAAGAAATAATAATTGTTCCGTTTGTAAGAACGGCATTGTTAAGCATTAATTCACTAACTCCTGTTGTAAGTAATGAAAGATTTATTGTAGTAA
>OCZT010002888.1_pt1 | contig 17687 bp, 13 predicted proteins | sample 1539031 | NCBI WGS metagenome assembly OCZT01 (sample SAMEA3539308, study PRJEB22396) | soil metagenome | biome: tundra; feature: field; material: soil | place: USA | collected 2010-05 | depth 0.15 m | reverse complement strand
GCCAGCCACGGCATCGCCGGACCACTGCCGGCTGTTACGATGCAGCTTTACTGGACTCTGTACCTGACGGGGCATCCCAAACCGAGCGCTCAGGCTGACGCCATGTGGCGCACTTTTTCCTGCGTCTGCAAACTGCCCCTATCAACTAATACTCAGCGAGTTGGAAAACTGTCCACTTTTTCCTTCGCGCCAGTCCGGACGGGGCTGTCAACCAGAAGTTCGAAACAGGGGCGTCAACTACGGAGTTCGAAATCCGATCAAGCCGGACCCCAACCCGAACACCCGTCAACATGAGCGAGGCGTCAACAAGAGAAGACAGAGAATTCGCACGGGAAAGGCGGGGGCCCAAGCCAAACCGAGGGGGTTCGGGCCGGTCTTCGAGCCGATGATCTTCCAACTGGAGAATGGCCGGAAGTCGCAGAAGTCAAAGAATGTGAGGCATATGCGCGGATTCCCGCGCGGCGATGGCGTCCACAGAAACGAGGCTGGAATTTAGGAAGGGGAAATGCTGGCTCCCCGAAAAGACGGTTTTCCAACTCCCTCTCCACCTGCAAGCGATTGAAAAGACTGGCCTTCCGACCGAGATAGGTTTACCACTAGCGGCCTATTCTGGAGCCGTTACAGTTGTTTACATGCCCCGTGGAGTAGTGCATCCTCCGCTTGCCCAGAAGGTGCCATAGTCACCATCAAGTTACAGTTGTTTACATGCTCCGTGGAGTAGTGCATCATAATATCGAATAGAATAAAAATGGCGCCAATGTGCTTTCCTTCGCGCCGCTGGTGAAGGTTGTGGTCTTATGACAAGGTCGACGGTTCGTGTGTGGGTTGTCGGTTTGACGCTGGGCTGCGCGGCGATCGCGGCCAGCGCGGCGCAGTTCGTGGTCGTCCTCAAGCCCGGCGGCGCGTCCTGGCAGGTTCTGGAGGCCGAGAAAATCACCTTCGACGGCAAGGACAAACTACGCTCGGGATCCTCCAAGAAACTGGATCTCAGTCCGGACGAATATAAGAGACTACAGGCCCAGCCGATTCCGCTCGCGGGCACGGTCCGGATGCATGCGGGGGGATATCTGGTGCATAAGCAGGGCGGCGACTGGCAGCCCGTGGCGCCCGATGGCGCGACCGTAAAGGCCGCCACGTCGTATGCCGCTCTGTGGTCGTCCGCCACGGCGACCTTGCAGAAAACCAAGGATGCGAAAAGCGCCGCCGCGATCCAGATCGCGGATTTGTTCGCCGTTCTGCCGGCCGGCGCCCGGGACGAAGCGGTCGCCGCCTTCCTCGAGGACGAGCATAACTTCCAGGGAGTCGGCGAAAAGGACGCGGATGCCGCCTTTCAGGAGCGCATGTCGCTGCTGGTAGGCGTGGCCGGATCGGTCACGGGCGCTCCGGGGACCAGGATCCAATACCTGCTGCTGTTGCCCATGGTAACCATCAACCAGCAGTTGAGCACCGGTATCGCCCATTACAGCGACCTCCAGCGCGGTCTGCAATTTGCGAAGGTCTCGGATGTGGCTTACCCCGACGACGAGCGCCAGAAGAAGGCGTGCGCGGCGTTGAAGGATAAGCTGAATTGGTTGGAGCAGCGCAAGGCCGTTCTGAAGGCTTTGAACGCCGGAGGACTGTGGGACGCATTCCTCGACAAGTACGAAGACTTCGAACGCTGGGAAAACTCCTTCGACGAATTCCCGAAACTGCGGGAAAAGGCCTTCGAGGCCAGCACAGGCCAGCACAAGGCCGAGGGTATACGTTTGCGTGAAGCGAAGCAGTTTGCGCCAGCGCTGAAAGAGCTGAAACTGGCGCAACGCCGCAGCCCGGGGGACCGGGCGATAGCGGACCTGGTCGATTTGGTGGGGCACGAGGAGGAACGCGAATATTCGAAGCTTGTCGGAACGCAAGCTGTGGATCCTAACTCCGCTGACCAGCAGCAGATTACCCGTAAGTTGTTCGACGCGGAGAACTATATTTCCCTGGGGCGACTGAAGGAGGCGGACGAATCGTTGGCCTGGGCGGAGGCTCGGGATCAGACATCTCCCCGAATCATGTACGTGCGGGCCGAACTGCTGCTGGCGGGTAAGGAATTTCATAAGGCTCTCGATGTGGTCGACAAATACTCCCGGCGCGTCACATTGCCGGCCGAGGTCACCAAGGGGGAGGCGTTGAGGAGCGCCATCAGCATCAAGTTGCAGACTACCAAGGACGACCTGAAGAATGCGATCAAGAACGCGTACACCGAAGGCGATTACGTGGCTGTTATGCCCAACGCCGAAAAAGGCTTGTCATTCGACCCCCAGGACCTGGCGTTTCTGTATGACGCCGGGCAAGGCGCCGTCATCCTGCGTAGGAACGCTGAGGCCCAGAAGTGGCTCAATCAATACCTGCAGCTTTCCCAGGGGCCGGGCAACGACTCGAATCTCCGAGGGCGCGTTTTTAACGTGATTGCCGCGTTGCAGACGAAGACGCCGGAGCCCGACGGTGCACCGAACTGGTTTAGCGGATACAAGTCTCCTGCAGGCGTTTTCTATTGCCCGGAGAGCCTGATTCCCAACGCGCGTGTCGCCGAGGTCAGAGGTTCGCGCGGCTTGCTCTCAACTTACGAATGGAACAAGGACGTTCTTACGAAGGTACACACCGTGGAGCAAGATACAAAGGGCGGGCTGGTCTCCGGGACGGTTTACTTCGATTATTTCAAGAGCCAAAAGGCGGTGCGGCGTGTTGGCCGTGAGCCTTTCGGTTTGGACGAGCCTGCGACTCCCCGTTTCACGGAGTCCGGGCCGGTCGGGGCGGGAACAGGAACGTATGTCGCCTTGCCCAATCACCCGGAGATCGATCCCCTGATGGTGGAGCGGCTGACGACGAAACGTGTCGCCACCATCGTTGCGGGTAACCCGTATTTCAATCCTTTCGTCTGGGATGGCATTTACTCGTTCCTGGCCGAATATGACGACCAAGGACGTGTCCGCTCTGCGCGGCAGATCGGTGTCCTCTCGGGACAGGCGCCGCACGAGTTCGATTTCAGGTGGGACGGCATGCGCTTGATGGAGATCGCGGAACGCGGCGGTTCAGGATATCGTCGCACCATGGCCTACACCAACAATAGGCTCATGTCCGAGACCATTTCGTTTCAGGGCAAAACTGCCAGGATCGACTATAAGTATCAGGGCGACCAGTTGGTCGAGGCGTCTAGCGGAGACGACCCATCGATCGACGGGCGCAGCCGTAAGGTCACGTTCCGTTAGGAGAAATCCGGAGATCACTATGCTTAGGTGGATTTTGATCCTCAGCTTCGTCCTGCTCCCGGGCGCGCTCGCGCAGGAGCCGCCCGAGCTCAGGTTCCCGCGAACCGGCAGAGACGAGTCGCCGCACGTCGTCAACGTGGCGAAGGACCCGATATCCTCGTATGCCAACCGCCGCGAGGCGGCGCTGGCCGCCATGCAGGCTGGCTATAAGGCTGCCACTGTCGACAAGAACCGGGGGCGCGCGATGCGGTTCCTGCTGGTTTCGCTGCATCGCGATCCCTACGCGTCTAAGACGCTTTACGATATGGGCGTCCTCTGCGCCCAGGACCAGCGATGGCGGGACGCGCTCGATTTTTACCGAGCAGCGCTGAAGGCGAATCCCGATCGGGATTTGGACCAACTGGCGACTGCGGAAATCGAGCGGTTGCAGGCCGTCGAACAAATGGAGAGCACGCCCGAGGGACGAAAACGGAGGGAGTTCGACAGCCGCCTCCTGCAGGTTGTCAAGAAGAACGGCAACCCGTTTAGCGCGCTGACCGATATCCGCGACCTGGCGGCGCTTGACAAAAGCAGGTGGGAACCGCCGGCGTTCGCGGGACTCATGCACGCGAAAACCGGAGATTTCCCTGCGGGCGTGAAAGACCTGGAGGAAGCAGCGCGTCTGGCGCCACTGACGCGGAGGCCGAACCTCCAGTCTGCGGCGGAAGTGGCGCGCCGGGAAGCCAATTTCAAGGAGCAGGTGAACAGCGCGGACGAATTGTGGGAGAAGCGGCAGTACGATTCGGCGGCGAAAATGTACGCAAAAGCCTTGGAGGAGAGTCCGGGGCATTTGGATATCGAAATGGAAGCAGCTACGGGTTTTCTCCTTGCTGACCAGGTGCCTTTGGCGGTGGATGCGCTGGTCCAATTGCGCAACTCCCGATCCGATGAACTGAGCGCCAAGGCCGCTGCAATGCTCAAGGAGTTAGGTCCGATTTCCGAGGTCGCGCGGGGGGAAGTCGCGCGGGAACGCGCGGCATCGCCGTCTGAACAGTCCGGGGATGCCGCGGAGCGCGTCGCCAGCCTCGTCGGCCAACTCACCACGCCTCAGATGGAACTGGCGGCCAAGCCGGACCCTCCTTTGATTCAGGACAGAAACTTCATCGTTCCCGTCCCTGACGAGCAACTCACGGCTGGGCATAACGACGGCCCTCTGCTCTCGACCGAAAGCGTATTCGCTCTCTACCAGCGCGATCTTCCCGCCGTGGACGCTCCACCTCCCGTGGACGCGCCGCCTCCGGCGCCTGCCGCCGAGGCCGCTCCAGCGGTGAGTCCAGGCGCGGCCGCACCCAGCGACCGGGTGGCTCTTCCGCGTACGGTGCCGCCGCGAGGTCGGCTGAACGAACCAAGTCCGGCTGCGCATGCGGTGGTGGCGGGTGCGTCCGCGGCAGACAGCCGGCTGGTATCCGTCGCAAGCAACCCTCCTGGAGCGGCCGTCGTGTTCGACGATAACCCCAGCCTGAATTGCACGGCACCCTGCCAAATGCCGTTGGCTCTGGGACGGCACACGTTGCTCGCGACCATTACTGGACACCGTGATTTGCTCAAAATATTCAATGTGGCAAAGAACCCCGCACCGGTGGAAGTGGCTCTGGAAGCCAAGCAGGGGTTTCTGACCGTGGAGAGCCAGACTCCTGGCGCGGCTGTGTTTCTGAACGGCAAGAGGACGGATCAGCAGACTCCCGCCCACTTTAGGCTGGCCGAAGGCAATTACGAAGTAAGCATCCAAGTCGGCGGCGAGATGGTCGTACAGAATGTCCCCATCAAGGATGGCGCTCTTGTGCGAGTCCCCTTCTGAAGCGGCTGAGAAGAGGAGATTGTATGGCCGGATTAGTCCACTCAATAGCGGATCGGACACTGGCTGGCACAGTTGACGGCATTTTCTTCAACTTGTACGCCGTGTCGGGTGGAGCCGCTACTTCTGCTGCCGAATGTTGAAAACCCAAAACTTGTTAACAACCCCTACGCGACGGACGAAGCTCGTTCCGGCCCCGTCCAATCATAATGTGTAATCGAGAGGGATTCGCCTTCAACCTCCAGGCGGCCAGGGCAGTCAAGGGTGCGTCGTGCCGATTCCGCAGATGCACGAGCTACAGGCTGCGGTTTCGAATGTGACGTTTCACGGAAGAAATGTGACCCTAAGAGTCACTGCTGACGATATTCAAGATCGCGCGTAGCGCCAACCGCGACGGCTCACTGATCGACCTTGGTCGCAACCGTTACCTCCAGCACTTCAATGCCGCATGGGCGATCCCTCGCAAAGGCTAGAAGGGCGGAGGAAACACGCCCCGCTGAGTGTGGGGCGGCGGACAAGGCCCGAGTCCGAATGGCGTCCTGCAGGCACCGGCTATAGGCGGCATCGAACATGGCGCATGCCTGATAGTGATCCAAATCAATGCCATACCGTTCGGCCACGTTGCGGAATACAGCCCATTTCTGCGGCGGGTCCATGGTGAGGCGGAACTTTCGGCTGACGTCGCGGATGCCCTCCTGGACCTCCCAAAACGGAGGCTGCAAGGTATATCGAGCGATGGTCGGGTCATTCTTATCGAGTAGCGCGAGCGCCCCGCCATTCTTGCGCACCACTTCCGGCAATTGCGCCCCCACATCGTCCGCGAACGAGAGTTTCATGGCAGTCAGGTCCATAGCTAACTCTTGAACGGCGGCGCCGATCAGGTCGTGTTCCACGCGCATCGGCAGTCTCGCCGGCTGCGCTACTTCGCCTTCTTCGGCGGCGCCGATCAGGTCGTGTTCCACGCGCATCGGCAGCCCAGGTGGCGCCAGGGTCAATGTCCGGGGTATTAGTGCGGACGCAGGCGGTGCGAAGATCGGAACCGCTGTATCGTACCGCGCCGGGCGGGAATCCTCGGCCGCATTGGGCGGGAGCGATAATAGCCACGGCGCCATAAGGGCCACGTGGATGAGGGTCCCGATCAGCAGGCGTTTGCACAGTTGCCCCGTGGGGTCCCATTCCATAGCCCGCAGCAGTTGAGGAGCCTCATCGCCGGTCGAACTTCCGTGAACGGGCAGGGGGCTGTTCATGGCGGCGGAATAGTGCCCCGCGGCGCCGGATCCTTGCCAGTTCCCGATTTGCTTTTCTTCGGCGTCTTCGCGCCGCCGCCTCGCGTTGGAGGCGATACCTTTTCGGCGGGATCTTTCCGGTCCAGATCCCGTTCCATCGCCCGGTATAACTCCGCCCATTTGGACCGCTGGCGCGCCGCGCCGGCACGCTCCTCCTCCCACGTGTTCAGAAGGTCGTCGAGGTCTTGCGTCAGGGACTCTACTGGAGCAGCCACAATGGCTTGCTGTGCCTCGCTGATGCTTTCGAGGGAGCGAATGCGCAGTGCGACATCGTTCTGTAGCGTCACGAGATTCGATCTTTCATCGTTTAGCGCGCGCCTGGCGATCAGGTATTCGTCGCTTTGCGGGAGGTCCCGCAGCAGGCCCTCGACCCGTTCCTGTTCGTTCAGGACGCGGGCCTGCTGGGCTTGCAGGTCCCTCTTCAAGACCGCTGTGGGTATAAGATCTTCGCCAGTCTGCGGCAGCCTCTTGCGGGCGGCCTGGAGCCGCTCGATGACGAGCCCCAGATATGTCTGCTTCTTGGCCATCGCGTCGTCGCGGAGGGCCGCCGCCTTGTGGATGCGCCGGCGAACGTCTTCTGGATCGCCTTTTAACAGATCCTTAGCAAGGTCTGGATCGTTCTTCAACCAAGCCTCGTTGGCATCGCGGTATTCGGATTCAGCCACGGCGATGTCCGGCACAAGTTCCACCTTCTGGCCCAGGCACAAAGGGGCGAATGCCACCGCGAAGGCGAGAACACCTTGCCTGGCGTTCGCGAACGCTTTGAGGGGCATCCTCATTTGCCACCGCTTTTCGGCAACGGCGTGCCAGGACTAGGCTGTTTCATGCTGCAGACCTCCTGGGCGGCAGTGCGCTTGCTTTCGTAGAAAGCCTTCTGGTCCAATTCCCACGCGTCCAGCTTTACCAGATTCTGCCTGATGTTGACGATTCGCGCTCCTAGGGATGCGCTCAGGTTATTGATAGTATCCGTCACGTCCTTGTATTGTTGCTGCGCATGGGCAAGCCGCGCCTGGCTATCTCGAATGTCGCGGCTCACGGTGTCAATCTGAGCCGTGGTCTCTTCGGTGCGCTTGCCGCTGTTATCCAGCGTGGCCCTCTCCTGTTCCAGTTTCTCCTGGTTCTTCTTCTCTTCATCGATCAAGCCATCAAGGCGCGCCTGGTCCTCCTCGTAACCCGCCAAGTCCTTTTTCTGCCCGTCAATGCGCTCGTTCTCTCTGTCGTTCCAGATCTGCCAATAAGTCCTCTCAGTCGTGAGCCACTCATGCATCGCAACAATCGTTCGGTCCAGAAGCGGGCCGACGCGGCGGATTTGGCAAACTTTGGTGAGCGCCAGCTTGTCGATCTCTTTCATGTTGCTGGCGTCGAGATCTTCGTAAGCCGCCTTTAGCTGATCGGCGCGATCTCGTACTTGGGCGAAACGGTCGCCTTGCAGTTCTGACTGTTGTCCCGCGGTTGGCGCCGGAGCCGACGCTCCCGGAATCTGATCCGTCTGCCGTGCCGCAGGGTGTTCGGGCGGCTGGGCCCAGAGAGAGGCGCCCATAGGCAGCATGCAAGCCAGAACGGCGGAAATAGGAACTTTCATAGGGCTCATCCTTCCGCGCAAACCCATCTCCTAGTCTTCTCGCGTGATTTGGAACTTGAACGTATGAACGACACGCTCCTCAGCGTAAAGTGTAACCACGTACCTACCGACAGTCGGCTCGTTGCCGTATTCCAACTTGGTGCCTGGCGTAACCGGGACTCTCGGAGTCATGACCACACCGTCAACCACCCATTCCAAAGTCAGCCGCCCGCGCAGCGGTCGCTGCCCATTGTAGCTCACGGAGGCCGTGATATCGCCCTGCGCCAATTCGCCAAGATCCGGGTCGCGATCGGAGAAGCTAGAGTCCTCTTTAATGGGATGGGTGCGCGAGAAGACTTCGACCTGGAAATCCCGCGCGGTGGGCTCCACGAATGGCGGAGGTGGAGCCTGCGGTCCCTCATGGACGCTAGCTGCGCCCTCCAGACCTTCTCCGCGCCGCTTTTCCGGACGTATCGGGTCTTTCTTCAGGCTCCCGGCAGGCGACACGTCCGGAAGGGGCGACGGCTTCTTGGCGGACGCTTCTTCGGCAGGTCCTTTGGGCGATTCAGCGATGCGGGGCTTCGTGACAGGCGGAGCGGCCGGTCGAACAGGCTTCCTGTCGTAGTAATACGCCAACCCAAGCGCCGCCAACAGCACCGCTGCGATTCCGCCAAGGATCTTCGACCGGCGCCGTCCGGCGTGGCCGTTGAACTGGGTAATCCAGCCAGCGCCCAGAACCGCCACAAACTCCATACACGAGGCAAACCGCCGGGCCGGGTCGCGGTCGAGCGCCCTCATGATCGGTGGGTCGAGGGTCGGAGGGAGTTGCGGGTTGATGCGGGACGGCGGTGGAATCTCCGCTGTCAAAATGGCCGCCTGCAAATTCGGAGCGCTGCCATACGGAGACTGGCCCGTGTACATCTCATAGGCAATCACCGCAAGGGAATACTGGTCCGACCGTGCATCGATCGCCTGCGGGCTGCGGAGGTGCTCGGGAGATAAATAGCGGTGGATGAAGTGCGGCGGCATTGGTTGCCAACGGTCCACGCGCGCCCTCGGGGAAATCGCGAAATCGGCAACCTTCGCCTGCAGATTAGGCAGGAAAACGTTCGAAGGCTTCAGGTCCCCGTGAACTATACCCCGGGAATGAGCGAAATCCAGAGCCAGAGCGATCTCTCGCAAATGCGGGCCGGTCTCTTCCGGCGTGAACCGCCGGCCGGCCATCGCCCTTTCCAGCGTCTCTGCGGTTACGTATTCAGAAACAACAAAGGCTTCGCCACCCTCGTCTATCACCTCAAGCACTTGGACAATGCGAGGGTGCTTCAGCCCGAGTGCTCGCCGGCCGGCGTCGAGGAAAGCCTGCCGGTCGTGCTGCCAAAGTTCGCTATCCTGCTCGGTTTGGGACTCAAACTGCCGGATCGCCACCTGACCGGTACCCGACTCGGCCAGATACAACGCACCGGCCGCGCCGGAGCCGATGCGTTGAACCAACTGGTACCCTTCGGAAAGACTCACTTCTCCTCGTTATTGTGTCGGCGACAGCACGAACCGTGCCGCCGACTGGCTGTGTAAATTCTAGCACCATTTCCGCGGTTCTCAGACAAGAACCATGAGGGCAATGAAGGCAGACCCCAACAGCACCCCTTCCTACCCATCTTCCCAGCCTGGCGGCAGAACGGCCGACTGTTGGCACTTACACTGTTTTCAATCCCTTGGCGTACCTCCGGCGCCTTTCCGCAACTGTAGTTGCAGGACAAACTCGCTACCCGGCGCAAACGACAGGTGAGCGGATCTGCTCGTGAGGCGAAGAGTTGCGGACGCGCTGCGGGAGAACACCCCTGCGAGTTTCGCGCCGATGCCCGGTGCGCTGGATTCCAGACCGACCCCTTGTCGTCCACTCCCGGTTCGCCCCGGCTGTTCAGGGCATCCACCAGCGCGGCACTCACGGGCAGAGCCTTGTCCCCGGCATCCAAGGTCAAGAAATCGAACTGGATGCTGGAAGCCCCGGCCGAGTCTCCACCAGCTTTCAGGTCGCGGATCACGCCTTCCAGAATTGCTCCTTGGAAAGCCGCCGGTGCGAGCACACGGGTCGAAACCATATCTCCCTTGCGGCTGAAGCCGGTCGAGAGCGGCGCCAGCAGGCGGACCCGCCACTTCGCCCCGGTCGGCAGAGCAGGTTCGGCGCCCTGCGCCGCGAGCAACAGCACGGCCAGCAAAACGGGTGCCGCGGCGCGCTCGCAAACAGGAGGGAGCATCCTCATCGCGTCTCTTCCCTGGGAGGGCTATTTACCGAAATCGCTGGCCCGAAACGTGGACCACCATTCGACTTTGTCGAGCCTCACTTCAACCCCGTGCTGCTCCGCGTCAAGGAGGCGGATGGTTGTGCGCTTGGGGTAACGAAAGACACCGCCGTTTTTCGGCTTTTCGCCGCCCGTGATATTCCCATAGTCGCCGAATAAAATCTTGCGGCCCGACCCCAGGCCCCCTTTCGATTCATACTCCACGCCAGTTGGCAGGAGATCGGGGCCAATCGTCACATTGTATACCGAATCAGAGAGCTCGGCTGAGTTGCTGATCGGCCTCGGGCTTGGCGTCAGCCGTGGGGGCTGATACCGCGCGGAAGGCGACAGGAGGGTTTGGAGAACGGGGCCAAGATGATACTGGTTGAAGTCCCGCAGATTCGTTTCGAGCGCTTCCGCCACGACCGGCTGAATGGCCTTCGGGCCAAGCAAAGGGAAGTGCCCGGGAAGTTCCCCCTTTTCACTTCGCTGCACTTTTGGCCGCTACACTGGTAAATCAAATTGTCGGCTGTCATTTGGATCGGGGAAGGCAAACCCATCGCGAGATCGAAGTTCCAATCGCTCTGCTTGCCCTCCGCGTAGGACGTGATGGAACCGCTGCCGGTCGGCGGGGGAAAGTTCTTCGCCCCGGAATCCATTCCCAGCGCCCTCAGCATGAGGGCCAGCAACCGCTTACCGTTCTCGGCCATGAAGACGCTGCTGAGTTGGAGTGTGACCGAAACCTCCGGACTCTGCGGGTGCGCAGCGCAGCGCTAGGGTGCCGGTTTTGGGGCGCACCCGAGCCTTCTCGGTTATACGACATCGGTTGCGGAATCGATTGCGGACATTGATTGCGACATCGATTGCGGCATCGATTGCGACATCGATTGCGGCATCGCCTGCGGCATCGCCTATCAAAGGTTGGCGGCTGGGTGTATACTAAACAGGATTCGAGATTCGAAAATGGAAATACCGGACAAACTGCGTGCCAGCGGGGCCCGTGGCGGCAGTTTTCAAGAAGACGATGGCACCCCCGGCGCCTGTGCGCCGGTCTGGTTGCCAATATCCATTATGGGAACTCGCGAAATGAGACTCATTTCATAGGAGACGACGCTTTATGTCCAGGAAACAGAAAATAGTTGTTGTGGGATTCAGCATCATGCTGGCTATGTTCGCGGCTGCTCCGCAAGTAGCCGGGCAGCAGTCAGCCACGGGCTGGCTCGCACTGAATGTGAACCCTCGGACCGCCGGGGTGTTTGTGGACGACGGGTACCTTGGGCCGGCGTCCGCGGGACCGTACAAGGTGAAAGCCGGAGAGCGTAAGGTCAGAATCGAGGACCCCCGCTACGAAGTCTTCCTGCGGACGATCAGCATCCTGCCTGACAAACAGAATCCGCTCGCCGGGGATCTTAAACCTTTAGCGCCTCCTACGGGTCCGTTCGGCACGCTTCGAGTACAGGGTCCCGACAAATACGCAGCCGTGTACCTCAACGGGAAGTACGTCGCGTACGTGGGCGAAATCGACACTTCATTCAAGGGCCTTCTAGTCAACCCTGGCAGGTACGTGGTGACCATCGAGCCGCTTTCGAATATGCCGCAGTCCGTAGAGGTACCCATCGAAAAGAACAAAGCGATGCGGGTCTGGTATAAGTAGCGAGCCATAAGTGGGTCGCTTCAACCGACGCAGGCGCGCCAACTCCGTGGCGCGCCTGGCGCCGCGCCAAACTCTACTTTCCGGTAGTGCGTCTTGGGACTTTGCGAAGTGAAACTCAGGAGGCGACCATTCATGTTCAGCGCACGGAAGATCGTTGCTGCGGGCCTGACCATTGCGCTGGCGATGTTCGCGGCGGGCTGCAGGAGGCAGTCGCCGCTAGCCCCACCGCCCCCGCCGCCGGTACAACCAGCCCCGCAGCCCTCGCCGCCGGCCGCTCCCATGATCGTACAGTTCGTCGCGGAGCCGACTTCTATCCAACAAGGACAGTCCATCACGCTGCGGTGGGAAGTCGGAGGGCCGACAAGCAGCGTCTCCATCGATCACGGGATCGGCGCGGCGCCAAGTGCCGGGAGCCAGGTAGCGTTTCCGAACGATTCGGCCACGTACACCCTGACGGCGGCGGGACCGGGCGGAAGCCGGACGGCATCCGTCACCGTCACCGTGACGGCTCCTCCTCCGCCTCCTCCTGCGCTTCCTTCACCACCGTCGACCGCCCCCAAGTCGACTATCGAGCAACGTCTGATCGCAGCCGTCCAGGATGCCTACTTCGACTATGACAAGAGCGACATCCGCGCCGAAGCCCGTGACGTGTTGACACGCGATGCGAACGCGCTGAAGAGCATTTTGGCCGACTTCCCGAGCGTCATGATCGCGGTGGAAGGGCACTGGGACGAACGCGGGTCGGCGGAGTATAACTTGGGTCTTGGCGATCAGCGCGCTGCCTTGGCCAAGGACATCCTGCTGCAACTGGGGATACCAGGCGACCGGCTGAGACCCATCAGCTACGGCAAGGAGCGCCCGCAGCGCACCGGGTCGGACGAGTCCTGCTGGCAGAAGAACCGCCGAGTACATTTTTCGGCTGCCCAATAGGATTCTTCGCAGGCGGGACGAGAACGTAGCCGCGACGGGACGGTTTCGGCATCGTGCGCCGCAGGCGCGGCGACGTTATCTCGTCTCTTCTCCGGGAGGGCTATTTGCCGTATTCGACCTTGGTGAGCCTTACCTCAACCCCGTGCTGTTCGGCGTTAGGGAGGTGGATGGTAGTGCTCCTGGGGTAACGAACCCGGTCCAGCCCAACGGGTAACGCCTGTGCTTCGCCGGCTTTCGGCGGGGGGGCCGTGAGACTATCATAGTCGCTGAATGAGATCTTGCGACCCGATTTATCCTCCGCCACTTCAGTCGGCCGGAAATTGCGGTCAAGCGCTACATCGTATGCCGAAACAGGGAGGTGCTGGACGCTTGCGGAGCTCGTCCACGCTGATGGCCTCGATGCTACATCGTATGCCGAAACAGAGAGGTGCTGGTCGGCCTCGGGTTTGTCGTCAGCCGTGAGCGCTGCTAGCTGGTTGGACGGCGACAAGAGGCTCTTGAAAACGGGGCCAAAACGATACTGCGCAAAGGCCTTTAGACTGGCTTCGAGCCCTTCGACCTCGTCCGCCGGGATGCCCTTATTTTTCCCGGTGCAACCCTGGCCCTTGCACAAGTAAGTCAAACTGACGGAGGAATTGGAACGGGTGGCTGTCATTTCGATTGGGTCGGGCGTACCAATCCTGAGATCGAGATTCCACTTGCTCGCCTTGCCCTTCGCATAGAAGGTGATAGAACCGCTGCCGGTCAGCGGGAGAAAAAAGGTATCCGGTTTTTGGGGATCCAACACAAGCGCTTTCAGCATGTGGGCGAGTAACTTTTTGCCGTTGGCGGCCTGGGTGCCGCTGTTGGGTTGGAGTGTGACCGTACGAACCTTCGTCGCCAGCCCGTCCTTTACCACAACTAGAATCGGGGCGGACTCGTATCCCTCTTTTATGAACTCGACGTTGACGTTGCCGGCGGGAACCTCGGCCCAATCCGAGTGCCCGTTTTCGGTGGTCTTTGACTCATTGTTCAGCTTAACTCCGCACTCGCGGGGTTCGCACTGCAGCGAAAGCGAACCTTTCTCTTGACGCAGTGTGACGCCCAAAAGGTCCCGCCCCGCGTCCGGTAAGACAAAACTCTCTGGGTGGGTCTCGTATCCCTCCTTGGTTATGTTGAGGGTTACTGGGCCGACGCGAACATCAGGCTTGTCCAATGGCCCGTTTGAGGTGGTTGTGCCTGACCCATCCGTCAGCTCGATTTTGCAATCGGCGGGTACGCAACTCACCCTAAGCCGGGCGGTCTTGGGCTTCAACTCGAGCGAAACCTCCGACCCATTTTCTGTTAAATTAACGCTCTTTGGGTCGTCCTTGTATCCCGCTTTTCTGGCGTTGACGGTTACTGGGCCGACGGAAACGGGCCTTTCCAATCGCCCGTTTGGGGCAGGCTCGTAGGGCCCATCGTTCACCTTGATCTCGCACGGGAAAGGTGTGCAAGTCACCGTAAGCAGGACGGGAGCGAGTCGCTTGATGAGCCGGATGATCGAATCTTTGGCACCCTCTTCGACAAGCATGTCCAGTGTCTTCTGGTCGGCAACGAAACCGATACCTTTCTCATTGATCCTCGTGAGGATCTCCTCCTCGGTCGCATTTTTGTTCGTCAGATGCCTAAGCAGTGTCTCCACACCGGGGACGTCCAGCTTGTCGGCTTTCCCTTCTTGGCCTGGTTCGCCGGCCGCCGTTGCGAAAGCTGCGTCAGGATGGGGTTCCGGCTCGGACCTGATCGGCGATGCAATCCACGGCAGGAGCACACCGACTAAAAAGAGGGCGCTGTTAGATGCCTTTCCCCGCCCCCGCACCTCATTTTCCATTAAGGAAGTCCTCTCGGCTCCTGATACGCTTGCGCAAATCGGCGGCGCCTTGGTGGCCAGGTTGTTGGTTTAGAATCTGTCTACACAGTCCATCGGCCTTTTTCAGTTTATCCATGTCATCAAGCTGACCGGCACCTAGCCCCTGTTGATACAGGTCTTGCGCCCGCCCGTAGACTGCTTCTATGCTCTTCTGGGGTTTTTCGACTATCTTCTGGGCCTTTTCGATCGTCTTCTGGGTTCTTTCGATTGTCTTCTCGGTTTTTTCGATGGGCTGAGGCTGCGGCTTTTTGGTGTCGTCCTTCTTATGCTCCGTCGTCGCCCCATCGCTCAGCACGACCCCGACAACGATGGCGCAGACCACCGCCCCGGCCCCGGCCGCGATCCACCAGCGCCGCGTCTGCGTCCGAGGCCGAGAGGCGCTGACGACAAGAGAACTCGGAACGGCTATAGGCTCCTGGACGGGCGTTCTAACCACCGGCGGCTCCGGCACCGCAGCGACCGGCTGTGGGGCGCTGCTGCGAAGAGGACTCGGAACGGCTATCGGTTCCTGGCGGGGCGCCTCGACGGCTGGCGGCTCCGTCGGCGCAGGCACCGGCCACGGCGTCCTGGAGAAGATTGCGGTAGCTCCTGCCTCGATCGGGGCGGGTTCGGGAACGGGCTTGACCGGGGCGGGTTCCAGAACGGCAACGAACGGCTCCGGCTGAAGCGCCGGCTGCACGGGGCTGGCGGCCACCAGCGAGCCGCCGCATTGGATGCAGTATGCCGCCGCGCTGCGATTGGTTGCGCCGCACTCGCCGCAGGTCTTCGGCATAGTCCCCTGGTCTCCACCCGTAGCGGATCGGCCCTGGCCTGCCGCGACAGGGTGGCCAGCAGTCGAATCCGCCAGCCCGGGCCGAGAAAGTTCCGTGCCCGCGGCTACGGGGGGCGATTCCAGTTCGCCGAGCCTGAAGTGGCACAGTTGCACAGCGTCCACAAAGCGCGAATCGACCGCCCCGATCGCTTCGAGCTGGCGGAACGCCTGCCTGGCCGACAACACGTCATGACTGCTTGCAGCCGCCTCGAATTCCGGAATGAGGCGCATCAGTTCCGATAAGCGCCACTCGTGCGGATCTTCCCCCGGCGGAGGGGGCCTGAGGCAAGATGCGTCCACCTGGGACGGCTCCGGCGTGGCCGCGGCCTGAATCTCGCGGTCCGATGGCAACTGTACGTGTGAGAACGTGGACGAAACGTTTTGGAGCAAAGCCTCCAGCACCGCGCGAAAATCGGCGCCCATCTCGTCACCCGTCCGATAACGCCGGTTGGGGTCTTTCGCCAGGGCGCGCTCAAAGATCTTCTCCAGCGGCGCCGGAAGCTTGGAATCGTGGTCGAACAGCGAATCGGGTTCGCCCTCGACGATGCGCCGCGGAATGATGTCGCTCCTGAACGGATGAGCGAACACCAGGAACTCGAAAAAGACCACGGCCGCCGAGAACAGGTCCGAACGCCCGTCCGTCGGCTGCACCAGGATCTGCTCGGGCGCCATGTAGTTGGGCGTCCCGAGTATTCTGCCGGCGACCGTAAGCTTCGAGCTGGGGAGGCGCGCGATGCCAAAATCTACGATCTTGGCAGTCTTGTTGTCCACCAGAAACAGGTTGCTCGGCTTGATATCGCGGTGGATGATGCCGTGGCGGTGCGCATACGCCAGCGCTTCGCTCACCTGCGCCATCGCTTCAATCTTGACCGCCAGGGGAATATCCGTCCGGGCGTCGATGAGTTTTCGAAAATCGAGCCCGCTCAGAAGCTCCATGGCGATGTAGGCCGTGCGGTCGACTTCCCCGAGGTCGTAAACCACCACGATGGAAGGATGCTGCAGCCGCGCGCAGGCGCGCGCTTCCCGGTGGAACCGCTCGCGGAGTTCGGGTTCCACATCCACGCCGGTGCGAATGGTCTTCAGGGCGACTTCGCGGTCCAGAACGGTGTCGCGAGCCCGGTAGACCGTTCCCATGGAACCGATCCCGATCTGATCGACGATTTCGTATCGCCCCAGGGTAGTCATACCGTTCCAGAGGAGCTAACTGTATCGCAATACGACCGCCGAAGCATCATCGGGCCCGCTGACGGCGCTAACCGCCGAAACGAGCTGCTCCACGCAGGCCTCCGCCGTCGCGCCGCTCCCCAACAGAGCCGCAATGTCGGCCTCCGGCACCACATTGTATAGCCCGTCGCTACACAGCAGGATCGCATCGCCGCTTTCGATCGTGTCCTGGGCGAAATGAACCTCGACGTTCTCCCGCGATCCGGCGGCTTGAGTAACCACGTTGCGCAGGGGGTGAGTTGCCGCCTCCTCGCGCGACAGGAGGCCCTTTTGCAGCATGCTCGCGATGATCGTATCGTCCACCGAAACCTGTTCCAGACGGCCCTGGCGAGACCGGTAGACGCGGCTGTCGCCGATATTGGCCGTGACGACCTGCCCTTCGCAGAACAGCACCGCGGCGACGGTAGTGCCCATTCCGGCGCACTCCAGGCTCTGTTCGGCGCGCCTCCAGACCTGCCGGTTCGCGAGCCGAACTCCGGTCGCCAGGCGGTTTGCGTCCAGGGAGATCTCGAATCTGTATCCGAAAGGCCAGCTCACGTCGCCGCGGTCGCGGGTTGCATCGACGTAGTACCGGATAGCGGCAAGCGCCAGGTCGGCAGCGACGCCTCCCCGCTGCGGCCCGCCCATTCCGTCGCACACAACGAAGAGGCCCAGCGAAGCATCGAAGAGGATGCGATCCTCGTTCTCGGTTCGAGTGCAACCTCGCTCGCTCTTGCCATAAGCTTCGAGTATCATGGGACTAACGATTAACCTCTCGATCCGTTGGGCGTCTCAGCCGCCGGAAAAGCGAACTCGCCCACGTCAAAATTACCACAAAGCTCCCGTGGTGTAAATCCGCTCAATTCTCCGCAACCCCCGGGCAAACTCTCGGCATTCCAGTGGGGCGGACCTCCTGGTCTGCCTTCTTTCCGCGACGCACGTTCGAGAAACGCTCGCAACCCAAGTGAATCAGATCGGAAGAGCACACGTCTGAACTCCAGTCACGCC
>OCZT010002887.1_pt1 | contig 17692 bp, 16 predicted proteins | sample 1539031 | NCBI WGS metagenome assembly OCZT01 (sample SAMEA3539308, study PRJEB22396) | soil metagenome | biome: tundra; feature: field; material: soil | place: USA | collected 2010-05 | depth 0.15 m | reverse complement strand
TCCTGGTCCGCTGGGTCCGTTGTTTAGGAACGGTGACCAGCCTCCGCCAGAGAGACGAGTCCCCACCGCTTGTGTGGGCTCCCGGCAGGGTGAATTCTCGCGCCGGGCGACGCGTGCTTCCTCCTGGTTGGGCAGCCTCACCGAGAGCTAACCTTGAGTTGGAGCGTCGAGGACGGGCTCGCTCCCAAGGAGGAACCGACGTGCCCCTGACGATCCGGGAACGGCGCCGGTCGCCGACCGACCGAAAGGGCTTGAGGGTCACCGAAAGTGATGGCCAGGTTCGGGGAGCGCCACCTGTCGCTGGGAGGGGCCTGTCGGCTCGGATACTTACTCGTCCGTGCTTTCGAGACCGGGTTCGATGACCCGCAGCTCCTGGTCGCAGGCGTCACCGGGAATGGGGAGACCGCAAGTGGTGGGCTGGCGGTCGGGGGGGCAGCGTTCAGGTGAGCCACATTCCAGCGGCGGACAAGCCGGTGGGTGACTCCGGGCCCCAGCCCCTGGTCGACGCGTGGCTGGCGGATGTGGTGTTAGCCGACGGATCGACTGCCGCCATTCGCCAGCTCCGTCCGGAAGACGCAGAGCGGTTCGCGGACTTTCACTCGCGGCTGTCCAAAGAGAGCGTCCGGATGCGCTACTTAGGTGCTCGACCGCAACTGTCGCAAGTGGAGATAGACCGCCTGGTCCGCAGCGGTGACCCCGACCATCTGGCACTGGTGGCCGAGCGTGACGGTGCCATCCTCGGCATGGTTCAGTACGAGCGGGCCACGGGCAGCGAGGAGGCCGAAGTCGCGTTTGTGGTCGGGGACGCCCACCAGGGGTTGGGGATCGGCACCCTGCTCTTCGAGGAGGCAGCAAGTGCCGCGCGAAGACAGGGGATCAAGCGCTTGACAGCTGACACGTTACTCGAGAACCGGCGAATGCTGGAGGTTTTCCACAACGCAGGGTTCGCCTCCCGCTCGGTACTGGACACCGGGGTGATCCACCTGGTCATGGACATCGCCCCCACCGCCGAGGCGCTGGACGCTCTGGCTGAGCGCGACCGGAGTTCCGTGGTCCGTTCCATGGAACGCGTGCTGCGCCCACGCTCGATCGCGGTGATCGGAGCTTCCCGCGCTCCGGGAACAATCGGCCACGAACTGGTGGTCAATCTGGTGCGAGGCGGTTTCCAAGGACCCGTCTATCCGGTCAACCCCAAGGCGGCCTACATCGCCAGCCTGCCCTGCTGGGAGAGCGTCGAGGCCATCCCGAGGCAGGTGGACCTGGCGGTGGTCGCGGTACCAGCCGCGGCCGTGGAGGAGGCAGTCGATGCCTGCGGACGCAAGGGAGTCGGAGCTCTGGTAATCGTTTCCTCCGGCTTCGCCGAGACCGGTAGCGAGGGGGTGGCTACCCAGCGAGCGATTACCCGCCTGGCCCACTCCCACGGCATGCGGATGGTGGGCCCCAACTGCTTCGGAGTGCTCAATACCGAGCCGGCGGTCTCCATGAACGCCACCTTTGCGGCCGATGCACCCACCAGCGGTCGGCTGGGCTTTGGCTCTCAGTCCGGCGGGCTGGGCATCGCCATCCTGGGCGAGGCACGGGCACGAGGTATCGGCCTCTCCAGCTTCGTATCGATGGGGAATAAGGCCGACGTGAGTGGCAACGACCTGCTGGCCTGGTGGGATCAGGACGAGGCCACGTCCGTCGTACTGCTCTATTTGGAGTCGTTCGGCAATCCGCGCAAGTTCGCCCGGCTGGCCAGGCGGGTGAGCTCCCACAAGCCAGTCATTGTGGTGAAGGCTGGCCGATCGCCCAGCGGCCGCCGCGCGGCTTCCTCGCACACTGCCGCACTGGCCAGTACCGACGAGGTGGTAGCCGCGCTCTGCCGCCAGACTGGCGTCATTCGGGTGGACACCATTGAAGAGCTGTTCGACGTTGCCGAGGCCCTCGACGGGCAGCCGCTCGCCGCCGGTCGGCGGATTGGGATCCTCACCAACTCGGGTGGTCCCGGGGTTCTGGCCGCCGACTCATGCAGCAGCGTCGGGCTGGTGGTTCCCGAGCTCTCGGTCTCCGTGCGCCAGTCGCTCAGCGAGCTACTGCCGGCGTTCGGCGGGGTCGGCAATCCGGTCGACCTGAGTGCGAGCGCCTCCGCAGCGGTTTACGGCCGCGTTCTGGAGATCCTGATGGGATGTGGCGAGGTTGACGCCGTGGTCGCCATTTTCACCCCGCCGCTCGTAACCCGGACCGAGGATGTCGCTCAAGCCGTCGCCGACGCGGTCGACAAGGCGGCGGAGGCTGGCCGCCAAATCCCTGTCGTAGCCAGCCTGCTCGGGACCGAGGACGGCCGGGCACTGCTGCGCCAGCAACGACATCCGGTGCCGAGCTTCACCTACCCCGAGACCGCAGTACGAGCGCTGAGCCACGCCGTGGGCTACGCGGAGTGGCGTCGGCGGCCCAGCGGGGCCGAGCCCGTGCTTGAGGCGATCGACGCCAATGGAGCTCGCCGGTTGCTCGGAGCCGGGAGCGGCTGGGTCACCGGCGCCCCCGCGATGGCGGTGCTGGACCGCTACGGCATACCGACGGTCCCCAGTGTGGACGTCCACAGCGCCAGCGAGGCGGTCGAGGCGGCCCAGTCGGTGGACGGCCCGGTGGCGCTCAAGGCGATCGGTCCGAACCTGCTCCACAAGAGCGACGTCGGCGGGGTGCGCCTCGGGCTGAGGGGGGCTGAGGCCGTGTCCTCCGCGTACCTGGCAATGGCTAACAGCGTCGGTGAGGGCATGACCGGAGCCTTGGTACAGCCGATGGTCCAAAGTGGACTGGAGACGATCGTGGGCGCTGTCCAAGAGCCTGGATTCGGGCCGCTGGTGATCTTCGGGCTGGGCGGAACCACCGTAGAGCTCTTGGGTGACCACGTCAGCCGGCTCGCACCCCTGACCGACCTCGACGCGCGGGAGATGATCAGCGGGCTGCACGGGTCGGCGCTCCTGACCGGCTATCGCGGGTCGGCGGCGCTTGACGTTGACGCGCTCGCCGACATCCTCCTGCGAGTGAGCAGACTGGTCGAGGATCTGCCCGAACTCGTAGAACTGGACTGTAACCCGGTGATAGTCCTGCCCAAGGGAGCTACGGTGGTCGATTCTCGCCTGCGGCTAGTGGCCGACCCGGTGACGCCACCCGAGGATACCCGCCCCCTGCGCTGACGGAGGCTGACGGCCCCGCTGACTCCGTCGGCGATGGCAACCCGCTAGCTGGCGCTGCCCGCTCAGTTGGGGTACTGTGGCGTGGGCATGGATCGACGTTCCGAATAGGAGGTTCGGTGGTGGCCCGACGCACGATCAAGAGTTGGCCGGTGCTCCGCCAGGTGGCCGAGGGAGACCCGCTTGGGCTGGGTCACAGCGCCCAGTCTGACCACAGCCGCAATTACCGTTCTAGGACCTCGACCGCCGAAAAGGTAGTGAAGTCGGTCTGCCCCTACTGCGCGGTGGGCTGTGGTCAGCTGGTCTACACCAACAGCCAAGAGATTATCCAGATCGAGGGCGACCCCGACAGTCCGCTCTCGAGGGGACGGCTCTGCCCCAAGGGCTCGGCCACCAAGGAGCTGGTCAACAGCGAACTGCGGGAGCTGCAGGTCAAGTACCGCCGTCCCCACGGCACCGCCTGGGAGCAGATCTCCCTCGACCAAGCCATGGCCATGATCGCGGACCGGGTGATCGCGACTCGGAGTCAGACCTGGGAGGACCAAGACGAGCAGGGCCGGCCGCTGCGCCGGACCATGGGCATCGCCAGCTTGGGGGGCGCCACCATCGACAACGAGGAGAACTACCTCTGGCGCAAGCTCATGGTGGGCTTAGGGGTGGTCCAGGTCGAGAACCAGGCCCGAATATGACACTCGGCCACAGTTCCCGGTCTGGGAGCATCGTTCGGTAGGGGCGGAGCCACCACCTTTCCCGGCGACCTCCAGAACTCAGATTGCATCGTGATCATGGGTTCCAACATGGCGGAATGTCATCCGGTCGCCTTCCAATGGATCGTCGAAGCCCAGCGCAAGGGCGGCAAGCTGATCCATGTCGACCCTCGCTTCACCCGCACCAGCGCCATGGCCAACCTGCACGTCCCGATCCGGGCGGGCAGTGACATCGCCTTTCTGGGCGGCTTGGTGCACTACATCCTGGAACAGGAACGGTACTTCCGCGACTACATGGTGGCCTACACCAACGCCACCACCATCATCGACGAACGTTTCCTCGACACCGAGGACCTGGACGGGTTCTTCTCGGGCTGGAACGAGGAGTCGGGCACCTACGACACCTCCTCCTGGCAGTACGAGGGAGGGGTGATCCACGCGTCCGCCGGGGAACGCGGCGCCCCTCGCCCCCCGGCGGACGGGGTCATAATCGAAGGGGCGCCTCCCCATTCGGACCCCACCCTGGAGCACCCGCGCTGCGTCTTCCAGCTGCTGCGCCGACACTACTCCCGCTACACGCCGGAGATGGTGGAGCGCGTCTGCGGGGTGCCCCAGCACAAGTTTCTGGAAGTGGCCGAGACGATCTGTGACAACTCTAATCGGGAGCGCACGACCGCCTTCGTCTACGCGGTTGGCTGGACCCAACACACCGTCGGCGTGCAGTTCATTCGGACCAGCGCCATCATCCAGCTCTTGCTCGGCAACATGGGCCGCACCGGCGGCGGGGTGATGGCGCTGCGGGGCCATGCCAACATCCAGGGGGCCACCGACATCGCCACCCTCTTCGATGTGCTCCCCGGTTACATCCAGGTACCGAGCGTCAAAGACTCCTCCAACCTCAAGCAGTTCTGCCTCGACCAAGGTGGGGCCGCGGGCGGCTACTGGGGCAATCTCGAAGCCTATCTGGTCTCCCTGCTGAAGGCCTATTGGGGTGATCGGGCAACTCCCGACAACCAGTTCGGGTTCGACTACCTGCACCGGGTCACCGGTGATCATTCCACCTACCAGTCCACGCTGGGGATGGTGGACGGGTGGGTGAAAGGCTTTGTGGTGCTGGGGGAGAACCCCGCCGTTGGCTCAGCCCACGGCGGCCTCCATCGCCAGGCGCTGCGCAGCCTGGACTGGCTGGTGGTGCGAGATCTTTATGAGATCGAAACTGCCAGCTTCTGGTACGACTCGCCGGAGACTCAGTCCGGCGAGGTTCGCGCGGAAGACGTCGGAACCGAGGTGTTCTTTCTGCCGGCCGCCGCCAACGCCGAGAAGAACGGGTCCTTCACCAACACCCAGCGACTGCTGCAGTGGCACGAGCAGGCGGTGGAGCCCCGAGGAGATTGCCGCTCGGACCTCTGGTTCACCTACTATTTGGGGGCCAAGATCCGCGAGAAGCTCGCGGCCAGCACCGAGGCGCGCGACCGGGCTCTGCTCGACCTCACCTGGGACTACCCGCTAGACCCCAAGTCCGGCGACCCCAGTGCCGAGGAGGTGCTTCGGGAGATCTCCGGGCGCGGCCCCGACGGCCAGCTGCTAGCTAGCTTCGGGGCGCTTCGGGCCGATGGCTCGACCAGTTCAGGGTGTTGGATCTACTGTGGGGCTTTCGCCGGCGGCCAGAATCTGACCAACCGGAAGCGGCCGGGGCAGGAGCAGAGCTGGGTGGCTCCTGAGTGGGGCTGGGCCTGGCCGCTGAATCGCCGAGTCCTTTACAACCGGGCCTCCGCGGACCCCGATGGAAAGCCTTGGTCGGAGCGAAAACGCTTCGTGTATTGGGATGAGGGGCAGGGGAAATGGGTGGGCCCCGATGTCCCGGACTTCCCGGGCGACCGCCGCCCCGACTATCAGCCTCCTCCGGGGGCAACGGCGGAGAATGCGCTGTCGGGGGATCGGCCGTTCATCATGCAGGCGGATGGCGTGGGCTGGCTGTTTGCTCCCAGCGGGGTGGTGGACGGACCGTTCCCGACCCACTACGAGCCCCAGGAGTCGCCCGTCCGCAATCTCCTCTATGAGCAGGAGCGCAACCCGGCGCGCCAGGTCTTCCGGCGCCGCGACAATCCGTACAATCCCACCGCGGGCGAGCCCGGGAGCGAGCGCTTCCCCTTCGTGATGTCAACCTACCGGCTCACCGAGCACCACACCGCAGGGGGGATGACCCGCTTCCTGTCCCGGCTCAGCCAGCTCCAGCCTGAGATGTTCTGCGAGGTCAGCCCGGAACTGGCCCAAGAGCGAGGTCTTCGCCCGGGGGGATGGGCGACCATCAGCACGGAGCGGTCGGTGATCGAAGCCCGGGTGCTGGTCACGGCCCGGCTCCCGGTACTGCGGTTGGGAGACCGCGTAGTGCACCAAGTCGGGCTCCCCTATCACTGGGGTAGCCGAGGGCTGAGCACCGGCGACTCCGCCAACGACCTCTTCCCCCTGGTGCTGGATCACAATGTCCACATTCAGGAGACGAAGGCCGCCACCTGCGACATCCAGCCCGGGCGACGACCACGGGTGGCGAGTCGATGACCGCCGCTCCCACCGCGCGCCGGCCAGCCGTGTCGCTGCCGATGTGGCAGGGCGGCGGCACCCGGATGGGCTTCTTCACGGACAGCTCGATCTGCATTGGTTGCAAGGCCTGCGAGGTTGCCTGCAAGGAATGGAACGGGGTGCCGGACATCGATACCGGGTTCACCGGGAACTCGTACGACAACACCTCGAGCGTGGGGGCCAACAGTTGGCGTCACGTGGCGTTCGTGGAGCGCCAGCGACCGGACACCGGTGATGGCGTCCAGTGGCTGATGAACTCCGACGTCTGCAAGCACTGCACTAGAGCCGCCTGCCTCGACGTCTGCCCCACCGGGGCCATCTTCCGCAGCGAGTTCGGCACCGTGGTGGTCCAGGACGACATTTGCAACGGCTGCGGCTACTGCGTCGTCGCCTGCCCGTTCGGGGTGCTGGAACGGCGCGAGGCACCGGATGGCCGAGCCTTCAAGTGCACTCTCTGCTACGACCGGCTCCAGGTCGGGGATGAGCCCGCCTGTGCCAAGGCCTGCCCCACCCAGTCAATCCAGTTCGGTCCGCTCGAGGAGCTCCGCGAGCGAGCGGAGAAGCGGCTGGAGGAGGTGAAGCAGGAGCCGCGGTACGCGGGCGCTCGGCTCTACGGCGACTCGAAGGACGACGGCGTGGGCGGCTTCGGAGCCTTCTTCCTGCTGCTGGACGACCCGGAGGTGTACGGCCTGCCGCCCAAACCGGTCTACCGGCGGACGGATCTGGCGCTGCTCTGGGGTGCCGCCTCGGTGGCCGCTTCCGTGTTGACGTTGGGGGTATTGGGGTCGCTCAGCTGGCGACGCCGATGAAAGCAGAGCGGCAGAGCGGCGGGGAGCGGCAGATGGTGCCCTCGGGCAAGCCGCGCTCCTACTACGGCTTGCCCATAGTCAAGCGGCCCGCTTGGACCTGGGAGGTCCCTTGGTACCTCTTTACCGGCGGTACCGCGGGCGGCCTTGCGGCGGTGTCAATCCTGGCCCGATGGACGGGAGAGGCAAAGCTGGGGAGACGGGCCCGGCGGCTGGCCCTGGCGGGGGCGGTCATCAGCCCGGTTTTATTGATCTCCGACCTGGGCCGGCCCGAGCGCTTCCTCAACATGCTGCGGGTGTTCCGGCCCACCTCACCAATGAGCCTCGGCAGCTGGACCTTGGCCGGCTTTGGCTCCTCTTTGGGAGCTGCCGAGATGGCCGACATCGTCGGCCTCCCCAACGTGGTGGTAGGCACTCTGGAGGGAACGGCCGGCATCCTCGGGCCGATCCTCGCCAACTACACGGCGGTGCTGCTGGGAGATACCGCGAACCCGATCTGGCGGGGCGGGCGCAGCATCCTTCCCTTTGTTTTCTCGGGAAGCTCGATGGCGGCCGCCGGGGCCAGCCTATGCGTTGCCGGCCCCACCGATGAGGGGGTGGCGGCCCGCCGCATGGTCGTGCTGGGCACCATCATCGAGCAGGCCTCGTTCTTGCTGATGGAGCAAAGGCTGGGACCGCTGGCCGAGCCCTACCACGACGGCGCCGCCGGCCGGCTGGTGAAGCTGCACCGGGCCAGCTCCCTGGCAGGAGCCACCTTAATCTCGACGCTGGGAGGTCGGAGCCGAAAGGCGGCGATTCTGGGGGGCGTCTTGACGCTGGCGGGTTCGGCGGCGCTGCGCCAGTGCGTCTATCGGGCGGGTTTCCAGTCCGCGGCAGATCCGCGCTACCTGGTGGACAGCCAGCGCGGGGCGGCGACTGACACCGGCGACGGGAACGGCTCGGTCACCTGATCCGTCGACTGACGACCGCTCCCCAGGAACCGCGCGGCCAGGACACCCGGAACTGGACAATTCATCACCCCGGTAGCGGGGACGGGCCCACCACCGCCGTCCTGAGTCGGCTCCCGGTCGGCAACCTGGGCGGCTGAGTCAGACCAGTTCGAGGGTCGGCTGGTCCGCGTCGGCCGCCAGCACCTCCCCGATTAGGACAGCAGAAGACAGCAGCTCCGCTAGCTGAGCTGCCCCGGCCTTGGCGACCGTTATCACCAGTCCGCCGCTGGTCTGCGCATCGCAGGCCAGCAGGAGCAGATCGGGCGGCACCGCCGACGCTATGCGCGTCACCGTCCGCGCCAGTTCCAGGTTGCGGCGCGTGCCGCCCGGTACGTGACCGTCACCCGCCAGCTGGCGCGCGCCGGGCAGAAGCGGTAGGTCCGAGGAGCGCACCCTGACCCGGACTCCGGAAGCGTTGGCGAGGTTGTGGAGATGGCCCAGCAGACCGAATCCGGTCACGTCGGTCGCGGCGCTGGCCTTGGCCAGGACCATGGCCTCGGCCGCGGCTCGATTGAGTTGACGCATGGAGTCGATCGCCGCCGCCAGCACCGAATTGGTCACCTCCTGAAGCTTGTGGGCGTTGAGGACCACCCCAGTTCCCAGCGGTTTGGTCAGAAACACCAGATCGTCCACCTGGGCACCGGCGTTGCTCACCATCCGGCTGGGATCCACGCGGCCCACGACGGCGCACCCGAAGAGTGGCTCCGAGGTGCGGATGGAGTGGCCACCGGCAACTGCGCACTGGGCCGCCCGGGCCACCTCTGCCCCACCCTCCAGGATCTGCCGGAGGATGCCGCCTTCGAGGTTGGCCAGATCGAAGCCAACCAAGTTGAGCAGCAGCAGCGGCGTGCCTCCCATGGCATAGATGTCCGAGAGGGCGTTGGCGGTGGCGATGGCACCGTAAGCCCGCGGATCGTCGACCGGCGGGGGAAAGAAGTCCGTGGTGACGACCACCGCGATTTCATCCGAGATCCGGTAGATGGCAGCGTCGTCCCTGGTTTCGGCCGAGACCAGCAGGTCGCCACCGGGAGGGGACGCAATCCCCGCCAGGATCTCCGCCAGGTCGGCTTGGGCGATCTTCGCCGAACAACCACCCTGGCCGGTCAGCTCGGTCAAGCGCATGGCGTACTGCCAGCGGGCTCTTTTCGGAGCCGGTGCAATTCGTTGACGCGCTCGGTCACCCGCGACCTTTCCAGCCCCTCCAAGAGCGGCACCAGAACCCGTCGAGTGGTGTGCAGGTGATCTCGCAGAGCTGCCACCGTCAAGCCCTCGGGAGCGTCCGCCAGCAGCTCTTTGAGCTGCACCTGGAGTCCCTGGAGGGCGGACTTGGAGATGAGGACGTCGGCCCCCAGCTGAACAGCCTCGCCGTTCCTAATCAAGTAGCCGGCGACGGCCTTACTGAGGCCCGCCTGCCTTAGCTCCAGCGCTCCCGGAGCCTTGGCCCCAGCTTGCCGGAGCAGGGCCACGGTCCGCTCCACGGCAGGACTCCGATGACCCCCGAAGTCGGTTCCCGGTCGCCTCACCAGCGGCCCACTGGCCTCCAGCTCACCTTCCTCACGCAGGCGCTGGATCACGGCGTCGCCGTCCGGGCCCGCGTCGAAGCCGAGTCGAAGAAGCAAGTGCCGGCGCGAGAGACCTGGCTCGAGCGGGTGGGTCTGCTCGTGCTCGGTGAGCTCTGCCTGGGTGCGCCGGACAAGCCGGTCCCAAGCCGACGGCGCCAGGTAACGCCGACCCACCCGCGTGAGAGCGCCCTCTTCGAGCGCCGCCTCAATGGCAGCCCGAGCAGAGGAGAGCATCGCTCCGGCGCGCCGGGCCGCCTCGCCAACAGGCAGGCCCAGGGGTGCGGCCGCGGCCTCCAGGACTGCGAGCTGGTCTGGTCCCCGGCCAAGCCCAGCGGAGAGGGCACGCTCCCTAACCGCCCAAGAGTCCAGCGGCGAACTCCACCAACGGCGGTGGGGGGCGGGGTGGGCATCGAGAACCAGGCCGCCTCCCACCACCGCGGCCGGACGCGGGGCCCGCAGGACGAAGGGATCACCGGGGAGGATCCAGAGAGGCGAGTTCAGCTGAAGTTGACCGTAACCGGAACTCCCCGGAAGCAGCCGGTCCTCCCCGGCCAGCCACAGCTGAGCCTGGACCGTCGCCGTCCCGCAGAGCACCTCCACCGTCATTGCCTGCCGCACTCCGGAGGCTCCGAGCCTCGGGATCTCCAGCCGGCAGTCCAGCCGTGAAGTGGGGCGGGGGGTACCGACGAGTCCGATCACGCTGCCCCTCGGAACATCCTGGACGGAGACCCCCTTCAGAGCCAATGCCAGCCGGCCACCCGGGTAGGCAGCCGTCACGGGCTCGCCTCGGCGTTGCAGGCCCTGGATCCGCCCACGTTTCCCGCTTGGGAAAACCTCCACGCCGTCGCCCTGGTGGAGCTGACCCCCGTCCAGGACCCCGGTCACCACAGTGCCGGTGCCAACCCTGGAGAAGCTGCGGTCGACCAGCAGCCGCGGGCAACCACGGTCGGGAGGATCCTCGATCTCATCGAGCTCAGAATCGACGGCGGCCGCCAACTCGGTCAGGCCCACTCCCTGGACCGCACTCACGCCGACCCAGCGTTGGACGGGGATGCCTAGCTCGCGGAGCAAGCCCAGGGACCGGGATCCCACCAAGTCCGCCCGGTCGGGAGCTAGATCGACCTTGGTCACCGCCACCACCGCCCGGCGGACCATGAGGATCCGGAGGACGGCAGCGTGTTCCTCGGTCTGTGGCATGACCCCGTCGTCGGCGGCTACGCAGAGGAGGGCCAGGTCAGTCGACCGGGCGCCCACCGCCATCGTCCGGATGAAACGCTCATGCCCGGGGACGTCGACGACCGAGACTTCCCGGCCCGAGGGGAGAGTCCACGGGGTAAAGCCGAGGTCGATGGTCATGCCCCGGCGGCGCTCCTCGTCCAGCCGGTCGCCGTCGACCCCAGTGAGAGCTGTGACCAAAGCGGTCTTGCCATGGTCAATGTGCCCGGCAGTGCCCACGACCAGCTCGTTCAACTAGCCGCCTTCAGGCAGGCCCGGATGACGGCTAGGAGCTCCTCGTCTTCGCCAGGCAGCACGCAGCGGGCATCGATCGCCACTCCGTCCGCGCGCTCGAGCCCAACCACCGGAGGGTCCGACTGGACGAGCTGGCGACGGAGCCGGCCCGGATGTCGACTCCTGAGCAGCATCCCGAACGAGGAGAGCGGCGGCCCGGGCGTGGTCCCGCCGCCGACCGCTCCCTGGAGAGGCACCACCTCGGCCGAGATTCCGTCTGCCGCGAGCGCTTCGGCCCAGCTGGCTGAGCGCTGGCGCAGCGCCTCCGGGCTCAGCCGGAGCATCCTCCAGACCGGGATCTCGTCCAGGCGGCCGGGAATGGCGTACCGAAGCAAGGTCTCCTCCAGAACCGCGAGCTGAAGCTTGTCCGGACGCAATGCTCTCGAAAGTGGGTGCCTTTGGAGCCGCCGAACCAGCTCCTGCCTCCCGAGCATGAGGCCCGCCTGGCTGCCGCCCACCAGCTTGTCCCCGCTGCACAAGAGCAGGTCGACGCCCGCTCCCAGGCTGGCCTGGAGGCGGTCTTCAGGCGCGACCGCGGGGACAGCTGGCGGGATCAGGCCGCTGCCGACGTCCTCGAGCAGGAGCACCCCCCGCCCGTGGGCGGCGGCTGCCAGTTCGGCCACCCCGGGACGGGCCACAAACCCCTCCATGCTGAAGTTGGACTGGTGAATCCGCAGGAAGGCTCCCGTACGCGGACCGCAAGCCTCCAGGTAGTCGCCCACCCGGGTCCGGTTGGTGGTACCGACCTCCACCAATCGCGCCCCGGAGAGACTCAGGATCTCGGGGATGCGGAAGCCCCCTCCAATCTCAATCGCCTCTCCTCGGGAGACCACCACCTCTCGGCCGCGGCAGAGGGCAGCCAGAGCTAGGAGCACCGCGGCCGCCCCGTTGTTGACCACCATCGCCGCCTCAGCGCCACTCAGCTGGCAGAGGAGAGTGGCCAGCAGGTCCTGGCGATCGCCGCGTCGGCCCGTGATGCTCTCCAGCTCCAGATTGGAGTAGCCTGCCGCGAGGCCCGCGGCCCGAGCCGCGATCTCCGGTCCGAGAGGAGCCCGGCCCAGGTTGGTGTGGACCACGATCCCGGTGCCGTTGATCACCCGGTGGAGGCGGTGGGGTGACCCCTTGAGAAGAGCCACAGCCTTCCCCGCCACGCGGGCCTCCTGCCCGGTCCGGGGGTTTTGCCCATCGTCGTCCCTGACTTCCCGGACCGCTCGGCGAAGCGCCTCCACGACGGTCTGGTGTCCCAGGTCCGTGACCAACTGGGAGATCTCTGGCCTCGTCAGCAGTCGACCCACGGCGGGTGGGCGGCCCGGGTCCTCGGCAGCTTTTGACGGGCTCGCTTGGGGCACCTCGGCTAATCGATGGCGGGAGGCGAGGGGAACGATCCCTCCGAGGACGCTGACAGCGCCCCCCATCGATTTTGAAGATCGCGGGGCCCACCTGGACCCATGCACTCCCGATCCGATGATAGCCACCGACGGCGAGGGTGGGTGGCGGTGCGGTGAACATGATCCCCGAACGCTGCCCGACGTGACGTGGGCCACCAAATCGGGGCCTCCCACGGGTCCCGCAAGCGCTGCAGGAAATGCCGGCCCGCCTGGAGGCGAGGTGGACTGAGGGCCCATCCCTGGCGGGGCGACCCGCCGAGCTGTCGGACCTGGTCTCTAAGCGAGCGCGATCGGACCGGCCAGGGACCCGTTCGCCGCTCCTAGCATCGCCACCGCGGCGGCGTTTCCCTCCAGCCCATGGACCGGGAAGGAGGGGGCGGTCATGGCCAGGGAGGCAGGCTGGACGCGGGCAGCGTCAGCAGTAGCGCGGCAACCGGCCCGACTGCCATCCCGGCGCTGGTGCGGTCGGTCGTACCAGCCGAAGCGACGGGCGGCGGACCGTCTCCACATCGACCAGGACTGGGGGAGGTACGCCTACGGTCGAACCCGCTCGACGTCGTCGCGGTAGATGTCGTAGGCGGCTTGGTACTCCATAACCCGCGCCACCTCGGACACGAACGACTCGTCGTAGCCTGCCCGTCGGAGCAAATGGAATCCTAGTTCCATCCCACTCGCGATGCCACCCGCGGTAATGATCCTGCCGGCGTCGACGACCCGCGCCCGACTGATTCGGCAAGCGGGCGCGACCGCAGCGAGTCGATCAATGGGCACCATGCCCCGGCCGCTCGCCTCCTGCGCATCCGGTTCCTTGCGGTTCGTGGCAGCGAGGCCGTCCAGCAAGCCCATGGTGCCGTAGATCCACGATCCGGTGCACACACTGGTGAGCAAAGTACTAGTCGGAAGGCTGGTGATGAACTCGTGCAGGCGACCGTTGTGCAATTCTTGGCGAGTGCCCGCTCCCCCGGGGATCACGAACGCGTCCATCGATGGCCGGTCACCAAAGGCATAGTTGGGAAGAAGAGTAAGACCGGCCTGAGCCTGGGTTGGCCGCATCGCCTCCGCGACCAGAAACACGTCCAATTCGGGATCGTACCGGCGCGCCACGGAGAACACCCCGTACGGCGCAGCGAAGTCGATGATCTCGACGTCCTTGAATACGTAGATGCCAAGCCGGAATCCCTGTGTTGTCGGCATGTTGGGCTCCTCGGAGAACGAGCGTTTCTCAGCCAACATACTCCCGCCGGTACGGAGGCAATCCCGGCCGACTCGGGAGGAAGGGATCGTCACGCCGCGCGACGCGAAACCAGAATCCGCCGCCTCCTCAAGACGACCAGCCGGCTATGCCACGAGCGTGGGGTTGAGGCGGTCAGCTAGGACGACGTCACGGATGGCGCAACCGTGTCGCTGCAGACCACAAGGCGCCCGGGGCGGCGGGAGATCCGGGCCACTCACCAAGTACCGGAATGAGCGCGACCTGCACGGGACGACCTGACGGGAGGAGGCGCGTGCCCTGGCTGGCGGAAACGGCTTCCAGCGACTGCGGTGCCCCGTCCTTCTCCGCTACGGAGCCCACGACGAGCAGCATCACCAGGCGGTGGTATGGCGCACCGTGCTGACCGAGCTGGCACCAGGACGGCGCGCTGCCGGCACTCCGCACCGAGCCCGATAACTGCGACCGGCCCGGCAGCGCATCGCGGTACCACCGCCCCGACCGTCTCCCCAACTCACATCCGTACCAGCCGAACACCCCAAGCGGTGGTGTGAGACCGGCCCGGGGCCAGGCGGATGACTCCGTCGCCGCTCTGGAAGGCGTTGGGGGGACACGTCATCGGCTCGGTACCGAGACCCTGACGCTGGCGGGGCAGGCGCAGGGTGTCCCCGGTGTAGATCTGGATGATTGGGTACTGCGGATCCACCCACAGTTCGGCAGTGCCGCCGTCCGGGGCGGCCAGCCGCGCCCACGCCCGCCTGTCCCGATCCCGGGCCAGGTCGGTGAAGGCGAAGTCGACTTTCTGGTCACCAAGCCGCTTGCCAGTTCGGAAGTCAAAGGCAGTCCCTTCGACGGCCTCGGTGCCAGTTGGCAGCTGCCGCGCCTCGTCGGTCAGGATGCGCGTCTGGGCGTCGAGGTACAGGATGCAGTCGTCGATCAGGCCAGCCCCCGGCGACAGATAGGGGTGCTGGCCAGAGCCGTAGGGACAGGCGCGGTCCCCCAGGTTGGCGGCCGTCGTCGTGACGGTGAGGCCGTCCTCGCTCAACTGGTAGTCCACCTGCAGGTCCAGGGTGAACGGGTAACCCATCAGCGGGTAAAGCCGGGTTGCCATGATCACCCGACTCTCCGTGTGCTCGGCCACCCGCCACGACCGCCAGTGCAGGAACCCATGGATCGCGTTGTGTTTGTCGGGCTCGCTGAGCGCCACCTGGAATTCCTCGTCGTCGAAGCGGTAACGGCCGTCTGCGAGGCGGTTGGGCCAGGGGATGAGCGGGGCGCCATGAGCCCCGTCGCACACGGAAGTGCGGGGATACGGGTCCAGAACTGGTCGGTCTCCCACGACGTACTCCCGCACGCCACCGCCTACTTCGACGATCGTCGCGCGCTGGTGGCCGCTTCGGATCTCAAGCTGCTGGCCCGACGGTGGGACCGCCATGGTTCTCCTCCCTGCTGATCGCTGGATCGAGGGTCAAAAACCGCCGATCGGAAAGCGGTCCCGGCTCACGACAGGCATCCAAGACCGCCGCAGGACGCCCGGGGGGCGCCCTCGGCCAGGGCCTGGGTGAAGCCCTCGTAGATGATCGACTTGAGGTCCGACACCGGCCGTCGCTGGGTTTCGACCGGCTCCCCGGTGATGCCCAGCAGGCCGGACTTGAACGAGGCCCGGTGGTCGAAGGGCAGCAGGTACCGCGGTGGGCCGCCGAGCACGCTCATGCCAGCGCCGCTTGGGGCAGGCCATCCTTTAGGGATTCGATGACCCAGTCCGCCCCGCCTTCGCGCAACTGCTCGGCGTTGAAGTTGTGGCTGGCGACGCCCACGCAGGCAATCCCGGCCGCATGGGCGGCGTCCGCGTCGTGGGGGGTGTCTCCCACCACGACACAGCGTTCGGGCCCGAGCTCGGCGCCGAAGACCAGGGCAGCTCGGCGCAGAGCGATCCTGGTCACCTCAGCCCGGTCGCTGGAATCCGAGCCGTAGCCTCCAAAGGAGAAGAACCGGTTGAGCTTCCCCCGGTGCATCTTGATGTGGGCGGCAGCCTCCAGGTTGCCAGTGACCAGGCCCAGGAGGTAGCCCTCAGCCAGCAGCTTGGGCAAGAGCTCGGCCACGCCGTCCAGCACCTGGTAGTGCTTGGATTCGCGAACGGTCTGGTGCAGGTAGTGCAGGCGGCGTTCTAACAGCTTGGAGAACTCGGCTGGCGCCGGCTCGCGGTGCAAGACGGCTTCGAAGGTCTTGCGACCTACGTCGGGGTCCGTCATGCCGGTGTCGGTGAACTTGCCGATGTCGGCGGGGATTCCGTAGAGCTCGTCGAAGGCCAGCCGCCACGAGTCGGCGCCCGCTCCCCCGCTGATGATGAGGGTGCCATCGACGTCGAAGAGGATCGCCAGCCGATGCGGAACCTTGGTGCTCATTCGGCTGGCTTCTCCGCGTGACCGCCGAACTGCTGGCGCATGGCCGAGAGGACCTGGTTGGCGAACAGGTCCAGGTCCCGGGATCCAAAGCGGGAGAAAAGCGCGGTCGTCAGGACCGGGGCGGGCACTCCTTCCTCGATCGCAGCAATCGCCGTCCAGCGCCCCTCGCCGGAGTCCGACACCCGACCCGAGAACTCCTCCAAGGTCGGCGACTGCAACAAGGCAATGGCGGTGAGGTCCAAGAGCCAGGAGGCGATCACGCTGCCCCGCCGCCACACCTCGGTCACCTCCGTCAAGTTGATGTCATAGCGGTAAAACTCCGGGTCGTCCAGCGGAGCGGTTTCGGCATCGCCACTGCGCTGGACGGAGCCAGCGTTGGCATTCTTCAAGATGTTGAGGCCCTCGGCGTAGGCCGCCATCGCCCCGTACTCGATCCCGTTGTGGACCATCTTCACGAAGTGGCCAGCTCCGTTGGGACCACAGTGGAGGTAGCCGTGCTCGGACGGGGCGGGCCGGCCCTTACGACCCGGGGTGCGGGGAGCGGCGCCCACTCCGGGGGCAATTGACGCGAAGATGGGGCGCAGCCGGTCGACCACCTTATCCTCGCCACCGATCATCAGGCAGTAACCGCGCTCCGCGCCCCATACCCCGCCACTGGTTCCGACGTCCACGTGGTGAATGCCCAGCTTGGCGAGGGCCTGGGCTCGGACGATGTCGTCGCGGTAGTGGGAATTGCCCCCGTCGATGACCACGTCGTCGGCGTTCATCCGGGCCGCCAATTCTCTGACGGTCTGGCCGGTGACCTCACCCGCAGGGACCATGACCCACGCAGCCCGGGGCCGCTTGAGCTTGGCCACGAAATCGTCGAGGGAGGAAGCTCCAGTTGCTCCGTCGCCCTCCAGGGCCTTCACGGATTCGGGGTTGACGTCGAAGACGATGCATTCGTGGCCGGCCTTCATGAGTCGCCGGACAAGGTTGGCGCCCATCCGGCCCAACCCGACCATTCCTAGTTGCATGACCTGTCTACCCTCCTTCGATCTGAATTGCCATCAGCCCTTCCAGCCACCACGGCGTTGATCCGCGCCGGATGGTTCCGGCAGGCCTTGTTCGAGGTCAGCCCTCATCTGCTTCAAGTTTTGCCTGCCCCATTGTGTCGCGCGGCCGCGCACGTCAAGGAACTGGCGCCCGGTAGACGCAATCCCGACCACTCCTCGGTGGCGGCACCCCCCAACTCCCTGAGGCCGGCGTCGGCGACGGTGACCTGAGAAGGAGAGACTGCCATCAGTTGGCCCGGCCTCGCTTGGTCCGGTAGCGGCGGATCAACTCATTGGTGGAGCTGTCATGAGCCAGCTCAGGGGGG
>OCZT010002885.1_pt1 | contig 17697 bp, 11 predicted proteins | sample 1539031 | NCBI WGS metagenome assembly OCZT01 (sample SAMEA3539308, study PRJEB22396) | soil metagenome | biome: tundra; feature: field; material: soil | place: USA | collected 2010-05 | depth 0.15 m | reverse complement strand
CCTGGCAATAACGTTATCCGTTTGCCGCCATTGTCAAGGGCCGGCGGCACACCCAGGCCGGGGCTGGTGCGCCAGTTTTCTTGTTCGTGCCGTGCTCCACCCAATCAGCACAGCCCTGAGCCAACTCCAGCCCCGGCAATGAAAGCCACTAGTCAGCCGTTGCGCGAGTCTCTTCTTCAGCCTTGCAAACACCGGCAGTTCGGCGCTTAAATATGCCCAGGCACACTGGAAGCTTTGCCAAGATGGCCAGTGCGAACGGGTCCGAGCGTGAGACGCTGACTTGCGGACAAAGACGTGGACAATGGCTGATAGGATTCTCTATGAAGTCGATACTCCAATCGAGCAGACTGCTGGTGTTTGTGTCCACTTTGCTGGTCCTGGAGACCGGCAACATGGTGGCCGCGCCACTGGGCACGGCGTTTAACTATCAAGGCCGCCTGCAACAGTCCGGCAACCCGGCCAATGGGCTGTATGATTTCCAGTTCAGCCTCTGGGATGACGTCGGCAGCGGCACCTTGGTCGGCACGACCCAGGCGGTGATGGGGATCACCGTCAACAATGGTCTATTCGGCGCGCCACTGGATTTCGGTCCCGGTCCGTTCAACGGGAGCGCCCGCTGGCTGGAGGTTGGCGTGCGAACCAACGGAGCCGGCCTCTTCAGCCCGCTCTCGCCCCGGCAGCCGATTCTCCCGATGCCCTACGCCCTCATGGCCGGCACCGCCAGCAACCTGCTCGGGACGCTGCCGGCCGCGCAATTGAGCGGCACTCTGCCCTCGAGCGCGCTGGCGGGTTATGCGGGGCCGGTGATCTTCACCAACCCGGGCAACAGCTTCGTCGGCACGTTCATCGGCAATGGGGGCGGGCTTAGCAATTTGGCTGGGGCCGCCATTCAGCCGGGGACGGTCAGCAGCAACGCTCTGGACGCGCCGACGAAAACCCAGCTCGCGCTGGCGGGGATGGGCGGCGGCGGTCTGTTCAACGGAAACACGGGGACGAACCTGACGCTGGTATCAGGGACGAATGTGTTTGCGCCGCTGTTGGAGCCGTTTAGTGACGGTACCAACTTCTATATCACGCCCGTGTCGTGGGATACCAATCTCGGCGGGGCTTATCACTGGATGTCCAATCTCAACTATTACGGCGACCTGCTTCCGCTGGCGACCAATGGGCATTACACCATCATCCTCGATGTATTCCCTGACTTCATGGCGCACCTGATTACAGTGTTCAATGTGACCAATCGTTCAGGGATTACCTATGCCTCAGTCACCAACAACTCAGTGGGACCAATAGTGGCCTATGCCGATAGTTCAGACGCCTTTCTGCTGGGCCAGCTTTACACGAATGGACACGCATCGGATGCCTACGTGAGCGCCCTGACAAATTACGCTCCGGTGGGGTGGCAGGTCGTAGGGCCGGCAATCTTCTCCAATAGTGTGATAGCCCAATCCTTTGTTGGCGACGGCAGTGCGGTAACCAATGTGCATCTCGAGTATGCGGACATCGCGAATTTCCCTTTCACTTTGAGAGATCGGCCCGACGCGACGCTCCGCGTATTTCCGACGCCACCGATGGGCTGGAACACCTGGATGGATATGTCGTTTGTGCCTTACTGGTTCCACATTACGAACATTGCCCGGATGTTTATTACCAACGGGTTACGTGATGCCGGGTATCGCTGGATCGAGGTGGATGATGGGTGGTACGGCGGCAGGGATGCGAGCCATCATGTCACCAACAATGGGTACATCCCGGACATGAGGGGACTGGCAGACATGCTGCATGGTTGGGGGTTCAAGCTTGGTCTGTATTACCGGGACGTTCACTTTAACGCTAACTATCCGAAGGAGGATGCCGAGTCTTTGGCTAATTGGGACATTGACTATGTCAAACTTGATGAGGTTATAGAACCGAACGTGACAAACGGCTGGCTGGAGACGTTCGCGACCACCGCGGACATTTTGTATCGCAGCAACCATCGAACGCCGCTGTTCATCAACGGTCACATGCCGGAAGACGATCCATCGGATCCGAGTTGGCGGCCCATTGCTCAGCAGATACTCAACTCGCGCTTTGCGACGCAAGACGTTGGCGATAGTCAGTGGCTGTCTTATGGGCTGTGGTACATGACCAATGCAGACTGGTACACCAAGGCCGTGCCTTGCCATTGGCTGGCCTATAGTTGGGGGGTAAACCAATACGCCGAGACCAACTGGCATCAGCGCTTTCAGGCCATCGCCAGCCTAAACATCATGATTGGTGGGGAGATGGTGCTGTCCAGAATGTGGGACCAGCCGGTGGTTGCTGAAGGGCAGCTCACCAATGTGACGCGCACGCTGGATATTCTGACGAACCGCGAGGCTTTACGGATTCTCAACGACCCGGCGCAGATGGTATCACGGCTGGCTTACCAAAGCGCCGCGTCGCAGGCATGGATTAAGCCGCTGGGCTCGGCCAGCAAACCAATGGAGTGGGCAGTTGCATTGATAAATCTCGACCAGACACCGGGCCTCACTACCAATCTTAGCTTCGACCTGAGCGGCCTCCCGCAACTGATTCGACCGGTGACCGTGAAGGAGGTTTGGTCCGGCCAGACGTGGACGGCCAGCGGCTTGTTGACGGCCACGAATCTCGTCAACGGTGAGTGCCGGGTTTACCGGATCACACCCTACGCCATGCCCTCAGTGGGGATAACCACGAACTACACGATCCCTGGCGGGCTTACGCTCTATATCACCAACGGCGTGATAATGAGGATTCAATAACCCTTCGCGCCTCGCCAAGTTGCGCCCATTCCCGCGGCGGTTGCTTCGCGCGGTTTGCTACCAGTGTTTGCGCAATCGCCCAGCAGCCCACAAACTGAGCAAGCCGATGGCGGCGCCGGCTGTGTCCAGCAAGACGTCCGTGACGCACCCCTCGCGCGAGGGGACAAAGGTCTGGTGGAATTCATCGCTTGCAGCATAGAGCGCAACCAGGGCCAGGACGAGACCGGCTGCAGACCATTGCCAGCGGGGAACGTCCGGCGCGGGCGATTTGCGTAGCGCGCGCCAGAGCAACAATGCCAACACCGCATATTCAGTCAAATGGGCGCACTTGCGGACAATGACCACCAGGTCATGGATCGCCTCGTCCGACAGATTAGGAAGCAGCCAGCGCACGAAGGGCCCGATGATCCGCGAGGAATGCTGGAAGGACATCCGGTCGCCGGAGGCGGAAAAGATTATCCACATCCAGACCAGCACAGGCAGCCAATACCTGATGAGCGACCGTAGTTTGGGCACAGTGCATGGAAACAGAGGGCCGCAGGCCGAAGCAATGTCAAATGTTTGGGTTGCGGTGCGCCCTACCGCTAACCCATAATTCAGGTGCATGTTGAAGTTGGGTGTAAACATTGATCACGTCGCGACGCTGCGCGAGGCGCGTTACCGCGGACGGGGACACGGCGAACCCGATCCGATTGCCGCTGCGCTGGCCTGTGAGGCGGCGGGCGCACACGGCATCACGGCCCACCTCCGGGAAGACCGGCGCCATATTCAGGACCGGGATGTCTGGAAGCTGCGCGAGGTCATCAAGACGCGGCTCAACCTGGAAATGGCCAACACGCCGGAGATCGTTGGCATTGCAGTCAAGCTCAAGCCGGACATCGTGTGTCTGGTCCCGGAACGGCGCCTGGAAGTCACCACCGAGGGCGGCTTGGATGTCGCCGGGAATCTCCAGCCGTTAACCGAGACGCGCAAGCGGATGAACGACAGCGGGATTGAGGTCAGCGTGTTTATCGCTCCCGATCCGGCGCAAATTGAAGCCGCGGCGCAGGCGGGCAGCCAGTTCATCGAGTTGCACACCGGCGCTTTTGCCGAGGCCTTCGACCAGGAGTCGCATCGCCACGCTGAACTGGAACGATTGATTGCCGGGGCGAAGCAGGCGCACGCGCTCGGACTGAAGGTCAATGCCGGGCACGGCTTGAACTACCACAATCTGCCGCTGCTGCATCAAGTGCCGCACTTGGTCGAACTGAACATCGGCCACAGCATCATCAGCCGCGCCGTCACGACTGGACTCGCCGCCGCCGTGCAAGACCTGCTGCGCCTGATGGCGAGCTACCGGGGCTGAGTAAAATGAGTCTTGAGTCTGGAGTCTAAAGTCTAAAGTCTAAAGTCTCTGGCAAAGCATGTCCCTGACTTTAGACTTTAGACTCCAGACTTTAGACTATCCGAATGATCCTGGGCATTGGCATCGACATTATCGAGGTGGCGCGCATTCAGGCTTCGCATGAGAGGTTTGGCGAGCGGTTCTTGAACCGCATTCTGCTCCCAAACGAAATCAGCTACTGCCTCTCATACAAGGCGCCTGGGCCATTCCTGGCCGCGCGGTTCGCGGCGAAGGAGGCCATTTCCAAGGCTTTCGGCACCGGCATAGGCGCTCAGCTTGGCTGGCAGGACATGGAGGTCGGACGCAAAGAAAGCGGCGAGCCGTATGTCATCTTGCACGCCGGGGGCCAGAAGCTGATGCAAGCCCGCAGTGGTCAGAGGGTATTGATTAGTCTGAGCCACACGCAGAATTACGCCGCCGCAGTGGCGATCTTGGAAGGTGGAGACTGAAAGCGGGGCGCGGCGTCCTCACTGCGCGTGCGAAGTGAGCTGATTCATCCACCCGCCGTCAAGCTTGTCGTAGGCTGCGAATCCTTTGGGGCCGAGAGCAGTGGAAAGACCTTGTTTCGCCTCCGCGCTGATAGCTTGGAGCATTGCCTGCCGGTCTTCGGCTGAGAGAGATTCGTTGTCGAGCAACTGACGTGCGCCTTCTTGGGCCTTCCGGCGGATGTCGTAAGCTTGCGCGGCCGCTGCGTCGGGCAGTTCGAGTCGCTGCGTCACTCGATAGAAGGGTTCGTAACGACTGTCAGTCGCGCGCTGCAACGCCGCGTAAGCTTCCGGGCCAATCAATTCCCGCGTCTGCGCCTCACTTTGTTGCTGCAATTGCGCCGTGCGTGACTTGAAATCCGCGTCCTTTTGTGACAGCGCCGCCTGGGCGTCGGCGGTTGCGAGTTGAATCTTAGTCGCCGCGCGGACCTGCTCCTCACTCAAATCCAACCCGACCAACCGCTCGGGCAGATTCGCGGCCGGCGACTGGCGCAAGCGCAACTCGGCGTATTCGTCGGGCGTGAGCCATTGGCGCAACGCCTGTTCGTGAGCGGCCTCCAGCTCTTTGCGTTTGGCCTGCTGTTGGGCGCCGGTCTGGCCGGGCGTCCGCAGGAAAGCCTTCCACGTGCGTTCGAGTTGGTCCTTGGCTGCCACCCACTGCGCGCGTTTTGCCGGCGGCAGAAAATCGGCGAGCCGCTCCCAACGTTCCCGATTGGCAGTGGCGGAGGCGCGCGCTTCCTCCTCGGCGCGTGGACTTGAATCGCCAAACAGCAGGGTGAAAAGCTCATCACGCTCCTCGTCGAGCGCCCTGAGCTGCTTCTCCTTCTCATCGACGAGCTTCTCAAATTCAGCTTCGTGCGTGATGAGATTCCAGAACTGCCCGCTCACTCCGTCCACCAGCGTCTTGACGCGCCCGCTGAACAGATCATTCACGTCCGCGATGAGGATGTCCCGCACGGTGGATTCCGGGCAGCCTATGCCGCGCAAGTTGGCGAGGTACACCCGGTAGTCGGCGGACTCGACTTGCGCCCAGTGGAACGGCTCGTTGACATCGATAACTTCCGGGGCAGTCGCCACGACGGGCGGCGGCGCGGGCTGGTGCTTCAGGCGCGAAACCCGGTTTGCCAGCAAGTGTGATACGCGGGCACGAGCTTCGGACCGCGAGCCCGGCAATGCGAGCCACAGCACGAGGCCGAGCCCCAGCGCGTTCAGCGTGAGGGAGAAGGTCAGTCGCGATGGCATAGTAATCCGTTCACGTTCGTGAGCCATGCTCCGCCGCGACTGAGATATTGCCCGCTGGCGTCCGCCCCGAGCACCTGCAACACGGCTTCCTGCACGCCGGCCTGGATTTGTGCGAGCCTTTGCTCCCGGTCCGCCTCGGAGAGCGACTTATCCTGGCGAATCTGCTCGGCCTCTTGCGCGGTGAGCTGGCGCAGGTCGAAGACCTTCACCGCGGCCTCGCGCGGGAGATTATGATCTTGGCCCAGACTGAACAGCGTCTTGAAATCACTGTCCTCCGCGCGCTCAAGTTGGGCAAAGCGCGCTTCGCCGAGAAACTGCCGCTCCGCCGCCTTCAACTCAATCTCCTGCTCGTCGGTCAATGAATCCCGCCCAAGTAAGTCATGTGATTCACTTAGCGGGTCGCTGAATCGTGCGCGGATGACGCCCAGTTGGCGCACCTCCGCCGGGCTCAAATCCGTCGTCTCAAACTTTACCCGGTCGATCTGGGGCAGCATCGCCATGCGTGCGGTCATTTCCTCCAATTCCGCCGGTGGCACCAACGCGGCCAGCTCACGGTGATACCGCGTGCGCAACTCCGCCAGTTCGGCTTCGTCCGTGTCCAGCCAAACGCCGCGTGCGCGCGAGACGACTTCTTTGCGGCACTCGTCGAAACAGGCCAGTTTAGCGACGACCCTGATAAAAGTGTCCTCCGCCACCGGGCCGATCATAAAACGCATAATCGCCTGGCTTTCGAACTCGTCCATCGGCTTTGTTTCCTCCAGAAACATATCCGGCCCGACGGCGCGCTCCAGCCGGGCAATAATCTGCTCGCGCGACAATCGCGCCTGACGCTCCGTCTCTTGTTTGGCGTGCGTGCGGCGCAACCCGGCGGTCCAGAAAGACATCCTCGGTTCGGATTCCCTTGAAACCTGGTCGAGGGCACGGCGTCCCCGCGCGACCACGATGTCCCTAACGGTCTTTTCTGGACAGCCGATGGCGCGCAGATTGATGGCAAGTTGCTCCAAGTCCTTCGCCTCAACCCTGCTCCACGCAAAGTGATTCGTGGTGTAGGTCACCGGCGCAGGCGAGTTGCTGGCGTCGGGCAGGGACGGCGCAGTCGCTGTTTCCGAATCCGTGGCTCCGACCGCGCCCGGCATTCCCGAATCAGTTTTGTGCAACAGACACACCACCGCGCACGCCAGGGCGAGGGTCAGGCCGAGGGAAATCGAGAATGTCCGTTTATGCTTCACGGTGCTAGCTTGAAGTCATAGTTGCATTTGTCCGGATCATAAAGATCTTGGCCGGCCTCGACTGGCGCCCTGCCATAAGGCTTAATGGTTCGAGCGTTGCATCACGATGCCATCGCCAAACGCCCCCGGGGTCTTTTCGTGCTTCAGGATGAATTTCTGTAGCTCCGCTGTGTCCGCGGTCAGAACCAGGTCGCCGCCGCCGTCTTCACCGAGTTTCTTAGGCACGACGATGTGTCGAATGGCCTTCGGATGCTTCTCGATCAGCTTCGTCAACCAGTCATAATCGAGCACCTGCATTTCCAGCGTGGGCTCGATGCGGGTGACTTTGAGCAGATAATGCGGGGGCAGCGAGTTGTCCGGGCGTTCGCGCGGGTAAAGGTCGAGGAAGCGCCGGCCTTTGAGCTTGAACAGGTAGGCGTCGAACTCAGTCGGCTTCTCCTTGTCTTGGACAGTGAGCTTGTAAGCCTGGCCCTCGGCTTTCTCGAACCGCCAGTGCTCGTTCGCGGCGTTGGTCGAGCCGGTCTTCTCCCACGCGCCGACCAGCGCCGGATCGAACCCCACATCCTTGGCAGTATAAAAGGGATAAACCGATGTGACGACGCAACCGGCCAGTAGGGTCGTCAGCGTCAGGCCGGTTGTGATCTTGATGATAGTCTTCATGTTTTGTCTTTTGGTTGTCGTTGCGGGCCACTTACGGCCCTTCATCAACACAAAGCGAGAAATGAGGGTGGATCGGATCACGCTATTTCGACTTGGGCTCGGCACTGCCACCGGGTCGGCGCGCGGACATTCCTGTCCGCAGCAACGTGCGATGGCTCAGCGGCTTTAAAATCCGGCGGAGCGCCTCGCCTTTCGGTGCTTGCTGCGGACAGGAATGTCCGCGCGCCGGCGCCAGTGCCGAGGTGCGCCCTTTCGACTTTCTGGGCAAACTCTTTTGTATCGCCCAAACGGCCTCGGATGCTAGAATGCGGCCAGGATTCAACCCGAGATGGACAAGTCTCCAATAAGCGCGGAAGGCATCTTCGCCGAGGCGATGGATATTCCGCCCGGGGACGCACGCGAACGGCTGCTCGCCGAGCGGTGTGGCGAGGATGCCGCCTTGCGTCGCGAAGTCGCCTCCCTGCTGCGCGCCCACGATGACGCGGGTGATTTCCTGGAGCTGTCGCCCCGGCCGACTGTCCGCGCGGAACCCTCTGCCACCTCGTCGCAGGGCACGGCGGTTTTGAACGCCGCGGCCCACGCCGATGCGTTCCTGCGCGGCTTCAGTCAACCGGATACCGCGAAGGTCGAGAAGTTCGTTGCGCAACTGCCCGAAGCCCTGCGCGGGGAAGCCCGCGAGCGCATCAAGGCCGGGCTGCGCGTGCGCCAGTTGCGCGGCGAGGACCGCCGTCCGCCGTCTGAACCGGAGGAAGAGTTGCCGCGATTGCCGGGCTTCCGCATCGAACGCAAGCTCGGCGAGGGCAGCTTGGGCCTGGTCTATGCCGCGCATGACGAGAAACTTAACCGCCGCGTGGTGATCAAAGTCCTGCGCCGCCACGCCGATGAACAGGTGCGCCGCCGCGTGCTCGACGAGGCCCGGCACGCCGCCGCACTCAGCGACCCCGCGGTCGTGACCGTCTTCTCGGTGTTCGACGAAACCGACCCTCCTGCGATCGTTATGGAATTTGTCGAGGGCTACCCCCTCGACCGCTTTGCCGCGGAGCTGACCTTCGAGCAGAAAGCGCGGTTGCTGCGCGAAGTGGCACGCGGACTTTCCGTGGCCCACGCGCGGGGACTCATTCATCGCGATCTCAAGCCCGACAACGTTATCGTCGGCCCGGACATGCGGCCACGAATTCTGGACTTCGGCCTGGCGCTTTCGTTGGAGGAAGCCAGCCGTCAGGGGCGCGGCTTCGAGGGCACCCCGCTATACGCCTCGCCGGAGCAGGCCAAGGGGGAGACACTCAGCCCGGCGTCGGACATCTTTTCGTTTGGCAGCCTGATGTTCAAGGTGCTGACGGGGAAAGCGCCGTTCGCCGGCGACACGATCAGCCAGGTGCTCGAAACCATCGTGAGCACGGCGCCGCCTTTCTTGCGCGAAGTCGCCGTGGGCGTGCCCGAGGATTTGCAGGCCATCTGCCTCGCCTGCCTCGCGTGGCAGCCGGCTGACCGGCCGGGCGCGGAGCTGGTGGCGCTGGAGTTGGGCCGCTTCCTGGTCGGCGAACCCGTGCGGCTCAAGCCCAAGCTCTACGACGATCTGCTGCGCCGCGCCATCAGCGAACACTCCAATCAGGCGGCGGCCTGGCAAAGCCAGAGCATCATCTCGCGCGAGGAGCGTGACGCACTGGCAATTATCCATCGCCGCCTGCTCGCGGACGAGGATCACTGGATCATTGACGCGCGCCGCATCACTCCGCTGCAAGCCATCCTCTCCGCTTCAACGTGGCTGACGGTGGTGGCCACGGTGCTCACCGTCTGGCTGCTGCGCGACCAACTGGAGCCGCCGTGGCGATGGCTGTTGCCGGCATTTTTTGCGGCGGCCCTGCTGGCGGCCGGCAATGTCGCGCGGCGCGGCCAGGAGAATCTGGCGGCGGCTACCTTCCTCGCGGGGGCGGTGCTGACGATTGCGCCCGCCACCCTGGCGTTGCTGGCGGAGTTGCATTGGTTTGCCGCCACACCGAAGGATGTCACCCAGTTGTTTCCGGGTTCGTTCACCAATTACCAGGTGCTGGCCGCTTCGCTCACGGCGCTGGCCGTTTCAGTGTTCAGCTTGTGGCGGTTGAAGATGACCGGGTTTGCGTGGACCACCGCCACGCTGACTACCACCGGTTACATCAGCCTGCTGCTGCTGTTCAACTGGCTGGAGCAGAAACCGGAGATTCAGGCGTTGTGGTGCCTTCCGCTGGCGGTCCTGGAATTCGTGGCGCTTGGGCTCGAAAGGGCCGGTCGCGTGCGCTGGACCATGCCGTTTCACCTGATCGCCGTGGGCGCGATCGTCATCGGGCTGGACGTCGTGGCCTTTAACGGGCCGACTCTGAAAATGCTGGGCGTCACCCCCGAGCGGTGGGGCTATTTTGATCACGACCGGCAGGTAGCGTTTTCCGTGGTGCTCAACGGACTGTTGTTCCTGGCGCTGATGCTGCTGGGCGAACGCTCCGCCAGCCTTGATTTGCGTCGCGCCGGCAAATGGCTGGAAGTGCTGGCCATTCTCCACACGATCAGCGCGCTGTTCGCCAATGCCATGAATCATCGCGGCGACGCGCTGGTGCGTTACGACGTCTGGGTTTACCTGGCCGCGGCGCTGTTCTTTGCGGTCCTTGCCCCCTTTCGTTCCCGCTGGCGAATGTTGGTGGGCGGACTGGCGGGTTGCGGGCTGGGCAGCTACCTGCTTGTGCACCTGGAACTCGTGGCGCCCAAACCGTTCATCATTGGACTGGGCATGACGGGATTGGCGGTGGCTTTGGGGACGTTCGCGTACGTGAAACTCGGAACGCGGGCGGGACGGCGGTTCAAAAGATAACCGGAGCAATGCGGAGCGACTAGGCGGGCTGTTTCGCCTTCGCCATCGAGTTCCTCACCCAACGGATTGAGGACGAGCAGGATCAAGAGTTCATTTCCCGAAACAACCACGCCCGAGCGTAGGCCCAATGCCGTTTCACCGTTGGCTCGGAAACGCCCAGCACTTGGGCTGCCTCCTGGTTAGTGAGCCCGGCGAAGAAACGCAGCTTCACCACTTGCGCCTTCCCGGCGTCGTGCTCCGCCAAATGATCCAATGCCTCGTTCAACGCGAGCAGTTGCTCATCGTCCATGCTCGCCGCGAGGTCCAGGCCGTCGAGACTGACGCGTTCGACGGCGCCACCATGCCGCAAGCAGCTCTTGCGGCGGGCATTGTCAATGAGGATGCGCCGCATGGCTTCCGCGGCGGCGGCAAAGAAATGCCCGCGATTGTCCCACTTCGGCTGGTCGTCGCCGCCCAGTCGCAGCCAGGCTTCGTGCACCAGCGCGGTGGCTTGCAGGGTCTGGCCGGGCGATTCGCGCGCCATCTTCTGCGCGGCCAGTTTGCGCAACTCTTCATAAACCAGCGGGAGCAGTTCATTGGCGGCGTGCGGGTCGCCCTGTTCCAGCCGCTGAAGAATGACGGTAAGTTCGGTCATGCCACAACCGCTGCCGGTTTCCTGGATGGACCACGCTGCCGGCAGGTGTCAGTGGTCTTTACGATGCCTCGAGTCATGTGAATCTTGCACGGGATGGTATTTGAACCCGTTTCAGCGGCAAACAAAAAGGACTGGGATTATCGAGGATCCGATGCTGACGGCTCGGCTGCGGGAACCGTGAGGCTCCCGAAGTCCCGGTGGGAATAGAAAGGATGTACAAGGGATGTATAAGGGATAGATAAGGGTTGTACAAGGGATACCCAAGGGAACAACAGGCTTGCATCGCCGGAGCAATACCGGAGCAATCCCGGATCAACGCCGTGGCGGTTCGGAGTTGCCGAAGGCTCCAAACGCACACTCGGAGGCCGGGGTTCGGAGCGGTCTGGCTGGCTCGGTTTTCCTTGCTGGGTGTCGCCCTTGCCGGGCACTGTTCTTGCTTAGGTGGTTATGCGCTGTGGCGCGGGTGTTCGAGCCGTTATCGAGATTTCGAGTGCGTGAGCAAGCTTGTAAGAGTCCTGGTATTCCTGGGGGCGCTGGTGCTGGTCCTGGCCGCGATGGCGCTTTTGGGCGCGCGCAGCGGGGACCGGATTGCGCTTCAGCAATACCTCACTGAGCTGCGGGCTAAAGGAGAGAAGCTCACTTTCGCAGACTTGACCCGTGGACGGCAGACAAACACCAATGGGTCGTACGACATTATCACCAACGCCGTTGCGAAGTTTAGCGGCGCGCGGTTATACCCGGGCTTGCTGGAAGTGCAGAAATATGTGGGCCCAGGGCAGGCTCGCGTCACCTGGAGGCAGGCCAGCCCGACTTGGATGCAGTCGGCTGGGTCCGCTAGCCGCGGCGCCTGGGAAGAGTTCGCCGCCCAGATGCAGGCGGCGCAGGGCGCCTTGCAGGAGATCCGCGAGGCCCTCAAGGAGCCGGCGGCGGATGCCGGGCCATGCACGGATATGCTAGTAGGCCGGCGGGTCAACTTCGTGGCGATTCGCACTGCGGCGCACTGGTTGATGGGTGCGGCAGAGAACGATCTGCACCAGGGGCGCCTGGAGGCGGGATTGCAGGACCTGGAGGCGCTGGCGGGGCTGGCGCGAATGGAGCGGGACGAACCCACGCTCGTGGCCCAGATGATCCGAGTCGCAGTCGCCAGCATCGGGTTAGCGCTGACCTGGGAGGCGCTACAGGCGCCAGGCTGGACCGAGCCGCAACTCGCACGGCTGCAAAAGGCGTGGGAGCCGGTGGACCTGGTGGAGGCACTGGAGAAAGGCTCCGTGGGCGAGCAGGCCAGCGGCCATGAGTGCTTTGTCACGGTGCGGCATTCCAGTGGGCCCAAACTCGGTCGGTTTATCCGAGGTAGTTGGAGCTGGGGTGCTCCGCTCTCGAAAACGACGTTTGAGGACCTGATGATGAACTACCTATACTTCCCGGCCTACAAGCTCACCAGCATTGACATGGATGAGCTGTTTTATCTGAAGACGATGCAGGAAACCATGGCGGCGCCGCGTTTGCTCAAGGCGCATCGGCCCTGGCCGGAAGCAAGCCAAGCGGGGCTCAAAGTCGGTGCCAGTATTAACAAGATCTGCGGCTCGCCCAGCAAGGTCCGCTATCTTGTGAGCCTGATGGCCATTCCCAACTTCACGCGTGCGGGGGAGCGAGCCGTCGAGGCGGAGGTCGAGAGGCAAATGACGTTGGCCGCCATCGCCTTGAAGCGGTACCAACTGCGGCATGGCAAACTGCCGTCAAGTCTGGACGCGTTGGTCCCAGAGTTCCTGCCCGCGCTGCCTTACGATTACATGAGCGCCAAACCGCTCTGCTATCGCCTCAAGATCGATGGGAGCTATGTGCTCTATTCCGTTGGTGTAGATGGCAAGGATGACGGCGGTGACCCGAAGCCCCCGCCGGGCACTCCCGCCGGCCTGTGGGGAAGCCGGGATGCCGTCTGGCCATCTCCCGCAATCGGCCCCGAGGAGCCGCCCAGAGGGACGGGCACCGGCGGGGCACGGTAGGACCAAAGCAAAGGGCCAGGTGTTGCCACCCGGCCCGATGAATTAAGCTCCGCTGGTGAAGCCGCGGGGATTACTCGCTCTTGATGCGGTAGAACGTCGGGCCCGCCGAACCGACCGCCGGGATGGTGAAGGTGCCCGGGGTGGTGGTGTTGGTGGCAAGGCGAGGCCAGTTGGCCAGCGGCGCGGCAACCTGGTTGGTGCCAAGCAGGACGAACTGAGCGCCGGCGCCGCCGCCGTAGCTCAGAGTGGTGCCGGCGATACTGATGATCGTTGTGGGCGCCGTCGTGGAGGAGTTGACCACCTGGGTGAGAGTATTGGTGACGCCCACGAAGTTTACGTCACCAGTATAGCGTGCCTGCACGGTGGTGGAGCCCACCGGTAAGGCGGCGGTGTTGGTGGAGGCGACTCCGCTGACCGCGGTGACGGCTCCGAGGGAAACGTTGTTCGTGAAGAATGTCACCGTGCCCGTCGGGGTCCCGGCTGCCGCACTCAGCGTTTCGGTGAAGGTCACATTGGCGCCCTGCGAAGAAGGATTGGACGACGAGGTGAGCGCGCCTGCGCTGTTGGCCTTGGTGATATTGGCGGTGGTGGTTGGCGGGGTCACGGTATAGTCGCCAGCCTGGGCGCCGCTGAGGGTCAAGCCATTGATGGTGACGGTCTTAGCGTTCGCGACGTTGGCATCAGCGAAGGTGCCGACGGCGCCGGTGGTAACGAGAGTGACAGTATCGCCTATGTAATTCGTGCCGTCGGCGGTCGTGCCAGTCCCAACGGCCTCGGCCGCCCCCAAAGCGGCTGTGGTGGTGGTAATCGTCGCGGCGGTCGTCGCGTCATAGACCTTGTTAGCAGCGGTAATGTTGAAGACCTTTAGCGCCTTGGGCGTGATGCTCCCAGTGGTGTTGAACGCGGGGTTGGAGAGGGTGTAATTGTCGGCGAGGCTGCCGGCGAGCGACAATCCCGAAATGCTCACCTGCTTGCCGTTGCCGACGTCCTTGTCAACGAAAGTGGCCGTGTATCCGGCGGCCGCATGCACGTAGTTAGTATCGCTGGCGAGCATTCCACCCAGAGAGGCGATGGTGGCGGTGGTTGTGCCATCATAGATCTTGGTGACGATGGCAGCCGTCACCGTCAGCGGGGCTGGGGTGGTGCTCACCGAGACAGGCGCAGAGGTGCTGGTGGCATGGCTGGGATCGCCGCCGTAAACCGCGGTGATGGAGTGCGGGGAAAGGTCAACCAGCAGGTTATTGACGCTGAAGGTGGCGACCCCGGAGGGGTTGAGGGTGCCGGTGCCCAGCCAATTGGCGCCATCATAGAAGGTGACGGTGCCGGAGGGAGTGGCGCCTCCGGAGACGGTGGCAGTCAGCATAACGGTGGTGCCGTAGGCGACCGTCGCGGGCGAACCGGGCGAGGAGACGAGCGTCGTCGTCGTAGCGCCGGCGGAGACGTGTATAAGGCCGGGGCCACTGAATACACCGGTTGGATTGGAGGCGCTCGCACCGTAATTGCCGGCCGGCTGGTAAGTAGCCCCGCCGTCCAAGGAGAGCGCGCGGATGGTGTCGGTGCCGGAGTAATTGAGATTAACGAACAAGGTGCTTGCGTTCACGATCAAATCGGCAGCCGAGGCGATGCTCGTACTGGAGCCCAGGGTTAGCGTCGTGCCGCCGTTCACGGTCACGTTCCCGCTGCCGAGAGTGCCGCCGGCGGTGACCTCCAGGGTGCCAGCGTTGACCAGGGTGCCGCCACTGTAGGTGTTGGCGCCACCAAGCTTCTGGGTTCCGCTGCCGCTCATGACAAAGGTCCCCGTCCCGGGCAGGAGCAAATTCGAGCTGGGGATGACCACCGCGGCGCTGTCGCCGGGAGGCAGCCAGAGCAATTGCGCGGAACCGCCGGCGCCATTGTTAAAGTACTCCATCAGGACGTCGTACTGGGTGTTGGCGGCGAGGCCGGTGAGAATGCCGCTCTTGACGGTCGCGCCGTGTGTCGTCGGGTCGTCAACCAGCAATGATCCGTTTACCCACAGCCTGGCACCGTCATCGCATTTGGTGGAGAAGACGTAGTCGCCGGCGACTGTCGTCAGGACTTTGCCGAGCCAACGCACCGAGACCTGCTGGGTCTTGGCAACGGACGAATAGCCGGGTAAAGCGGTCATGTCCGTAAGGTTAACGGTGCTATCGTCGCGAACCGTCCCAAGCCCGGTGAAATCAACGTTGGTGTAATAGTAGCCGCGCAAGCCATGGCCCAAAGCGGTGGACGAGCCGGCCAGCTCGGAATTCTGGATGACCCCGCTGAAGGTGTCGGAGCCGCTGGGAGTAACGGTTAGGATGCCCCCGCCGAGGTTGACGCTGCCGCTGCCGGTCAAGTCGCCAAGGGTCTGGTTGTTCGCGTCCAATTGGAACAGGGCTCCGGTGGGAACGGCGAGCGCCAGGGTCGTCGGCAGCCGGTTGGGCGCCGCGCCCACAGAGAGCGTTCCGCCAGTCAAGCTGATGGCCCCGCCGTAGGAGGAAAGGTCCGAGCGCACCCCCATGGCATGGGTGCCGCCCTTACCCAGGCTGCCACTGCCGCTGACCGTTCCGGCGATGCAGGAAAAGCCGTTGAAGTTCTGCGTGAGGACAGTGGCGGCATTTCCATTCACGGTGAGCGCGCCGTTATTATTGATGACGCTGCCAGAGCCACCGAGAGCGGCGACGGTGTCGCTTTGGGAATTCATGTCCAGCGTCGCGCCGCTGGATACAAGGACGCTCGAAGCGGCAGGGAGGGTGTTAGCAACCCCCAATTGCAAGGTGCCGGCGCTGATTATCGTGTTGCCCGCATAGGTATTGATGCCGCTGAGGATCTGGCTGCCAGCGCCGGCTTTCGTCAGGGCAACCGTGCCGCTGGTGTTCTTAATGATGCCTGAGAAGCTGCCGGAATTGCCATTGCCGGCTATGGTCAGGGTGTAGGTTGCCACCCCGGTCGAATTATCCACGGTGCCTGCGCCGTTCAGGGCACCGGCGCCGCTGCTGAAAGCGCCCATGTCCAGGGTGCCGTTCAATTGCACGTCGCCTTTGCCGGCGCCGCTGGGAAGCGCGTTAGCTATCCCCAGCTTGATTGTCGTGGCCGCGCTGATGGTCGTCAGCCCCGCATACGTGTTTGCCGCCCCGAGCGTCAGGACGCCCGCAGCCTGCTTGGTGAGCGTACCTGTGCCGCTGATAACCTTCGAGTAAGTCTGTGCATTGGGGTTGGCAAAGATCAGGGTAGCGTTGTCGGCGATGGTGCCCGCGACGCTGCCGTTGAGTGACACGCCGTCGCCCAACTGGAGCGTGCCAGCGCTGACGGTGGTGGTGCCGGTGTAAGTGTTCGCCGCGGTGAGCTCCAGGGTCCCGGGGTTAAATTTGGTAATCCCACCAGCGCCGCCGCTCATCACACCGGAGATGATGACCAGGTTTCCGGCCACGTTGCCCGAGCCAAGAGCTAGCGTAAACCCACCCAAATTCCACGGGCCGCTAAAGGTCAAACCCGCCGGGTTGCCTACGAGATTCAAGTTCTGGCTGTAAGTCGTGTTGGTCTGCCCCACCTTGAAAGCGTTGGTGATGGTCATAGCGCTGGCTCCCTCGAGCAACAGCGCGCCTCCAGGACAGTTGCTCACGATTATGGAGCCGGTGCCAAACGCGCCGCTGTTGTTAAAGTTTAGGATGCTGGCGAACGCATTACCGGCGAACCCCAGTTGGGTCCCGCCGGTGTAGGTATTTGCGGCATGCAGGTAGCATTGGGCGCCGCCTTCGAGGGTAACGACACTTGCGCCGGTGATCGGGACAGCGATCGTGGTGGGGTCGCCGTTGCTGCCGCTGGTGTCCAGCGCCCAATTCAAACCGCTCGGTGTATTCAATGAGCCAGTGCCGCTGATGGTCAAGGTGCAGCCGGGCGGATTGAGTGATCCATTGAAAATCCCGGCACAGTTTATAGCCGAGTTCACGGTGATCGTGATGGCGCCGGGGCTGGTGGCGCCCGCGGTAAAGCAGGCCGCATCGGCAGTGTTCCAGACCACGGTGGAAGCAGTCAGGACCGAAGAAGTGGCCCACTGGGCGGTGGTGGTGTTCCAAGTGCCGCTGCTGGGCGTGCCTGTCCCGTTGTTATCCCAATAGATAACCGTCGCCCCGGCATGATTCGCCAGAAGCGAGAACAGCAGGCACACGCCGGCTGAAATGAATCTTGCTGAGTTTTGGATGCGGTTTTTCATAGCGATGGATGTTATTACGAACGTTCTGTTCTGGGCCGTTGAACAAATAGTTTCTCGCATGAAGCGGCTGAATTGCAAGAGGAAAAGTGAATAATTCTAGTTCTTCGCTGTTTTGGGTGGAATGGGGGGGGAACAGCATCCCCCCTACCGCCCGCTCATACCTCCGTAGCCCCCCCGGAGACTCCCCGTAGTACCTCTTATCGGGGATAGAATGGCGCTTAGACAACGGCACGGTTTTCATGG
>OCZT010002884.1_pt1 | contig 17700 bp, 11 predicted proteins | sample 1539031 | NCBI WGS metagenome assembly OCZT01 (sample SAMEA3539308, study PRJEB22396) | soil metagenome | biome: tundra; feature: field; material: soil | place: USA | collected 2010-05 | depth 0.15 m | reverse complement strand
GGTAATCGAGCACCAAATGAATACTTTTCAATTTTGAAAGAACAATGCAATGGTGAAGAATTACGATTCGGTGGTATCACTGACTTTAGTACTCTAAAAATAAATTTAGAAGAAAATGATATTCCTGAAACAATTATGGAAATGAATATTGAAAATTATACAGACTTTTTAGAACAAAGACGTAAACTTATTTCTATTAAACTTAGAAAATATTATGAATCATTATAATTTCTAAATCGGACAAATAACTAACATGGTTTTAACCAAGTAATGTTTAATAAACATTAAGAATATGTCCATGAATAATGAATTTTTAGAGCATAAGATATTTAATGAACTTTCAGATTACATTGATTTTTATGATAATCTGTCATCTTCTGTTTTTAGTATTTCAAATTCTGGAATAACAGGAATTATTGGTAACAAAGATTCAGTATTTTTTTCCTCTATGCAAGGAACATTAGATTCTATTAAAATTGTTCTTGAGAAAGGAAGAATAAATGATGGATATACTCTTTTAAGAAAATATCGTGATTCCGCGATTCTTAATATATATCAGATCCTTTATAAAGAATCTGTACAAACTTTTGAAAATTTTTTAGTTGAAAATTTGAATAAGTGGGTCAAAGGTAAAGAAAGAATGCCAATGTATAAAGAAATGATGGAAGAAATCAGAAAGTCAGAAAAATTGTTAATAATAAATTCTTTATTGGAAAAAGATCAACGATATAAAAACATTCACATTAGATGTAATGACCATACACATTATAATATGTTTTATTATATGATGATAAATGATAATCAGATTTATGATACAAACAGAATAAAGTTTTTAAATATATTTTCGAATGACTTAAGAGATATTTTTATTCTCCATTTTGCTTATATGTTTACCTTAAACGATTTTTACATGAAGTCAAGTGATTATACAGATTATTTGGATGCTGGATTAACTCCAATAGAAGGATCACAATATTATGTTGCATCATTTTTTCAACAAATGTTTGATTCAGTTATTAAAAAATACAGAAATGATATTGCAGAGGAAATAAAAAATAACACAATAATGAAATTAGAATAAAAGACAGATGCCCACCATTCATTTAGAAACAAAAATAAAATCCACTATAGAAATCTGTTTTGATTTGTCGAGAAGTATAGACCTGCATAAGGTTTCGACAGCGAAAACCAAGGAGAGAACTATTGATGGAATAACTTCAGGGCTTATTAACATGGGAGAATTTGTTACCTGGGAAGCAACTCATTTTGGAATAAAACAAAACCTGAAATCAAGAATTACAAAATATAACAGACCATTTCATTTCAGAGATGAACAGGAGAAAGGTGCTTTCAAATATATTATCCATGACCATTATTTTGAATCTAAAGATGAACTGGTCATCATGAAAGATACTTTTGAATTTGATTCTCCATACTTTGTAATAGGGAAGATTGTAAACAAACTTATTCTAACTAAATACATGACGAATTTCCTTATTCAAAGAAATAACATCATTAAAGAGTATGCAGAATCTGATAAATGGAAATTAGTCCTTTAATGTTTAAATTTAACTGTTCAAAAACATACTAAATGCGAAACAGCACCAAACTTAAAACCCTATTAATAAAATACACCGTATCTCTTGATATGGATGACGATGCTGTTTTTAAATTGATTCTAACTGATAAACAAACTAATGAAGCACAATTGTTTGAAGGTAAATCATACAGCATGGTTCTTAGCAAAGCATATAGTTATCTATTGAAGGAACTGAAAAGAATTACTCCACGATAAGTTTAAATATTTTGAATTAATTAATTCCCTCCTGGCGGATTATTAATATTAATATCCTCTACCTCTCTTTCCTTTTTAAACTCGAGTTTTCCAAATTTATAAGTTATATTAATACCGAAAGAACGGTAAGGTACTTGACGGGTATATGTGGAAGTAAAATTTGGTCCGGTAAGTTGTGTTGTTTGATTTATATATTCATTGAAAGGATTGGTTGCAGTTAAAGCTACGCTTCCTTTCTTGTGATTGAATTGTTTTCTGAAAGCAAAACTATAAGAAGTATAGGATGGCATTTTACCTTGTACATTAGTTCTTGGAGAATTAAAATTACCGAACATTTCAAGGCTCATGGTACTTGTTACCTGGTAAGCAGCATTGAGGTTTATGCGATAATTAAATCCACTTATATTACTTCCAAGTAAATCTCCAGTATATATATATCTTTGATATCCTGATAAATTCGAACGAAGATTGATTTTGGATGTTGCAGGAACAGAGATGAAAAAACTTATTCCGTAATTATCTTCACGACCAACATTCTGGCGAGTAGTTACTGAAACATTATCATAAGTTGAATCACCTATTATATAAGTAGGATAATAGGTAGTATAGGATTGGATATCATCTCTGTTGCCTCTGTAAAAAAGAGCAGAATATATTGATGTTCCGTTTTCAAAATTCTTACTGTAACCCAATTCAACTTTATCACCTACTTCAGGACGAAGATTGGGATTGCCGGTAGAAATATTCTTCGGGTCACTTGCATTAATGAATGGATTCAGATCGCGGTAGTAAGGGCGTTCAATCCTATGTGAATAGCCGATCTTCACCGTGTTATTATTTTTAAACTTATGCGAAATCATCAAAGAAGGAACATAAGTTCCATAAGGTTGAACGTTTATATTACCGGAATTAGAGAACCATGCATTTATATCAGTATATTCATATCGGAAACCTGCTTTAACATCAATAATTTTAGGTATCTTGAAGGAACAGGAAAGATAACCGGCATATATATTCATTTTATAATCCATGGAAGTAGATTGCGCACTGTTGTAATCATAATTACCGGCAGAAGTATTTAGCAGATAGACATCGGATGTACTTGTATTATGGTCGAGTTCTGCTCTTAATCCTGTTTCAATCATAACATCTTTTGTTACTGGTTGTGTATAGTTTAAACTAGCGTTTATTCCTTGCTGATTACCAGGATTGTTTCCATAAGAACCACCATAAATGGAATCGGGAATAAGATATTGCTGCGTTTGAAGATAATGAGAATAATCATTTCCTGTTGAAGAACTAAAATACACATCTAACTCCCTGTCCTCCTGCTCAAATTTTCTTTTATAATTCAATGACCAGTCAATGTCATGCATGTGATAATTGCCGGATGTATTTACCGCATCATTAATATCTGAGATTAAATTTCCGTACATATCCATCAGCAATGATTGACGATTGACTATTCCGGTATTGTTGTTTCCGAAATAATTATAACTTATCGAACCTGAAAAATTATTCTTTGGGTTTACATCCCAATCAAAATTAATTCCTGATTGATAACCATTCCTGTTGAAATCAGATTTTCCATTCTGAATTAATTGTGCAGTTTGAGAGGTGGAACTATCTTGTGATACACGGTTAAGGTTGCTAATCGTACCGTAAGACAATTGTGCGTTTCCACTCAGATAAGCATTTACACTTAAATGTTTGTGATGTGCACTTAGATTAAGTGAACCATTCTCTAAACGAGTACCACCCGATAAAGATACACTACCATTAAAACCCTCAGCAGTGCTTTTTTTAAGAATGATATTTATTATTCCTCCGGTTCCTGCTGCATCATACTTAGCACCAGGACTTGTAATTACTTCAATGGTCTGAATCTGGCTTGCAGGGATAGATTGCAACACATCAGTAATGTTATTTCCAAAAATTGTAGATGGTTTTCCATTGATTAAAAACAGTATGCTCGCATTACCTTGCAATTCAATGTTTCCATCTATATCAACCGAAATCTGAGGAATCTTTTTTAATAAATCAGTAGCCACTCCGCCTGAAGATGTTAAATCTTTATCGGCATTATAAACCATTTTATCAATTTTATCTTCAAAGACACTTTTATCAGCACTAACAGTTACACCTTTAAGGTTGGTGGATTTGCTTGCCAATTTAATATCCCCGAAAGCAATTTTTGAATTTGATTTGTTAACTACAATATTCTCTTTAAAACCTGTTTGATATCCGACAAAATAAATGATAATTTTATAAGTACCATCTGCAATATCAGTTAAAGTGAATAATCCTTTATCATCAGTGGTAGTACCATTGACAACTTTTTCTTCTCCTTGAATAAGTAAATTGATAGCAGCATATTCAACAGGCTGTCCTGAAGCTGAATCAATTATTCTCCCTGTTATCTTTCCTGTTCCTGAATTACCAGATTGCTGAGCCTGGGCGGAAGAACAAAACAAAAGAAATAAGAATAAAAGAAACCATAAAACGTGAGAGTTACTCCCCGATTGATTATTCATTCGCAATAAAAGTCTCAAAGTGGTTGAAATTAAAAATCATTATTAAATCTTATTATTCTTCTGTTAATACTATTAGAAGGTGGGCGAAATTACATAATAATTTAAAAACTAATGACATTAATGTACTATCTTAAATATTTAGGAATATATCCATAATTTCAATAAATTTTCCTGACTTCGTGTTTATCACTAAAAATAAGTAGTAGAAAAAATTACTACTAAAGTAGTATTGTGTGAACTGAGAAACTGAAATACCTTTGCCGCATTAAATAATTAATCTAAATAATAAATAAAATGAAAAATTTAACAAAAACAATCGCTCTTTCTTTAATTCTTATGGTGTTCGGAATTAATGTTAATGCTCAGTACACAAAACAAAAAACAGGTCAGTTAATATTACGTTCGGACAGCATGGATGTTAACGGATTGAAAACAATGGTTGATTTTATGGTGAAACAGGATGCGCAACTTTATCAGAATGGAGTTACTCTTTTTACCAATGAAAGAGACCTTTTGAATGATCTTGCGAAAAACGGACTTAAACCAAATGACGTTCGATCAACATCTTCTCTTGAATCTTATTTAACTATGTGCAACAACGATTTTAAAGACAGGGTATTAAGTGAAAAAGCCACCGACAGAACTGTTAAAGTTACCTGGAATGGTCAGCCTTATAAAATATCAAAGCATTTTAAAATGACTTATGATATGCTTATGGATTTTATCAAGATGTCTCAAAGCAATCTGAACATGGATCAGGGCTTGGATAAATAATAATCTTTACTTCAATCCAATATTTATAAGATGAAAAAAGCAAATAATATCAAGGCGTTTATTATCATCGTATTCTTGAATTTATTTTTTATTCAAAACCAGCTTTCTGCACAGGGAATAAGTTTTCCTTCTTTTGCAGAAGCTGGTTTCATTCAACCAAATTTTAATTCTCAAGGATATTGGAAGTCTCAGCCCCTCCCGGGATTTGGTGTTCAGTTCTCGGGTTTGGAATTCAGTTATTATGCCGGTAATGTTTCGGCAAAAAACGATAATAATCCATCAGGAAGAAGTGCTAATGCAGCGTTTCTCCACTTTGGTTTCAACATGCGCTTTTATCCTTTCAGAGGGATGAGGTTATTGAATAAGTTACACGTCAATGCCGGTTTCGGCGTCGGTTCTTATGGCGTAGATGAAGGTAATGGAACCGAATTAAGCATTAAAACAGGCGTTGAATGTTATCTTACAAAAAAGATAAGTTTGTGTTTATCTTTCTATCTGGGTAAAAATCTTTTCAGTTCCAATGGTGCCGATTCAACGCAACCTAATTATAGCAACAATTTGCAACCTTTTGCTTTAAGTTCTACAGGTTATCTTTCCACACAAGGATGGTTTGCAATCCCTTCACTTACTTTGCGTTTCAATACTTCGCTTATGGATAATGTTACCAGTAAATTCGACAAGCATGTTGCGGCAGGAACTGTAACTTATGTTGATAATGCAGGGAATGTAGTTGGTTCGGAAAGCTGGGGTGCTTATGATTCTTATTTCCAGCAATCTCATAACATATTGAATGTTTATCCGAAGATGCTTATCGGGTCTTTTAATAACGAAAAAGGGGCTACTGTGGCAGGAGGAATTGGTACTGCACTGAGGTTCGGTATTTTTGCTTTCGATTTCGAATGGCTTACCGGAAGAGTTGGTTATCGGCTGAATGGAGATGATAATCCTTATCATACCTATTGGGATGTTAATCGAAAATCATTTGGTCTTGGCATCAATATATTAAGTTTTGGTCACTCATTTGAGGCTCCGAGTTTCTTCCGGATTATTATAGGCGACCATTTAGGTTTTCAATCTTTAACCAGTCATGCTGATCCCGGGATGGTTATAGATCCTACCGGAGCCGGATTTCAATATCAGAACTTCAGGAATAAATTCTTCGGCACTTTTTATGCATCTATGGAAATCGGGTCTCTTGCCATAAATTTTGATTATGTTCGATATACGGCTTCGAGTGATAAAATTTATGGAAGCGGTTATATTATCGGAATCACCTATCTTATTTCGCTCGGTTCGATTAATTAGGATAAATCAGTCCCGCTTTCCCGACAGGTATGAAGTTCCTGTTGGGTTTGAATATAAAAATCCTTCCCGTATTTACGAGAAGGATTTTTATATTTGAACAATTTTAATTGTTGATACTTCGATTTATTTATCGTTGACGGTACGTTTTATAGTTACTTCGCCACCAAGCAAAGGGTCTTGAACTGTGAAGGTTACAATTACGCCGAAGGTGTTTATCATTGTTTCGCCGGGACCTAATTTAACTCCAGGTGTTAGAGCGAGTGCTTTGGGTTCTTCGGATTTTGTTTCTTCTTCTGTTGTTGTTTCATTTTCGATGGCTTTTGTTTCTTCTGTTTTAGCTATCGGTTCTTTTGTTTCTTCGGTTGTTTCTTCTTCTTTTGGTTTCTTAACTTCTTCGGTAAGAATTGAAGTACATGCTATTTTGCCGGGGCATACTAAAACAGTTATTGTTCCGGTGTTTGTGATTGGTGAATCTATTACTGCATTGTGAATGGTTTTTGAGGAAGCTTTTTTGATTTTTACTGTTTCGAGGACCTGGTGTTGCGGGTTTATGGTTTTCTTTATTGTTCCGTAAACGAAACCGTTTTTCATGGATTTGTCGTTGCGGAATATGTTCTTTGCTACTTTTGCCATTACCATGTATCTTGCATAGAGGTCGTTGCAGGCTGTGATTTTTGCATCTGTTTGAAGTTGTGCTTCTACGGAAGCATTTTTATAAGCTGTATTAGAAGTAGTATATGAACCAGCCAAAGTTGTGAAGGTTGCCTGAAAAGTTGTGATCATACCGCCAGCTATGAGAGCAGCATGATTGTTTATGATAAATGTTTTTCCGGCACTGAATGCAGAGGAACATGCGCCTGCATTTGAGGCAGCAGTGCCCCAAAATTTACTTCCTGCTTCTTTTCTTTTTGTAAGCCATTGGGTTTCAGGAAATGATTGCTCAATAAGAGAATCGAGATCGGCAAAGATTACGATGCCTGCAACTACATTTGTTTCTCTGATACCTTTGAGTTCTTCTATTTGTGCTGCACGAGTAAATTCATCGGGCATTAAATCAATAGCGTCGGCATCGGTATCCATAGTTGTACCTACGAGTACTGTCCAGAAAATGTTTTTTGCTTCAAATGCCAATTGATTATCGAGATAGTTAGCTATTCCTATTCTGATGACGGCGAGGAAAGTTTCGAAGGAGGCTCGGAATTTTGCTTTTGGGCGGGCTGATGTTGTGGTGACCATTGAATTATTTGTTTAAATTAATAAGGCAAAATTACAAGGATAAAAACGCAATAAAAATGCATTTTTATCTAATTCGTTAAGGTAAAAAATTCGGGGAGGAGCGTTTTTGCTCTATTTTTTGGAAACCCGGTTCATTTTGGTAATAAATTTACCAACTTTTGCCTCACCAACACCAAGAAATGAACCGATAACTCTATTAGTATAATACAGATGTATTTCAGGAAAAGCTGTAAACAGACCTTCGAGCCTTTTAGAATGATTATTCCGCCTCATAAACTCCATTGCCGCATCCTTTTCTATATGGCTACGAAATAACATGATTCTTTCTATCCTGACTGTATGTGGTAACTTACTATACATTTCATCAAGCTTTTCTATTGAAATGCAAATCAAAACAGTTTTCCTTGATGCTTTTATTGTCCTGGTGGCAATACCTTTTGTCAAATAGCTTTCAAAATCAGAAACCATACGTGAGAGAGGAGCGAAAAACAACCATGTTACAATTTCTTTTTTCTCATCGGCGGCAATATCATTTTTATCATCCTTATTAATATAGTGTGCATATAAATGACCTGAAACAAGAAATGCAACAGTATCACATACCTCGCCTGCAACGCAAAATTCATCATCTTTATCCAACACCATCCTATAACAGCCATCTGTGAAAGCCGTAAGATCGGTATCACTTACCTCATTGCCATGGTCTAATCCTTTAATGAATTTCTTTAGTTGTGCTTTCTCTGCCGGAAACACTTTAATGTCTTTTGTTATTTTCATGGTTTATTTTTATAGTAAGGGGGCGAAGGTAGGTTTAATTTAAACAGAAAAGGGTTTTGCTTAGATTTAGTAAAAATAAAAAGCGTTCCGCATGTAACGGAACGCTTTCAATTAAAGTATTTTAATTTGTTTTTATTTATTTTTCTACTACAAACTTCCCTCTGTATGTTTCCTTATCATTAGTTACCTGATAAAAATAAACCCCATCACTCCATTTTGAAACATCTATACTATTATTTATACCAATTAGCTTTTGATGATAAACTGTATTACCCAAAACATCAGTAATAAATAATTCTTCTTTATTTATTACTGATGATAATTGGATGTTTAAAACACTATTTGATGGATTTGGATAAACATTTATTCCATCATAATAATTTACTTCATTTATTCCCATTGCTGTATCAGGATACAATTTTACTATCCAATAATCAGGATTTGCAGTGGGAGGTCCATGATGACCTGTTACATTTCCATTTGTCCCATTTGAAAATCCTGCAATTGCAAATCCATTATCAAATGTTTGGACAATTGAATATGGGTATTCACCTCCATTTGTACTCCCTAAACATTCATTCCATTGAATTGTACCTGAATTATTTAATTTTACTACCCAATAATTCTCTGCGGAATTATTAACATACTGGCGTGTAACATCTCCATCTGTTGATATAGTATAACCCGTAATCGCATAACCTGAATCTCTCGTTTGAGCAATAGAATTTGCCTGGTCTTCATTGGAACCGCCGTAACATTTTTGCCATTGTATGGCTCCGGTATCAGATAATTTAACAACCCAATAATCCCAATTACCATGAAAACCACCACCTGTTGCATCTCCATTTGGTGAACCCGTATAACCTGCAACTGCGTAACCTCCATCATAGGTATTAATTATGGAATTGGCTTGATCTGTACCACCTCCGCCATAGCATTTTTCCCATTGCATTGTTCCGCCAGTATCTAATTTAACTACCCAATAATCACCATTTCCATGATTGCCTGTTACATCACCATCGGAAGAACCAGCCATACCTGTAAAAATATATCCTGAATCCGGAGTTTGAGTAATAGAAAAAGCTCTATCTGTTCCTGTTCCACCATAGCACTTTGACCATTGAATTGCTCCAGTATAATTAAGTTTTACTACCCAACAATTTTCTTGCCCTTGGTTTCCGCTTACATCTCCATCATTTGAAGAAGTATATCCTGTAAACACATAACCTCCGTCAAAAGTTTGTTGAATAGAATATACATAATCAGGTTTTGAACCTCCATAACATTTAGCCCATTGAATAGCACCTGTATCATCTATTTTTACTATCCAGGCATCAGGGTAATATCCAACAGTATCATTACCAACTGTATCTGGATGAATACCTATTACTTCGCCATGTTGAGAAGTAGTATATCCAGCAAAAATATATCCTCCATCATTTGTTTGAACTATAGATTGTGCAATACTATAACCACTACTATCTCCATAACTTTTTTCCCATTGAATACTACCAGAATTATCAAGTTTAACAATCCAGCAATCTTCTCCACTATGAAAACCCATTATGTCTCCATCATCTGATTCTGCAGTACCAGCAACTATATACCCGCCATCAATTGTTTGAATAATCGAATATGCAACATCGTAATTAGTGCCACCTAATGATTTTTCCCATTGAATAGCAGGCTGACAAAAAGAATTGAAAATTGAGAATTGAGAATTGAGAATGAAGAATATTAGAATTATCTTTTTCATTTTATTATTTTTTAAAGCACCGATTAACAGAAAAGGAACCTTTTCTGTTAATCGGTACAAAGGTACTAATTATTTTAATACAACTATCTTCCCATTGGGTGGAATTTCATTGCCAGAAATAATATGCCAGTAATAAATTCCATTGACGAAATCCGCAATATTGATTTTTTGAGTTCCGTTAATACCAGTAATATTCATTCGGTATAATACTCTGCCTGCAATATCCGTTATTATTAATTCCCCTTTGCCGGAAGGCAATTTGTAATCTAAATTAAAATTACCGTCTGAAGGATTAGGATAAATGCTTATATAAGAATTTTTACTGGAAATTTTATCTATTCCTGTTGTTGAATCAGGATACAATTTTACTACCCAATAATCGTATCCTGAACCACCATGAAAACCAGTAACATCTCCTCCATTAGCATCAACACTTCCAACCATTGCATATCCTCCATCATTAGTTCTAATTATACCATTTAGTAAATCAGCATTTGGTCCACCATAATATTTCTGCCAAATAATTGATCCGGATGTGTCAAGTTTTACAATCCAATAATTGGTACAATTAGGAGGATGACCAATAACTTCACCATCAGAGGATGAAGTATAGCCTCCTATAACATAACTACCATCTGGATTTTGAATAATACAAGTTCCTAAATCATCACCCGAACCACCATAACTATTCCACCATTGAATAGTGCCAGTACTGGATAATTTATAAACCAAATAATCCCATCCGCCGAAAGCACCACCACCATAACCTCCAACAGCATAGCCACCATCAAGGGTCTGAATTACTGATAATCCATAAGTACCAAGCCCCGAACCAAGACATTGAACCCATTGAATATTTCCTGATATATCTGTTTTTATGATTCCCATACCACAATTATTGAAACCTGTAAAATCACCATCTGTTGAATTTGTATTACCAATAATAACAAACCCGCTATCGCTAGCTTGTGTAATACTATATGCAATTTCACTGCCTGAACCACCATAACATCGTTGCCATTGAATAGCACCTGTATCATTAAGTTTGACAACCCAATAATCACCATTACCATGATTATTTGTCACCTCATCATCTGTTGAATAAGAATAGCCGACTATAGCATAACCTCCGTCATAAGTTTGAATAACTGAAGCTCCATAATCCTGATTCGAGCCACCATAACATTTTGACCATTGAATAGAACCCGTGTCATTTAGTTTCACAACCCAATAATCAGGACCTCCGTGATTTCCACTTACATCTCCATTAGTAGAACCTGAATAACCTGCAAAAACATATCCGCTATCTGAAGTTTGAATAATAGACATTGCTTGATCAGGAAAAGTACCGCCATAACAGTGCTGCCATAAAATATTTCCACTTTGATCTATTTTTACAATCCACGCATCTCCATCACCATGATTGCCACTTACATCCCCATCATTTGAACCAGAAAGTCCTGCAATAATATAACCTCCATCAAAAGTTTGAAAAATACTATATCCTTCATCATCAATTGTACCCCCTAATGATGTTTCCCATTGAATGATGGGCTGGCAAAAAGAATGAAGAATTGAGAATTGAAAAGTAAGAATGAGGAATATTTTTTTCATATTATTGATATAATTTATTTGTGCGGCGGTATTAATACCGCCGCACAAAGTTAAGAATTATTTTAATAGCACTATTTTCCCATTAGGAGGAACATCATTGCCACTAATAATTTTCCAATAATAAATCCCATTCACAAAATCAGCAACATTAATTTTTTGCGTTCCACTAATACCTGAAATGTTTAGGCTATATACTACTCTACCTGCAATATCCGTCATTATTAATTCTCCTTTGCCGGAAGGCAATTGGTAATCTAAATTTAAATTGCCATCAGAAGGGTTTGGATAAATGCTTATATAAGAACTTTTAGTGGAAATTTGATCTATCCCTGTTGTTACATCAGGATTTAATTTTACTACCCAAAAATCCTGACTATTGCCAACACCTCCATGATGACCAGAAACCTCGCCGTCATTTGATTCAGATATACCCGCTAAAGCATAGCCACCGTCATTAGTTGCAATCAATGAATTTAAAACTTCATCGTAAGAACCACCATAACTTTGTTCCCAAATAATTGCACCGGAATTATTCAATTTTAAGACCCAATAATCCCATCCCCCATGATTACCTGTAACTTCATCATCAGTCGAGCCCGAATAACCAGCCATAACATAACTTCCATCATATAATTGAATGATAGAAGTACCCCAATCATCCCCAGAGCCACCATAACTATTAGACCATTGAACAGAACCTGTATCGGATAATTTATAAACTAAATAATCCCATCCGCCGAAAGCACCACCACCATAACCTCCAACTGTAAATCCTCCGTCAAGAGTTTGAATTACCGATAATCCATAATCTGCACCAGTGCCGAGACATTTAGACCATTGAACGTTTCCTGATAAATCTGTTTTTATAATCCCGATTCCCCCAGAACCTGAATTAGTCCCCATGAAATCCCCATCTGATGATGCCGTATTCCCTACTATTACAAACCCACTATCTCTTGCCTGTGTTATGTTATAGGCTATGTCGGCACCGATACCTCCATAGCATCGATGCCACTGGATAGCACCTGTATCATTTAATTTAACAACCCAGTAGTCTTCATTGCCGTGGTTATTTGTTACGTCTCCGTTAGTAGAATAAGTATACCCAGCAACCGCATAACCTCCATCATAAGTTTGAATAATTGATGCTGCATAATCCTGACCCGAACCCCCATAACATTTTGACCATTGGATAGTTCCTGTATCATTTATTTTCACTACCCAATAATCATCACCTCCATGGTTAGCACTTACGTCATCATTATTTGAAGCTGTATAACCAGTAAAAACATATCCGCTATCAGTAGTTTGAATTATTGACGCTGACCACTCCCAATTTGTACCTCCGTAACAATGTTGCCATTGAATTATTCCGGCATAGTCTAATTTTACTAACCATGCATCACCTGCCCCATGATTGCCGCTCACATCTCCATCTATTGAACTGGAACTTCCTGCAACTATGTAACCACTATCAAAAGTTTGTTTTATTGAATAAGCATTATCTATGTATGTACCTCCTAATGACTTTTCCCATTGAATTGTTGGCTGGCAAAAGGAATTAAGAATTGAGAATTGAGAATTGAGAATAATGAGTAATAAAATTAGTTTTTTCATATTATTGATATAAATTATTTGTGAAGCGGAATTCAATTGAATTCCGCTTCACAAAATTACTAATTATTTTAATAGGATTATTTTTCCATTTGGTGGCGTTTCATTGCCAGAAATAATATGCCAGTAATAAACCCCATTAACAAAATCAGCCACATTAATTTTTTGAGTCCCGGTAATACCAGTAATATTCATTCGGTATAATACTCTACCTGCAATATCCGTCATTATTAATTCTCCTTTGCCGGAAGGTAATTTGTAATCTAAATTAAAATTACCGTCGGAAGGATTGGGATATATTTTAGCATAAAGCGATATGTTTTGAGTTACAGGATTTTTCGGGTTAGGGTTTTTAAGCCTGATGCCGTCAAGTGGAATAGGATTTAAGCAGGGATATGGAAGAAAATAATCACCAGCGCCCATACACAAAGGACAATAACCCTCAACCCAATTATTCCCCCCTCCACCAGCTTCTCCCGGAGGAATGTGAAACCAAAATAAAGGAGGTGATGGGGAAGTTGGGTAAGTTGAATTATAACAACTCAAATGTGCAGCGGTGCCTGTATAGTCATAATAATTCATGCCGTCCACAAGTACCAAGGGATAGGAATTAAAAGGAAACCATTCCCGTGCACCTAAATTAATTGTATTCGGTATTGTAATAAAACCTCCCCATACAGGTGTAGTTTGATATTGATTTTGTGTATATGCAAAATTATACGAAGAAAAATAACTATCCGAATATAATCCTAATGGATTTGGATTAGTTTGCACAAAACTTTCTTTCCAGCTATTATTGAATTGAGATTGAAAGGTCGTATGTATATCCCGTAAATAAATAGGATTAGAGGCGCAATAACTTAATCCATTTGGGGCAAAAATAGGGTCACTCGTTTGATTACCTCCACTACCCTCACAAAATCCTCCCATCATATAATGCGATAAAGCATTTTCTGTGTTAAGAGTAGAGTTTTCTGTAGAAAAATAGGGACATATTGGAATAGTTCCATCACTGAAGGTACCTAAAAAATCAAAACATCGCTGTCTGGCACTTCCAATGCTAAAATGATTTGGGTAATATGGATTTAGACCCAGAGAGTTGTCGCAATCAAGCTGATTTGGGCTATTATCAACATCATTTTTTAAGAAAAAGTCAGGAGTATGGCGCGTACAACCATATCTGTCCCTTGGTCTATCATTACAATAGAGTGTACCACAAGTTGAGCAATCAGTACTATTTCTTACATCCTGCGCTGTTAAATCAACTGTTATACTTCCAATATTATGGGAAGGATCTAATATCCATTGTGCAAAAAGCAAACCTTGAGTTAAACTACCATTACACGCAAAGTTGTTAGGTCCGGAAGTAGTTGCTAAATAATAAGGATAATTTGCACCTTCCATAATATTAAAATCCAGATTCTGAATTATTACAACCTCAGATTTTACCATGTGGGTATAGGTTGGGTGATATGTATCATACCAGGCATTTACATTAACAACTGCATTTTGAGCCATCATGATTAAAGAGTCAAACTTCTTAAAACCCAGTTCAGTCCAATGACGGGCAGGATTATGCGGATAATTTATAAAAAGTTCATCATTATGATAATAATCATAGCTATTTTGAACGATTGGTTTTCCACAACCATTCAAATTGTTATTTGTATCACATCCTGCACAATAATTACCATCCCAAAATTCATAATCTATCCAAAATCCATCTATACCTGAATATGGCGTGTTATTATAGGAGCTTTCGTTATATGCTACTATTTGGTTAATATCATCTAAACTAAAATTTATAGTACCATAAAGCCGATCTTGCAAATCACCAGCAATAGTTGCAAATACTTTTAAAACACCATAGTTTTGTTTTGCATTACTGATAAAACTTGCAAGTTGTGCAGAATATTGATTTTGATAAAGAAGACAATCATGATTTATATAACTCGTGGCATCATAACAATCTCCTGTTGTTCCATGAGCAATTACTCCATCAATAATTAATTTTGTAATATGGTTATTTTGAATCCACCTGAGTAGATTATCAGTTTCATGCGCACAACATGAATTATTATTATCCCAATCAAAAACATATTGAAGCAAATGTTCGTCACCAGCAAGACCATTAGTAAAGGTTAACCTGATTGCACGGTCATAATATTCAGGGCAAGGAGGATTATCCATAGGTATCGGATAATGAATAACAGGTACATAATAATTAGTCCCGGAAGGGGTATAGGTACCACACAAAACAAACGTATTGGTATCAACAACATAAATGCTGTTAGTACTTGCATCATTAAGACTTCCGCCATAAAAAAAACTTGAAAGACTGTCTCCTTGTTGATCTGCATATAATACCCATGCATCTGTGGTGTTATTGCTATTTATTGATTTACCTGTAATAATGTACCATCCGGCATCTACCGGGTTTATTGTGTTTGCAACAGTGTTAGCATAAAAATGTTCAAATTCAACATCCACCCCACCATGGCTTAATTTAATGAAAAAGGAGCTTTGATTAGTGGCAGCATCTTTTACTGTACCCACCAAAACCATTGACTGAGTGCGCAGTTCTTTTATACAAGTGGTTAAATAACTTTTCCCGCTGTCACCTGCTATATAGGTCCATAGAGGTTTGCCAACACTATCCGTTCTGTTAACAAATATTTTAGGCAAGCTATCTTTACCCAAGCAACTACCTGCAAGCAGGTAACCCGCATCAGTTGTTTGGGTTAAAGAATATGCAATGTTTGAAATGTTTGTTCCTGAATCTGCAGCGTAAGTTTTAAACCACATCGTATCTCCGTTTTTATCTGTTTTCAGTAAGCAATCAAATACCTTATTATTAGTATCCTTATAATATCCTGCAAATGCAGCACCACTGTCATTGATAGTAATGCAAGACGCATAAAAGACAACACTTCTACCTGTATATGCTAATGTTTTCTGCCATACAATACTTCCGGTCGTATCAACTTTAAAATATAAGCCATATTTATTGGTTGTTCCAGATGTAGTTCCAAATCCCGAAATAAGCAAATCTTTATCATACGTTTGCTGAATGGAGTAAGCAACATTATCCTTGCTGGTAAAACTAAACGTTTTAGTCATTAAGGTATCGCAGCTACTTTTTCCATTTAAATGATAAAGAAAAATACTACTTCCTGCTGCTCCCAGCGTATCGGTTTGCCCTGTCATCCAAAAATCAGAAGTATAAGTTTCAATAATTGAATTAGGCTTGTAATAATGGTTGTTAGAATAATTATAAGTTTTGGTAAAGGGTGAAGGATCTACTGAAATAACATCAGAAGCAGTACCAGTACACCCAGAACTATTTGTAACCGTGACATAATAAGTGCCTGATGAAAAAACAAGAATGGTATCAATTGTTGCACCCGTACTCCAAATATAAGAACTGTAAGCTCCTGCATTTAATGATATCATACCCCCTGAATAAAACGTTGTTGATCCGCTTGCGGTAATTGTTGGAGTTACAAGCGAAGGCTGAGTTATCGTTACTGTTACAGTAGCACTACAACTATGTGCATCAGTAACAGTACAAGTATAATTTCCTGCTGCTAAACCTGTTAGTGAAGCATAAGGTCCATAGGCTGGTCCCCAATTATATGTATAACCGGAGGTACCACCTGTTCCACTAACTGTAACAGCCCCATTGCTTCCACCATAACAAGTGACATTTGTTTGAGAAGCTATACTTGCAGACAATGTAGCTGGTTGCGTTATAGTAATTATTGAAGAAGCGGTGCAACTATGAGCATCAGTAACAGTTACTGTATAATTTCCTGCCACTAAACCGCTTATTGAAGCATTAGTACCAAGTCCTCCTGCCCAGGAATAGGTGTAACCTGATGTACCACCAGTTCCGGTGACTGTTAATGCACCGTTACTCTGTCCGTGACAACTGTCATTTACTTGTGAAGAGATAGTTACTGATAATAAAGGAGGGAGAATAGTTAAGGTTCCAGTAGCTGTACAACTTATATGGTCAGTAACCGTAACTGTATAATTCCCTGATGCAAGATTGGAAACGGTCGCGGTTGTTGCACCACCAGAGCTCCAAACATAAGTATATGGAGAACTTCCGCCAGATGCCGCCGCTCTTCCGATACCATTCGTGGTTCCAAAACACGTATTATTTGTCTGGGATAGGTTTGGAAGAATTTGTGTTGGTTGAGTTAGTGTTGCCGTGGCTGTTTTTGTGCAACTTGATGCATCAGTAACAGTTACCGTATAATTACCAGCAGCAAGATTACTTACAGTTGCGG
>OCZT010002883.1_pt1 | contig 17700 bp, 16 predicted proteins | sample 1539031 | NCBI WGS metagenome assembly OCZT01 (sample SAMEA3539308, study PRJEB22396) | soil metagenome | biome: tundra; feature: field; material: soil | place: USA | collected 2010-05 | depth 0.15 m | reverse complement strand
GCCTCCGCACATCGTCAAAGCGGGCGCGCCCGAGCTGTTTCCGCTGCCGCGCAAGCTGCAGGCGGGGGAGTAGGCCTTCCTTCGGTGGAAGTAACGCCCGGGAAGGGCGATACACCAAACTGTCATCGCCCGGCTTGACCGGGCGACCCCGTATTCCAGAGACCTCTCCGTCAGAACCGCCAGCGTGCCCTCATCCTCGAGCAATCTCAGGATAAAGATCAATCCAGTTTGGATTGTCTTTTTCTATCAACGAAACCTTCCAGGCGCGCGGCCATTTCTTGAGCCGTTTCTCACGATGGATGGCCGCTTCTATGTCGTCAAAGCATTCGAAATAGACCAGCCGATTCACATCGTAATGTTTGGTGAAGCTTTCGGCAGCACCCGATTTATGCTCGTAAACGCGACGAACGAGGTCATTGGTCACGCCGATGTAAAGTGTGCCGCCGATGCGATTGGCAAGTATGTATACGTAATAGCTGCGTGCTCCCATCTGCCGTCTCTGGAATACGGGGTCGCCCGGTCAAGCCGGGCGATGACAGTATCATCTGTTGCGCCCGAATCTGCTAACACCCCTTGATGACCGCACCAGAAGCCGCGTCCACCGAACCTAAAAATCCCGTCGCTCCCCGCCCCTCCTGGCGCGAAGGCTTGGCGGTGTATCTGCAGCGGCGGGTGCTGATCGTTATGCTGCTCGGCTTTTCCTCAGGCCTGCCGCTGGCGCTGTCCGGTTCGACGCTGCTGGTGTGGATGCGCGAATCCGGCGTCGATCTCGGCACCATCGGCCTGTTCGCGCTGGTCGGCACGCCCTACACGCTGAAATTTCTCTGGGCGCCGCTGGTCGATGCGCTGCATGTGCCGTTCTTCACGCGCAAATTCGGCCGCCGGCGCGGCTGGCTGGTGTTCTCGCAATTGCTGCTGATCGGCGCGATCCTGCTGCTGGCGCTGACCGACCCGGCGCGCTCGCCGCTGTTCGTGGCGCTCGGCGCGCTGTTGGTGGCGGCGATGTCATCGACCCAGGACATTGTGGTCGATGCCTTTCGCGTCGAAAGCCTGCCCGAAAGCGAGCAGGCCGCCGGCATGGCGTCCTATGTCGCGGCCTACCGCATCGGCATGCTGGTCTCGACCGCGGGCGCGCTGTTCATGGTGAGTGCGTTCGAGGGCACCGGCATCGCGCGCTCCTCGGCGTGGATGTGGGGCTATGTGGTGATGGCGGCGATGGTGCTGATCGGCACCGTCACGGCGCTATCAGCCACAGAGCCCGGACAATCGGCGCGCGCGGAGGCCGCGACGAGCGCCGACAGCGCCTTTTCGCGTGTGATGCATGCCGCGATCGGCGCATTCTCCGAATTTCTCGTCCGCAGGGATGCCTGGGCGGCGCTCGCCTTCGTGGTGCTCTACAAATTCACCGACGCGTTTTCCGGCACCATGACCGCGCCGTTCGTGATCGACCTCGGCTTCACCCGCAACGACTATGCCGCCATCGTCAAGGGCGTCGGCCTCGCCGCGACCTTGATCGGCGGCTTCGCCGGCGGATTTGTCGCACGACGCTATTCGCTGGCCGCGAGCCTGTGGATCGGCGGCATGCTGCAGGCCGTGGCCAACCTGTCATTCTCGTGGCTGGCGCTGGCCGGCATCAATCAATGGGCGCTGGCATTCGCCATATCGGCGGAAAATTTCACCAGCGCCATCGGCACCGTGATCTTCGTCGCCTACCTGTCGGCGCTGTGCAAGAATCCGCTGCACACCGCGACGCAATACGCGCTGCTCACAGCCCTCGCCGCTGTCGGGCGCACCTATTTGTCCTCGGGCGCGGGCTACGTGGCGAAGGCGACGGGCTGGCCGCTGTTTTTTGCGATCTGCGTCGTGGTCGCGGTGCCGAGCCTGATCCTGCTGGCGTGGCTGCAGCGGCGAAGGCATTTTGAAATGCTGGAGCCGGTGAAGATTTAAATTGCGAACCCGGCAGGGGTCTTGCGCCCGCCGAACCCCCGGCCGTCATATCCCGCGAAAGCGGGGTATCCGGTAATCCCGATATTCTCATTAATCGCTGGGGTCACGGCGTACTGGGTCGCCCGGTCAAGCCGGGCGACGACAGTTTTGTCAATGCTTCGTCACCACGCTCCATTTCGTGACCACGGCTTCGCTCATCTGCCCGGCCTCCTGCGCGCAGGACACCTCATCGACCTTCACCGAGACCTCCTTGCCGATGAAGCCCTTCAACTGTGCCTCCTGGGCATCATTGCTGGTGACGATCTGAAAAGTTTCCGGCCCGGTTTCCAGACCGCAAAGCCCGTTCGGCGGCGGCAGCCGGTGCGGTTCGCTGACGAGCTGAAAGGTGTTGACGCGCTTGCCCTTGGCGCGGCTGCGCATGGCGTTGAGTTGTCCGGTCAGAACATCGCCGTTCCGGATCGCCTGCTCCGCCTGCGCGTCGAACGCGCCCGCAGCAACGATCGCCAAAACTGCCGCGGCCAGCGCGGATAATTTACCGAAGTCACTTCTTGTCATCTGTCCTCTGATTCCAGTTTCAAAACAACGTTCGCTGCCGCATGGCCGCGGACAGCGTGCCTTCATCGAGATAATCGAGTTCGCCGCCGACCGGCACGCCGTGGGCGAGCCGCGTCACCTTGACGCCCGCCTCCTGCAGGAGATCGGTGATGTAATGCGCCGTGGTCTGGCCATCGACGGTCGCATTCAAGGCCAGGATGATTTCCGTCACGCGCGGGTCGTGCGCGCGCGCCACCAGCGCGTCGATGGTCAGATCCTGCGGGCCGACGCCATCGAGCGGCGACAGCGTCGCGCCGAGCACGTGATAATACCCGTTGGTCGCATGCGCCCGCTCCAGCGCCCACAGGTCGGCGACGTCGGCGACCACGACGATGATCGCCGGGTCGCGCCGCAGGTCGGTGCACACCGTGCAGGGATTCTGGGTGTCGATATTGCCGCAGGTCTTGCAGACCTGAATCTTGTCGATCGCCACCTGCAGCGCGGCGGAGAGCGGGGTCATCAGCGCCTCGCGCTTCTTGATCAGATGCAGCGCCGCGCGCCGCGCCGAACGCGGGCCGAGCCCCGGCAGCCGCGCCAGCAGCTGGATCAGGCGTTCGATTTCCGGACCGGCGACGGCAGCAGCCATATTATGTGAGGCCCAATCCCGGCGGCAGGCCAAGCCCGCCGGTCAGAGTCTGCATCTTCTCCTGCATGGCGGCTTCCGCCTTGCGCCGCGCATCGTTGTGCGCGGTGACCAGCAGGTCCTCGAGGATCTCGCGCTCGTCCGCTTTCATCAGCGACGGATCGATCTTGACCGCCTTCACTTCCATCTTCGCGGTCATGCGCACGCTGACAAGGCCGCCGCCCGAAACGCCCTCGACCTCGATATGGCCGAGCTCGTCCTGCATCGCCTGCATCTTCGATTGCAGTTGTGCCGCCTGCTTCATCATGCCGAGAAAATCAGCCATGAATGCTTCCTTTGAAATCGCTATTGATCGTCGCCGTCGGAACCCTCGGCAGGGTCTTCACCGCTAGCATCGGATTCCGGCGGCTCGGGGGCAAGCTTGCGCACCTCGACCACCTTGGCGCCGGGAAATCGCGCCAGCACCTCCTGCACCCGGGGATCGGATTCGGCGGCGCGCTCGCGCTGATTCTTCTGCACTTCGTTTTGCGAACGCAGCGTCGGCTGTCCCGCATCGTTGGACACGATCACGGTCCAGCGCCGTCCGGTCCATTGCTCCAGTTTGCGCGAGAGATCGTTGATCAGCGTCCGCGCGGCGCTGCGCTCCAGCGCAACTTCAAGCCGTCCGTCTTCGATACGGACCAGGCGGACATCGGCTTCCAGCGCAGCCTTGGTCAAGAGATCGCGCTTCTCGCCGGCGAGCGCCACCAGCTCCGGAAAGCCTGCAATCCTGAGCGCCGCCGGCGCGGACTGCACGTCGGATACCGGTGCGATCATCTGCGGGCGCGCGGAAGCCTCGGCGCCGGCCCTCGGCGCGGAAGCCGCACGCACGGGTGACGACTGACCCGACGACATGGTCGAGGCCGGCGCGCTGCGTGGCGCCGCGCTTGCTGCGACGACCGGCGAGGCGCCGCCATTCTGCTCCAGCATCCTGATCGCCTCGTCCGGCGTCGGCATATCGGCGACATAGGCGATGCGCACCAGCACCATTTCCGCCGCCGCCGCCGGCCGCGTCGCGGCCTGCGCCTCGGTGATGCCCTTGAGCAGCATCTGCCACATCCGCGACAGCACCCGCATCGAGAGTTTGGCGGCGAAGTCGCGGGCACGCAGCCGCTCGGTTTCTCCAAATGCGACATTGTCCGCCGTCGCCGGCACGATTTTGACTCGGGTGACGAAATTGACGAATTCGGCGAGATCAGAGAGCACCACGATCGGATCGGCGCCGGTGTCATACTGCTCGCGGAACTCCCTGAACGCGCTGGCGATGTCGCCGCGAACAAGCGAATCAAACAGATCGATTACCCTGGTGCGGTCGGCAAGGCCGAGCATCTGCCGCACGGCGTCGGCGCGCACCACGCCCGCGGCGTGCGCGATCGCCTGATCGAACAGCGACAGCGAATCGCGCACCGAGCCTTCGGCCGCGCGCGCGAGGATGCCGAGCGCCTCCGGCTCTGCCTCGACGTTTTCCTTTGCCGCGATATTGGCGAGGTGCGCCATCAGCACGTCGGCATCGACCCTTCGCAGATCGAAGCGCTGGCAGCGCGACAGCACCGTTACCGGCACTTTTCGGATTTCGGTGGTGGCGAACACGAATTTGGCGTGCTCCGGCGGCTCTTCCAGCGTCTTCAGGAAGGCGTTGAACGCCGCGGTCGAGAGCATATGCACTTCGTCGATGATGTAGACCTTGTAGCGCGCGCTGGCCGGCGCATAGCGCACGCTGTCATTGATCTGGCGCACGTCATCGACGCCGGTATGGGATGCGGCGTCCATTTCCAGCACGTCCATGTGCCGGCTTTCCATGATTGCCTGGCAATGCACGCCCGGCACCGGCATGTGGATGGTCGGTCCCTTCACCGATCCGTCCGGCAGTTCGTAATTCAGCGCGCGGGCGAGAATCCGCGCCGTGGTGGTTTTTCCGACGCCGCGCACCCCGGTCAGAATCCAGGCTTGCGGAATCCTCCCGGTTTCGAACGCGTTCGAAACGGTACGGACCATGGCGTCCTGACCGATCAAATCGTCGAAACTGGAGGGGCGGTATTTGCGCGCCAGCACGCGATAATGTTTGCCGGCCTCCGGCGGGCCGCCGAGGTCGAAGCCGCCTTGATGGACGCTGTCCGGTTCGTTGGGGGGCATTAAGGGAGCGCCAGCGTCGGTCATCGATCGATCCGCAATTGATTGTCTCTCGAAGCCGGCTTGCGGAACTTAACTTGCGCGTATTCTGATCGCAAAACCGGTATCCACTTTTGCGGAATACGCGCTGAAGCGCAATCGAGCGCAGGGCGGGTCACCGCTTTTTGCGCGATTCGCTCGAAAAAACAGGTAGGAGACTGACGAGCGACCCGATCCGAACCTCGTTAGGGCTGCTTCCTTCCGGATCTGACCCGGTTGGCGAGTGGCTCGTCCACCGCCAATCTCCCGGTCCTTATTTGGGGCCAAAAGCCCGGGAAAGCAAGCGGGGCGGGAGCGGGTTTGCGGGACTTGTGCAGAAACGCGGAAAGGCATTAGTTGCCGTTATGGCCGGGCATAAGCGCAAAGCGCGTCTTCGCGCGAGATGTCCCGGCCATCCACGTCTTGCTTTCTTGCCACGCCAAGGAAGACGTGGATGCCCGGCATCGCAGACAAGTTTACGCAGTCTGCGCCGGACAGCCTGCTATGGGCCGGGCATGACGAGGGAACATGCATGCCTTCTGACGCTCCCGGCTGGTCGCTGCATTCACAGCTCAAAAAAGACACCATCGACATCGGCGACCTGCCGCTGTGCCGGGTGCTGGTGATCAAGGATGCGCATTACCCATGGCTGCTGCTGGTGCCGCGCCGGCACGAGGCCGTGGAAATTATTGACCTCGACGAGGTCGAGCAGGCGCAGTTGATGACGGAAATCAGCCGCGTCGCACGCGCGCTGAAAGAAATCACCAAATGCGACAAGCTGAATATCGCAGCCCTCGGCAATCTGGTGCCGCAACTGCACGTGCATGTGATCGCGCGCCGCTCTAGCGATGTCGCCTGGCCGCGTCCGGTCTGGGGGGTGATGCCGCCGCTCGCACATGACGCCGAGGAGGTCCAGAATTTCATCAGCGCACTTCGCCGTAAAATCTGGCTTGGTTGAACTTAAATTTGGCTTGGTTGAACTCATGACAGCATTCGATTCGTTTCCACTGGGGCGGCCGGCCTTCATTAGCAATATTCTCGATCGCGCCGCGCATCTGCGCAGCGACGATGCGAAACTGCTGGCGCTGGAAGGGCACCGCGATGCCCGCGCCTATGTGGTGTATCGCGACTCGCTGGTGGTGAAGCAGGAGGCCGATGGTCCGCGCGCGCTGCTGGGTATCGACGAAGCGCTGAAATTCGGCGCCAATCCCGGCACGATCTTCTTAGGGTTGCGCGAGGGTGCGGCGGTGTTCGGCATGGGCATCTCCGCAGCGGCGGTGGAAAAGCTGCTGACCCGCGACGACGTCGCCGTTACCGAGCTGCGCGGCATGGCGATGCAGGGCGTGGTACCGCCCGACCAGCTCTCGGCGATCGCAATGGCGAAATCGATGGTGAGCTGGCATCAGCGCCACGGCTACTGCGCCAATTGCGGAACCCGCACGGCGATGAAGGAAGGCGGCTGGAAGCGCGACTGCCCCAGCTGCAAGGCCGAGCATTTTCCGCGCACCGATCCCGTCGTGATCATGCTGGTGACCTCAGGCGACAAATGCCTGCTGGGCCGGCAGAAGCAATTTCCGACCGGAATGTGGTCGTGTCTCGCCGGGTTCGTCGAAGCCGCTGAGACCATCGAGGACGCGGTCCGGCGCGAGATCTTCGAGGAATCCGGAATTCGCTGCACCGACGTCAATTATTACATGACGCAGCCCTGGCCCTATCCGTCATCCCTGATGATCGGATGCACCGCGCGCGCCACCACCGAGGATATCGTTGTCGACCGCGCGGAACTGGAAGATGCGCGCTGGTTCGACCGGTCTGAGGCAACCCTGATGCTGAAGCGGGAACATCCCGGCGGCCTCGCGGGGCCGCACCCGTTTGCCATTGCCCACCATCTGGTCGGCCGCTGGCTGCAGATAGACCTGGGCACGCGCGCATAGCTGGAACCCGATCATGGCTCGTCGATTAACAGTGAGTGTCCGGTTCCGTCAGATGGCAGGACGGACGTGATGGACGAGCCGATGAACTTTCACGCCGCCGCGCCGAAAATCCCTCCGCGCATCCTCTGCGTCGGCATACCGGTGCGTGACCTGACGTTTCGCGTCAGCGGCGTTCCCGCGCGCGGCTCCAAGGAGAACGCCAGCCATTTCGACGAGATCTGCGGCGGCAACGCGCTCAACGCTGCGATCGGAATTGTCCGGCTCGGCGGCCGCGCCTCGATCTGCGGCCCGATGGGCGACGCCCGCGAAACATCGAGCCGCTTTATCTTCGAAAAACTCGCCCATGAAGGCATCGAGACCAAACACATCATACATATGCCGGGACTTGTGACGCCGATCTCGACCGTCATGGTCGATCCCAGCGGCGAGCGCACCATCGTTACCTTCCGCGATCCTGAATTGTGGAAGGTCCACCTGCCCAGCACCGAGATGCTCCTGGAGGATTGCGCCGCCATCCTCACCGAGAGCCGCTGCGCGGAATTCTGCACCGATTTGTGCGCCGAGGCGCGCCGGCGCGGCATCCCGGTGGTTGTGGACGTCGACCGCGCGATGTCGCTGCGGGAAGGGTTGCTCACCGCATCTTCCCATCTGGTGTTTTCGAGCGAGCCGCTGCAGGAGACAGCCGATGTCACCGACGACGGCCAGGCGCTGAAAAAAATCGCGAAGCTGACGCCGTCGTTCCTGGCGGGGACGCGCGGCCCGAAAGGCACGATCTGGCTCGACGAGCAGGGCAATCTGCAGGAGACGCCGGCCTTCCCGGTGCATACCGTGGATACGCTGGGCGCCGGCGACGTGTTCCACGGCGCGTTCGCGCTCGCCATCACCGAAAACCAGGACATTCCTAGCGCGCTGCGATTCGCCTCCGCCGCCGCCGCGCTGAAATGCACCCGCTTCGGTGGTGCTTTTGCCGCCCCGCAACGTGCTGAAGTTGAAGAACTTTTGAGCCATGGCCAGGCGGTAAGCCCGGCTCAGACCCGGCAATAATGGACTTGTCTTAGAAGATTTTTCTCTATATGAGGGATATTACCCTCGTAAATGGAACAAAGTTCTTCCCATGACCGATCTCGCCGTTCAGGTTCTTGAGCCCAACCGCCGCCTCGACGCTATCGACCGTAAAATTCTGACGGTGCTTCAGGAAGACGCTTCCCTGTCCGTCGCCGAGATCGGCGACCGGGTGGGCCTGTCATCGACACCGTGCTGGAAGCGAATCCAGCGGCTGGAAGCCGACGGGGTGATCCTGCGCCGGGTCGCACTGGTCGACCAGAACAAGATCGGGCTCGGCATTTCGGTTTTTGTGTCGGTGGAGAGCGCCGATCATTCCGAGGCCTGGCTGCGGAAATTCGCCGATGCCGTCAGCGCGATGCCCGAGGTGATGGAGTTCTACCGGATGGCGGGCGACGTCGACTACATGCTGCGCGTGGTGGTCGCGGACATGCAGAGCTACGACGTGTTTTACAAGAAGCTGATCGGCGCGGTGCCGCTGAAGAATGTCACGTCGCGTTTTGCGATGGAGAAGATCAAGTCGGTCACCGCACTGCCGGTGCCGGCGGCGTAGTCTTTCGATCCGCAAGCACAGTTGTCATCATCCGCGAAAGCGGGTGATCCAGTATTCCAGAGCAGCCGTGAGGGAATCGAGAGGCCGCGGCGTACTGGATACCCCGCATGCGCGGGGTATGACGACGGTAGATTTGGCGCGCGACGCGCTCCCCCTCAAATCTTCTGATTGTATTCGCCGACCTCGGGATGGGTGCGCAGCACCGAATCCATTGCCTCGAACAGGTCGCGCATCCGCTGCTCGCTGACCGGGCTCTCGACCACGACCACCAGTTCCGGCTTGTTGGACGACGCCCGCACCAGGCCCCAGCTTCCGTCCTCGACCGTGACCCGCACGCCGTTGACGGTAACGAGATCGCGGATCGGCTGTCCAGCAACCTTCTCGTTCTTCTTCTGCATCGCCTCGAAATGCTTCACCACGCGCTCGACGATGCCGTATTTGGTCTCGTCGGAGCAATGCGGCGACATCGTCGGCGACGACCAGGTCTTCGGCAGCGCGTTTTTCAGGTCCGCCATCGACTTGCCGGGCGCGCGATCGAGCATCTCGCAGATCGCGATCGCCGAGATCAGGCCGTCGTCATAGCCGCGGCCGAGCGGCGCGTTGAAGAAGAAGTGGCCGGATTTCTCGAAACCCGCCAGCGCGCCCAGTTCGTTGGTGCGGCGCTTCATGTAGGAGTGGCCGGTCTTCCAGTAGGTGGTTGTCGCGCCCTGCCTCGAGAGCACCGGATCGGTGACGAACAGCCCGGTCGATTTCACGTCGACCACGAACTGCGCGTTTTTGGTTATGGCGGACATATCCCGCGCCAGCATCACGCCGACCTTGTCGGCGAAAATCTCCTCGCCGGTATTGTCGACCACGCCGCAGCGATCGCCGTCGCCGTCGAAGCCGAGGCCGATATCGGCCTTGTGCTGCAGCACCGCGTCGCGGATGGCGTGCAGCATTTCCATGTCTTCGGGATTGGGATTGTATTTCGGGAAGGTGTAGTCGAGCTCGGTGTCGAGCGGCACCACCTCGCAGCCGATCGCTTCCATCACCTGCGGCGCGAACGCGCCCGCGGTGCCGTTACCGCAGGCGACCACGACTTTCAGCTTGCGCTTCAGCTTCGGGCGCTTGGTCAGGTCGGCAATGTAGCGCGCGGGGAAATTCTCGTGGAATTCATAGGAGCCGCCCACTCTGTTCTTGAAGTCGGCATTGAGCACGATCTCTTTCAGACGGTTCATCTCGTCGGGGCCGAAGGTGAGCGGCCGGTTGGCGCCCATCTTGACGCCGGTCCAGCCATTGTCGTTATGCGACGCCGTTACCATCGCGACGCAGGGCACATCTAGATCGAATTGCGCAAAATACGCCATCGGCGTCATGCACAGGCCGATGTCGTGGACCTTGCAGCCCGCGGCCTGCAGCCCCGAGATCAGCGCGTATTTGATCGATGCCGAATAGCCCCGGAAATCATGCCCGGTAACGACCTCCTGCCTGGCGCCGAGCTCCGCGATCAGCGCGCCGAGCCCCATGCCCAGCGCCTGAATGCCCATCAGGTTGATTTCCTTGCCGAACAGCCAGCGGGCGTCGTATTCGCGAAAGCCGGTCGCCTTCACCATCGGCTCGGATTCATAGGCATAGGTATTGGGAACCAGCACGGATTTCGGCTTCGGAAACATTCAGATGGCCTCGTCGGGAAACGCTGAAAGGAACGCACCGCAGCCATAGCGAATACGCAGGCGCAGCGGAAGGCGGGATGAGGCGGTTTGTGGCGATTGATTGCGGCGGATCGGCAGCGAGGGAGCTTTACTGCTCCAGCACCATCTTGCCGTTGGCATATTCAAAGCGCTTCAGCTTCGACAGGAACGACAGGCCGAGCAGGTTCTCGGACAAAGCTTCGTCGGGCAGCACCATGGCATCGACGTCGCGCACCACGAGCCCGCCGATATCTACCATGGCAAGCCGCGTGCGCGCCGCCTTGATGGTGCCGTTGGCGGTGGTGACCGTGGCGTTGTAATCGCCGCGGGACGGACGCAGACCGAACCGCGCCGCAGACGTTTCGTTCAAGGCGATCATCGATGCGCCGGTATCGACCATGAAGCCGATGCGCTGGCCCTCGATCCGCCCCTCGGTCAGGAAATGGCCGCGACCGTCGCGCGGGATGCTGAGGCTGCGAAGACCGCTCTGCTCTGATGTCTCGACCGGGGTCGCCTTTCGGGAGACGGTATTGGCGAGCGCGGGCGTCGCCGTCATCTTGTCCGCCATCTGCGCCATGAGGGTGCCGAGGCCGACCATGACAGCGGCAAAGATCATTATGTTACGCATTACGCCATACTCGATCAGAGGACCCGCAATATCACCACGTCAGCCGCGAAGCCGCGACTAATTGCGGGGGCAAGAGCTGCCATTTTGGCGAAAAGGATGAGCAAAGTGTTAACGGGGGCTTGCCCTCACGTTCCCCGCGGCTTCACCCGCCGGGTCGGCAGCGCGCTGGCCGGATCCTCCGGCCAGGGATGTCTCGGATAACGCCCGCGCAGATCGGAGCGTACCGCCGCATAGCTGCCACGCCAGAAGCCCGGCAGGTCGCGCGTCACCTGCACCGGCCGGTGCGCCGGCGACAATAACTCCAGCACCAGCGGCACCGCGCCTTTCGCAATCGACGGATGGGTGTTGAGCCCGAACAATTCCTGCAACCTGACTGCAATGGTCGGCCCCTGCTCCGCCTCGTAGTCGATCGCCAGCATGGTGCCGGTCGGCGCCTCGAAATGCGTCGGCGCTTCGCGCTCCAGCCGCGCGCGCAGTTCCCAGGGCAGCAGCGTCGCCAATGCATCCGACAGATCCTGGGTCGAAAACTCCTTCAGCGAAGTCTTGTCGTAGAGCGCCGGAACCAGCCATTTCTCGCGTTGCGCGGCGAGCGCGTCATCAGATAAGTCAGGCCAAGGCTCCCCCTCGGCGGCGCGCAGGAACATCACGCGATCGCGCCATTGCTTTGCCGGTTTCGACCACGGCAGCCTGTCGGTGCCGGAGACGATCAGCCCATCGGCCAGTACTCGCGCGGTCTCCACTGAGGGCGACATCGCCATCGGCGCCTCCGACAGCGTGATCGCATGCAGTGTTTTCTTGCGGCGCGCCCGCAGCGCCATCGCGCTGCGATCGAACGAAATCTCGTCCGCGGTCTCGATCTGGTCGGCGAAGCGCTGCTCGATGTCGGCTACCGTGATCGGCGCCGCCAGCAGGATGCGTCCGTTGGCGGCGGTGCCCGTCAATTCGGCGACCGCGACATAGGGGGCGCGCGCCAGCGCGGAAGTCTGGTCCACGGCGGCGCCGCGCCCGTTGGCCAGCACGAAGCTGCCATTGCCGCGATTGCGCGCGACCCGGTCTGGAAATGCGAAAGCGAGCATGACGCCGGTGGAGGGTAATTCTGCTGCTCCCTGCGCTGGGGTATCCTTTCTATTTTGCGGGAGGTGTTTCCGCTCCCCTCCCCCTTGCGGGGAGGGGTTGGAGATGGGGGTAATTCCAGCGGCAGCGGCAGTTGGAGACCCCCCTCCCCGACCCTCCCCCGAAAGGGGGGAGGGAGAAGGAAGCGGGCCCTCCGTCGCAGCCACCTGCGACGCCCAGCGCTGCGCCAGAGCGCGCGCGCTGCCGGCGCGTTGCGAGCGGTCGCGGTGGAATTGATCGAGCCTGGTATCGAGATCGACGCTGTCGCCGCCGAGGCCGCGCTCGGTGAGAACAGCGGCAATTTCCGCGGCCTCCCTGCCTGCGCCCAGACGATGCGAATCCACGATCATCCGCGCCAGCCGCGGCGGCAGCGCCAGTTCGCGCAGGCTCTTGCCTTCCGCCGTGATCCGGCCATCGGCGTCGAGTGCGCCGAGTTCGCGCAGCAGACTGCGCGCCTCCTTCAGTGCGGGAGCGGGTGGCGAATCGAGAAAAGCCAGCGTCGAGGGATCGCTTACCCCCCATTGCGCAACGTCCAGCACCAGCGAAGACAGATCGGCGCTGAGAATTTCGGGTTGGGTATAGGCCGCAAGCGACGCGGTCTGCGGCTCATCCCACAGCCGGTAACAAACACCGGGTTCGGTGCGGCCGGCACGGCCGCGGCGCTGGTCGACCGCGGCGCGCGAGGCGCGCACGGTTTCCAGCCGCGTCAGGCCGATATCAGGCTCATAGCGCGGCACCCGCGCCACGCCGGAGTCGACGACGATGCGAACGCCTTCGATGGTCAGCGACGTTTCCGCGATCGATGTCGCCAGCACGACCTTGCGGTGGCCTTTCGGCGCCGGCGCGATGGCGCGGTCCTGCACCGCGGCGTCGAGTGCGCCGAACAGCGGCACGATCTCGATAGAGGCATCGTGGACCCGCTCGCTGAGAAAGTTCTGGGTGCGGCGAATTTCCGCCGCACCCGGCAGAAATGCCAATACCGAGCCCGGATCGGCGCGCAGCGCCATCGCGATCGCTTCCGCCATCTGCCGCTCCAGCGGCGCATCCGCTGTTCTGCCGAGATAGCGCGTATCGACCGGAAAGGCGCGGCCTTCGCTGGCGATGACGGGCGCGTCGCCGAGCAGTTTTGCCACTCGCGCACCGTCGAGGGTCGCCGACATCACGAGGATACGCAGATCTTCGCGCAAGCCGACTTGCGCGTCGCGCGCCAGCGCCAGGCCCAGATCGGCATCGAGCGAGCGCTCGTGAAATTCGTCGAACAGGACAGCTGCGACGCCTGACAGTTCCGGGTCGTCGAGAATCTGCCGCGAGAAGATTCCCTCGGTGACGACTTCGATCCGCGTCGCGCGCGACACTTTCGAGCCGAACCGGACCCGGTAGCCGACGGTCTCGCCGACGCGTTCTCCGATTGTGCGCGCCATGCGCTCGGCGCTGGCCCGGGCCGCGATCCGCCGCGGCTCCAGCACGATGATTTTCTTCCCCTTCAGCCACGGTTCGTCGAGCAGCGCCAGCGGCACCCGCGTGGTCTTGCCGGCGCCGGGCGGCGCCACCAGCACGGCGGCGTTGTTGGCCGCGAGCGTGCGCGCCAGTTCGTCCAGCACCGCGTCGATCGGAAGAGGGGTGTCGAAGCTGCGGGGCAAAATCTCACCAACTCGTCATGCCCGGCCTTGTGCCGGCCATCCACGTCTTTCTTAAACGAGAAAACAAGACGTGGATGGCCGTGACCAGCACGGCCATGACGGAATTTCTCATGGTGAGCAACCCAAACAGCGCGTCAGTTCCGCGGGTCGGGCGGGCGGCCGACGCTTTCGTAGGTGAAGCCGAGCGCCGCCATGTCCTCGGGGCGATAGATATTGCGCAGATCGACCACCACGGGCTGCGCCATCTCGCGCTTCAGGCGTTCCAGATCGAGCGTGCGGTATTGCACCCACTCGGTCACCACCACCATCGCGTCCGCGCCGCGCACGCAGGCGTAAGGATCGTCGCAATATTCGATATCAGGCAATTCGCGGCGCGCCTGTTCCATGCCCACCGGATCGTGCGCGCGCACCTTCGCGCCCATGTCGAGCAGCCCGGTCACCAGCGGTATCGACGGCGCCTCGCGCATGTCGTCGGTGTCGGGCTTGAAGGTGAGGCCGAGCACGGCGATGGTCTTGCCGCGCAGGCTGCCGCCGGCCGCGCCTGCGACCTTGCGCGCCATCGCGCGCTTGCGGTTGTCGTTGACCGCCAGCACCGCCTCGACGATGCGCAGGGGCACGTCATGATCCAGCGCGATCTTCACCAGCGCGCGGGTGTCCTTCGGGAAGCACGAGCCGCCGAAGCCCGGTCCGGCATGCAGGAATTTCGGGCCGATGCGATTGTCGAGCCCGATGCCGCGCGCGACTTCCTGCACGTCGGCGCCGACCTTCTCGGCGAGATCGGCGATCTCGTTGATGAAAGTGATCTTGGTGGCAAGAAACGCGTTGGCCGCGTATTTGATCAACTCCGCGGTGCGCCGCGCCGTAAACATCAGCGGCGCCTGATTGAGCGACAACGGCCGGTAGACATCGCCGAGCACTTTGCGTGCGCGTTCATCCGACGTGCCGATCACGATGCGGTCCGGGAATTTGAAGTCGCGGATCGCGGCGCCCTCGCGCAAAAACTCCGGATTGGAGGCCACCACCACGTCGGCCGACGGATTGGTTTCATGAATCAAGCGCTCGACTTCGTCGCCGGTGCCGACCGGCACGGTCGATTTGGTGACGACGACCGTGAACCCCACCACCGCTGCGGCAATCTCGCGCGCCGCGGTATGAACGTAGGTCAGATCGGCGTGGCCGTCGCCGCGTCGCGACGGCGTGCCGACCGCAATAAACACCGCGTCGGCCTCGCCGACCGGCGCGGCGAGATCCGTGGCAAAATCCAGACGCCCGGCCTTCACGTTGGAAGCAACCAGCGCATCGAGGCCGGGCTCGAAAATCGGGATTTCACCCCGGCGCAGCGCCGCGATCTTGTCGCCGTCCTTGTCGACGCAGGTGACATGGTGGCCGAAATCCGCGAAACAGGCGCCGGACACCAGCCCCACATAGCCTGTGCCGATCATGGCGATGCGCATCCAGGAACCCGTCGATAATGGTTAACGTCCAGCCTGATTTTGTGGGCGGGTCTTAGAGCATTTTCCGGCAAAGGGGAAACCGGAAAGCGCGGGAAACCGGCATGTCATTTGTATGAATAAAGGAGAATGAAACCGATCAGGCCGATGATGCGGCCTTCGCGCGCCGAAAAGGGACACCGATGACACTAAACGGCACATCTGCCGTCACCGAGCATTCCCAGCGGATCGACTGGGTGGACTACGCCAAAGGCATCTGCATCGTCATGGTTGTCATGATGCATTCGGTGCTGGGCGTCGAGGCGGCGGCAGGCCAGACCGGCTTCATGCATCTGCTGGTCGCGTTCGCAAAGCCGTTCCGGATGCCGGATTTCTTCCTGATTTCGGGCCTGTTCCTGTCGGTCGTGATCGACCGCGACTGGCGCACCTATCTCGACCGCAAGGTGGTGCACTTCGCCTATTTCTATGTGCTGTGGGTGACGATCCAGTTCGGCTTCAAGGCGCCCTCTTTCGCCGCCGAAACGAGCTGGGGCCATGTCGGCTTGATGTATCTTGAATCCTTCATCGAGCCGTTCGGCACACTGTGGTTCATCTATCTGCTGCCGGTGTTCTTCGTCGTCACCAAGGCAACGCGCAAAATGCCGTCGCTGGCGATCTGGGGCGTCGCGGCATTGCTGGAGACGGCGCATATCGCGACCGGCTGGACCGTGATCGACGAATTTTGCGCGCGCTTCGTCTATTTCTATTCCGGGTATCTGTTCGCGGAATATGTGTTCGCGCTGTCCGACCGCGCGCGGGCGCGGCCTGCGCTGGCGCTTGCGGGACTGGCGCTCTGGGCGCTCATCAATGGCAGCCTGGTTGCATCGGGCTTCAGCGAATCGCCATTGGTCTCGTTGATGCTCGGGCTTTGCGGCGCCTGCGCCATCGTCACCCTGGGCACGCTGCTGGCGCGGGCGCATTGGCTCAATTTCCTGCGCTTTTGCGGCGAGCATTCCATCGTCATCTATCTCGCGTTCTTCCTGCCGATGGCAGCGACGCGGACGCTGCTGCTGCGCGCCGGGCTGATTCACGATATCGGCGCAATCTCGCTGATCGTCACCATCGTGGGCGTGGTCGGAGCGCTGGCGCTGTGGCGGGCCGCTTTGGCGGTAGGTGCAAATTTCCTGTTCGAGCGCCCCGCCGCGTTCTGGATCGCGCCGAAAAAGGCCGGCCGCGTATTGCAGGCGGCGGAGTAGTTTTCCGCACAACAACCAGGCCGTCGTCGCCCGCTTTCGCGGGCGATGACGACTGACTATTGGGCCCCCTCGATCTTCACGCCATCCTTCATCTGCTTGAGCTTCGCGCGAAACCCTTCGGCGTCGCCGAAGTCGGCGAAACCCTGGTAGTGCGGGTGCGGGCCGAGCACCCGGCGGGCATGCTTGATCGGGCACCAGTAAACCTCGGTGCGCGACGCCACCTCGCGCATAAAGGCGATCGCACCATTGGCGTAAGAACAATAAGCGCAATTGATCTTCTCGATGACGTTGAGGTAGGCGAGATGATGGCGGTCGAACACCAGGTAATCGCGGCGGCGCACCTTCGGAATCTTGTAGATCGGAAAGCAGATCGCCTGATACGCCATGACCCAGATGTCGAACAGCGCGATCGGGACTACAAGCGAATAGATCACCGGCGCGGTCAGTATGATCAGCGGATTGGCATCGATGAGATAGCGCGATACCCGCGTCCTGATCTCGCGGTGGATCCGCAGCACCTCTTTCTCGAACACGATCCTGCGGTTTTCGAGGTGGAAACGCAGTTCCTCCCGCCGCTTTGCCAGTTCGGCCTCGATCTCGGCCTGAACGTCCCGCAGCTTCTCCATCAGCATGTCGAGTTGCGCGGTCATGGTTTCGTCCTTTCGGGTCCGCCCCGTTTGCCGCAGGGGGTCATGGAACAGCCGCCGATGCAACCCATTCCGGGGTGCTCAGCGGACAGCAAAAATCACGGCACATCCCGCGCCGAAGGCTGTCAATCGCCGCAAAAATCCCTAAGTTGCGGCCATGCCGAAAACATCCGAAAAAGCCGCCGCGAAACCCGTTGCCGTCAAAGCCCCCGCGAAAGACGACCACGTCTTTCTGGTCGACGGTTCCTCCTATATTTTCCGCGCCTATCACGCGCTGCCGCCGCTGAACCGCAAATCCGACGGGCTGCAGGTCAACGCGGTGCTCGGCTTCTGCAACATGCTGTGGAAGCTGCTGCGTGAAATGCCGCCGGACAACCGGCCGACCCATCTCGCCATCATCTTCGACAAATCGGAAGTCACCTTCCGCAACAAGCTCTACCCCGACTACAAGGC
>OCZT010002882.1_pt1 | contig 17702 bp, 16 predicted proteins | sample 1539031 | NCBI WGS metagenome assembly OCZT01 (sample SAMEA3539308, study PRJEB22396) | soil metagenome | biome: tundra; feature: field; material: soil | place: USA | collected 2010-05 | depth 0.15 m | reverse complement strand
AACCGGGAACAAAATAGGGGACTCTGGTCCCCTAGCTCAAATTCTCCTCAATTCGATGACAAAGGTACATATTTATATTAAAACACCAAAAATATCGAAATTAATCTTGAAGTATTATGCTTGTGGCTCAAAGATGTAGCTTGAAAATTGGGAAACATTCAGATCTTTGCAGGCAAGTTAAAACATGCCGGCGGCAGATTAAAATATTTAATTGAATACTGTGAAACAGGCTGATATATTTGAAAGAAACGACAGGTTGATTCTTGAGAATTGCACTTTATGCCCCAGGGAATGCCGGGTAAACAGGTTCAAAGGGGGATTGGGATACTGCGGCACCGATGCAGGCCTTAATATAGCAACAGTATGTGTTCACAAAGGAGAGGAGCCGGTAATAAGCGGGGAAAATGGCATATGCAATATTTTTTTTACCGGATGCAATCTGCATTGCCTTTATTGTCAGAATCATGAAATAAGCCGTTACGGTTCCAAGACGGGAAGTGAAGGAATAAATCTGGAAGGAATTCTTGAGAGGATAATGAAAATGCTTTCGGAAGGGATCCAGACTGTTGGATTTGTATCTCCATCTCACGTCGTACCTGTGGTGAAGGCAATAATTAAAGGATTGAATTCGAGGGGATGCAAACCAGTTACTGTCTATAATACGAATGGCTACGATAAACCTGAAACAATCCGCTCACTCGACGGATTAATTGATATTTATCTGCCTGATTATAAATATGTCACAAATAAAATTGCTCTGGAGTATTCTGATGCCGGAGATTACCCTGAAATTGCACTTAAAGCAATCAAAGAGATGTATTATCAGAAAGGATCACCACTTATTACCGATGAAAATGAAAACGCTGTAAACGGATTGCTGATCAGGCACCTTGTATTGCCTGGCCACGCAGAAGAAAGCAAAAAGGTGCTTGTTTCAATAGCTGAGGAGTTGTCACCGGGCGTACATCTTTCGCTTATGTCTCAGTACCATCCGACGGAACTTGTCAGACATCACGAGGTGCTAAACCGGACACTCTACAAAAAGGAGTATGAGTCTGTTGTTGAAAAAATGGAAGAGCTTGGCTTCAGAAACGGATGGGTTCAGGATATGGATAGCAATCTGAACTATATGCCTGATTTCAGTAAAGAGAATCCATTCGAGTAACCCTCCAACCACCTCTCATGACTTTAAATCAGTAGGTTGCCTATACCGCCGGCTTCACCGGGAGTTATTCATCTTAAGCCACTTCGTGGCTTGAAAAAATAAAATTAATACTTTAGATTCTTTAATAATATTTACAAGTGTCTCTTAATCTTCCAGAAGGGACTTTAATTTCAGAAAAGATGTTAATAAAGGAAGGCTGATTGGAACGCAGGATAATTGCATTCTAAAACTAATTCCTATTTTTGTAGATAAAAATTTCCAGGTGGTTTACCTTACTAATAAGCGAAAAATAATTAATGATCCTGTTTATGGTTTTATAAGCATCCCCGGGGATTTTGTTTTTGACCTCATTGAACATCCATGGTTCCAGAGGCTACGTAATATCAAACAACTGGGACTTACAAGTTTTGTATATCCCGGAGCGACTCACAGCAGATTCCAGCACGGACTTGGCGCCTTACATCTGATGAATCTGGCTATTGCCACCCTGCGAACCAAGGGCGTGTCTATTTCACCGGATGAAGAGGAAGCCACACTTGTTGCAATACTTTTACACGATGTGGGTCATGGCCCTTTCTCTCATGCGCTTGAGAATTCGATAATCAGCGGAATAACACACGAAGATCTTTCACTTCTTCTGATGAAAAAGCTGAATGAACAATTTGCCGGGAAGATGGATCTTGCAATTAAAATTTTCACGGGGAACTACTCCAGAAGGTTTTTGCATGAGCTGATCTCGGGCCAGATGGATATGGACAGGCTGGATTACCTTAGGAGGGACAGCTTCTTCACCGGAGTAATTGAAGGATCAGTAGGGTCAGATAGGATAATCAGAATGCTTAACGTTGTGGATGATAGTCTAGTAGTAGATGAAAAAGGGATCTATTCTCTCGAGAAATTTCTTATCGCCCGTCGGCTTATGTACTGGCAGGTTTATATGCATAAAACCGTACTCTCTTCAGAGTGTCTTCTTGTAAACATACTTAAACGGGCTAAAGAGATTGCGTCTGAAGGTCAGGATTTATTTACTACCCCGGCCCTGCGCTTCTTCCTCTACAATAAAATAGGCAGACAGGACCTGACAGATGAGGGTGTTTTTACTCCGGGAATGATTGCTTCGAATTTTACAAAACTCGATGATTCAGATATACTGGTTTCTGCCAGATACTGGGCCGACCATTCTGATAAGGTACTTTCCGATCTTTCGTCACGGTTGCTTCGAAGAGATCTGTTTGCAATAGAACTGCAGAATGAAGCATTTCCTATAAATAGGGTAAAAGACTTAGGTATCATGGCGAAAGAGCGGATAAAAATAGAACCTGGTTTGGAAGACTACTATGTTTTTACAAACAGCATATCAAACCTGGCTTATACCCCCGATGCTCCCGTTGTTAAAATACTGCTGAAAAATGGAAAAACTTCTGATATTTCAACTGTGTCAGATATGTTTGACCATAGATTTCTTTCTGAGAAAATTACTAAATATTTTCTTTGCTATCCTAAAGAATGTCGATAATTAAAACTTGAAAAGTTATGGAATTTACTGCTAAAACAATCGCCGGTTTTTTAAAAGGAGATATAGATGGCAACCCTGATATTAAGGTAAATACAATAGCCAAAATAGAAGAGGGTCAGCCGGGAGCCCTGTCATTCCTTGCCAATCCTAAATATGAACATTATATATATGAAACTAAATCTTCTGTCGTTCTTGTTAATAGAAGTTTTGTGCCTTCAGCGGCGGTCGGTGCCACACTCATACGAGTAGATAATGCATATGAGGCTTTTGCTTCACTTCTCCGGCTTGTGGATCAGGCCAGACCCAGAAAAAAAGGAATTCATCCTTCTGCAGTCATTGAATCTTCAGCAAAAATTGGTTCTGATGTTTTCATCGGGCCTTTTACATATGTTGGTGAAAATTGCATAATAGGTGATGGATGTTCCGTATATCCGCAGGTTTATTTAGGCGACAACACTAAAATGGGAAACAATTGTACAATCAACCCGGGGGTGAAAATCTATCATGATTGCATTCTGGGAGAAGATTGTATCATACATGCCGGAACTGTGATAGGAAGCGACGGATTCGGATTCGCTCCTCAGTCGGACAATGAATTTATGAAGATCCCGCAGTTGGGAAATGTCATCCTTGAGGACCATGTTGAGATTGGAGCCAATGTAACAATTGACCGGGCCACAATGGGATCAACAATAATACGTAAAGGAGTTAAGCTCGACAATCTTATACAGATTGCTCACAATGTTGAAGTGGGAGAAAATTCTGTTATGGCTGCACAGACAGGAATTTCCGGATCAACAAAAGTCGGGAAGAATTGCATGTTTGGCGGACAGGTGGGACTGGCAGGGCATTTAAAAATTGCCAACGGAACAAAGATAGGAGCACAGGGGGGTATACTCGGTGATGTGAAAGAGGAAAATACGGCGATCATTGGTTCCCCGGCAATTGAGGTGAAACAATTCCTCAGATCGTCCGTGATTTTTAAAAAATTGCCCGAAATGAAGGTTAAAATTGATTCCCTCGAAAAAGAGATAGAGTCTCTGAAAAAGAAGTAGTTTTGTTCAGAATTCGGGAATGAGTCTGTGGTAATAAATTCAGTTAAAGCACATTTTTCTGGATTGTTAGAATAATTTTTATTTTTTTTGTACCCTGATTTTAAATTAATAACCGACATTGATGAGTGAAAAGCAAAGAACGCTTGCAAAAGAGATAAGCCTTACCGGAAGAGGATTGCATACAGGAAATCGTGTGACTATCACATTTAAACCGGCTCCGGTAAATCACGGTTACAAATTCTGCAGAGTGGATCTTCCAGGAAAACCTTTAATAGATGCATTGGCTGAACACGTTACAGATACTTCAAGGGGGACAACCCTGGTGCAAAATAATGCTTCAGTTACAACTATTGAGCATGTGATGGCTGCGTTTAATGGGCTGAGAGTCGATAATGCTCTGATTGAATTAAACGGACCCGAAGCTCCGATAATGGGAGGCTCTGCCTGGAAGTTTGTTGAAGCAATCAAGGAAGCCGGAATTGTTGAACAAAAAGAAGACAGAAATTATTTCGTAGTCAAACAAAAGATCACTTTTTCTGACGAGGAACATGGCGTGGATCTGATAGTTTATCCCGATGATCACTTCAGCGTCAATGTTCTCATAGATTATAACTCAAAAATTCTCGGAAACCAGTATTCGATACTCGATTCGATTGAAGACTTTGAAGAGAAGATAAGCAAAAGTCGCACCTTTGTATTTTTCCATGAGCTGGAACCTCTTTATAATCTGGGACTTATTAAGGGTGGTGACCTTGATAATGCCATTGTCATTCTTGAAAAAGAAGTAGAACAGGCTGAAATAGACCGGATCGCAAAACTATTTAACCGGCCCGGCATAAGCACCCACAAAGCAGGTATCCTGAATAACACGGAATTAAGATATCCGAATGAACCGGCACGTCATAAATTGCTTGATATAATGGGCGACCTTGCCCTTGTCGGTCATCCTATCAAAGGCAAAATAGTTGCAACCCGTCCGGGTCATTATGCAAATACCCGCCTTGCAAAAATCATCCGGCAGGAAATGAAAAAGACGATTTCAAAACATGATATTCCTCAATATGATGCATCACAGCCGCCTGTTTTTACAATAGAAGAGATTAAAAAACGGCTGCCACACAGATTCCCCTTTTTACTTGTTGATAAAATAATTGCCCTTGATGAGTCATCTATTGTGGGAATAAAGAATGTTACGTTTAACGAATCTTTCTTTCAGGGACATTTCCCGAATGAGCCTGTTATGCCGGGAGTATTGCTGATTGAGGCGCTTGCTCAGACCGGGGGACTGCTTGTCCTGAGTTCTGTTGAAGAACCGGAGAAATATTCAACTTATTTTCTTAAAATCGACAAACTAAAGTTTAAACAGAAAGTGGTTCCGGGAGATACAGTGATACTTAAAATGGAATTTGCTGATGTTATGCGGAGAGGAATAGCTACAATGTTTGGGCAGGCGTTTGTTGGGAACAAACTTGTTTTAGAAGGTGAAATGACGGCACAAGTCGTAAAAAATAAATAGTAAATTTAATGATCTCAAATTTAGCATTTATTCATCCTGAGGCTAAGATTGGCAAAGATGTTATAATTGAACCATTTGCCTTTATTGCAGCCAACGTTATTATAGATGATGGAACATGGGTTGGACCAAATTCAACTATTCTAGATGGCGCCAGAATAGGAAAGAATTGCAAAATATTCCCTTCTGCAGTTGTATCAGGTATACCTCAGGATCTTAAGTTCAGAGGAGAAGAATCTACGGTTGAACTTGGAGATAACACCACTGTGAGAGAATGCGTCACTGTTAACCGGGGCACCGCCGCTGTCGGACAGACAATTGTCGGAAAAAACTGTCTTTTAATGGCCTATTCGCATGTGGGTCACGACTGTGCTATTGGAAACAATGTTATCATAGGTAACTCCACGGCTCTGGCCGGCGAAGTTGATATTGACGATTGGGCAATTCTCAGCGCAGGTACAATGGTTCACCAGTTCGCGCATATCGGTGGTCATGTAATGATTGGCGGTGGTGCAAAGGTACGGATAGATGTCCCTCCATATATCAAAGCCGATCGTGACCCCCTTTCTTTTCTCGGATTGAATTTAGTTGGGCTTACCAGGCGGGGGTTTGAAAAGGAGAGGATTGACGAAATCCATGAAATATACAGAGCCATTTACCAGAGGGGAATGAACTTTTCGCAGGCTCTGGAATTTGTGGAAAAAGAGTTTAAACCATCATCTGACAGAGACTACATCCTTGACTTTATCAGAAAATCGGAAAGAGGAATTATCAAGGCGAGGTAAAATTGTTTTTTTACTCTTTCCATCCTTGTGCTGAGATCTCGACTTCCGAACCATCATCACCTGTTAAGTAATAACCTGACCCTGAAGTTGTCATGTGGCCAATCACTTTCACAGACTGTATAATCTTGATCTTTTCAACCATTTCAAGAGGAACAGTAAAGAGCATTTCGTAATCTTCACCTCCGTTGAGAGCCGGTACCATCGGATCAATATTAAATTCTTCAGCCAGCTTTGATGTTTCGTAATCTATAGGCACTTTACTGTAGAATATCCTGCACCCGGTGCCGGATAATTTGCAGACATGAAGAAGGTCTGATGCCAGTCCGTCAGTGACATCTATCATCGAAGTGGGTTGGATTTCTTCTTTTTTAAGTTCTTTTAATGTTGAAACTGGCATTTCAGGTTTCAGCTGCCTTCCGATAACATATTCATAACCTGATAGATCGGGCTGAGTAACTTTGTCTTTGATAAATAACTTCCTTTCTCTTTCCAGAAGCTGAAGACCCATGAATGAGGCGCCAAAATCACCCGTAACACAAATAAGATCATTTGGCCTGGCACCATCTCTTCTTACCAGATCATTTTTCTCAACCGTTCCCACTGCTGTAACACCTATGGTCATTCCAGTCAGTGAACTCGTAATATCTCCACCTGCCAGATCAACATTGTAATTTTTACATGCCAGTGATATTCCTTCATAAAGTTCTTCAAGCTGCTCAACATTGAATTTTGAGCTGATGCCAAGAGCTATAATCACCTGTCCCGGAGTTCCATTCATGGCATATATATCAGATATTGCCCGTATGACAGCCTTATATCCCAGATGTTTCATGGGTGTATAAATAAGGTTAAAGTGGATTCCTTCCAGAAGCAGATCTGTTGTTACCAGTGTCAGATTCTTACCCGAATCAATAATGGCAGAATCGTCTCCGATACCTTTAATAGTTGTTTTGTTTCCAGTAACTATATTTCCGGTCAGATGTTTAATGAGACCAAACTTCCCAAATTCATTAATTGATTTATTCCTGTTTTCAGTTTTTGCCATTATTTAAGTTAATTAAATCCTTTAACCACAAAGTAGGCTCAAAGTATACAAAGATATAACAGTATAATTCTTTCCTTCGTGACCTTTGTGCATCCCGAGTAACCGGGATTGAAACTTTTGTGGTTCAAAGAAAATATTATTTGCTTACAATATCTCTTCCGAAAGGCGACAGGGCAATTGCCGTAAGTTTAAAATGCTGCAAACCAAAAGGAATTCCGATAATTGTAATGCACAGAATGACACCGAATATTGCATGAGTGATTGCAATCCATAAACCACCGCACAGCAGCCAGATAATGTTCATTAAAATATACAGACAACCTGAAGCTCTGGAGTGTAATACGGTATCACGTCCGAAAGGCCATAATGCCAATGACGCCATTTTGAGTGTCTGGATTCCAAAGGGAATGCCGACAATTGTTATCATAAGTATAATACTTCCGACAAAGTACTCAATAGCAATGATAAGACCACCGAAGATCAGCCAAATCAGATTTCCTAAAAAGTTCATACTCAGTTAATTTTTGTTTCATTCAAGAATAACGGTTTTATCCTTCGGATATTTGACTGAATAAGTCAGAACTATCTGCTTGGTCTCCTGTGGTTTTATATCAAGATCCCATTTAATTTCACCGGTCTGCTCGTCAATTTTACCGCCTGACAAATCAAGAGGGTCAACATTGATACTGCTGTTCGATGAAACCGGAATCTGATCGTTCAGAGTGATTTTGACCGGGTTCGACTTATTGTTTCTAATTGTAACAAGAAATGAATATGTATCCGTTCTGTTGGCTCCAATAATCTTCCTGCTGGTAAAATCTTTTCTCTTTTCCCTTTTCACCAGTATGCTGTTATCTGTCCCAAGTGATATGCTAAGTGTATCCTTTAACTGGTTAACATTCAGAGTAGATTTTCCCACAAATGAATTTTCAAAATAAAGTGTAGCCTCGCCGGTCTGAAGGCTTAATTTTGCCCAATCTGTGATATTGGCTGTAAGATAAGCCAGTTGCGATAGCTTAGGCAGCGTAACATATTTATAATCTGCTGGTGCTGTAATCCGCTGTATCTCAATGGTCTGAATTTTTCCGTCTGATGGGACCGTGTAAGGAACTGCGACATCGAATGTAATTGTTGTTTCTCCGACCTGTTTCTGAACAGATACCGGAGCTGCCTCCATAGCTTTTTCCTCCTTTTTGTCATTAGCGACAACGACAACCTCATTAAGTGCGGCAGGTTCACTCCTGTTTATATTTATACCGGCTGCCCTCCCTTGCAACATTCTTGCTGAAGGATAATAAAAATCAACAAACCATGGATTCAGTACCGGAACATCACCTGCCACCCACGGAGTGGCATTCGAGAAACTCAGTTTTACATCTTTCCATTCTACTCCCGAATTCTGGTAAACATTTGCTTTATAGAATATTGATACAGGATTTTTTATATCGTCAACCCTGATATCGTATGAAGGATACCACCCGGCATTTGTTATGACATAACTCAAAAGGAGTTTCCCGGTTACTTGTTTTTCCGAGGTAACAGATACCAGAATTTCACCTGAGGGGAGTTGTTGTATGTTGAGTTTATCGGCTAACTGTTGTTGAAGTGAGAGAATCTGTTTATTGTAATCTTTTACAAGTCTCTGCTTTTTTAAGGTGGCCACACTGATCTGGTCCAGATTATTGGTATACAGATCCATGAAACTTTTAAACTGTTCCAGGGAAAATGTTGTGGACTTGACAAGTACAGCATCATTAGCCATCAGAAAAGCTTCTTTTTGCTTCAGAACCTCAATTGCCGCATTTTCATCAGACACTTTAAGCTGCAATGTTTCAATCTGACTCCTTATATTTTTTACCTCCGGGGAGTCTTCAAGGTTCTGAAGATAATTATTCTGGTGATTTACGGAAAGGATTGTAAATTCTCCGTAGCCCTTAACCTGAATGCTCTGAACGTCAATATAAGGAGAGAGACCCGAAAGCTTAATAACGCTTTTCCCGGGCAGGAGTGATACAGATGTTTCATGATCAATCTGTGCTCTGTCAGGGAAAACGGTGACATGCTTTATCTCAGCTTTAATCTCCTTCTCAATCTGTCCGGTAGCTCCAGTGACCGATATAATAAGAATTATTGAAACAAATAAAGATCTTTTCATAATTTATCTTTAAAATTAGCACTCTAAAGTTAAGTTTTTTTGAAATAGGAATTAAGTTTCCGGCAGATTACGCAGATAAACGCTGATCATATTGATTTTATCAGCGACAATCAGCGAGATCAATGGGGATAATAATAAAATGTCGCCTGCTTTTTACCAAATATCGGAGAACCTTTGCCATTGCGCCGTTATACCTTCGAACATTAACAAATGTTAAATATGTCTTTTCCTGCTCCAGATATCTTAATTAGTATAACTTTGACAAAATTAAAAAACTAAGAATGAAGGGACTCAGAATTGGGAATCTTGCAATTGCAGTACCAATTATACAGGGTGGAATGGGAGTTGGGATTTCTCTTTCCGGGCTCGCTTCCGCAGTTGCAAATGAAGGTGGAGCAGGGGTTATCTCGAGTGCAGGACTAGGCCTTTTATATAAGGAATTTTCATCTGATTTTCTCGAAGCCAGTATATACGGACTTAAGGAAGAGATTCGTAAAGCACGAGAAAAGACTTTAGGAGTAATCGGTGTTAATGTTATGGTAGCCATGACAAATTTCACTGATATGATTAAAACAGCCATCTCAGAGAAGGTTGATCTAATTACAGCAGGAGCAGGGCTTCCACTGGACTTGCCATCTTTTTTAAAAAAGGACAGTACTACCAAGCTGATTCCTATTGTATCTTCGGCCAGGGCAGCAAAAATTATATGTGAAAAGTGGAAGGCTAATTATAATTATCTTCCCGACGCAGTTATTGTTGAAGGTCCGAAGGCGGGAGGCCATCTTGGCTTCAAAGAGGAACAGATCTTTGATAATGATTATTCTCTTGAAAAGCTTGTGCCTGAAATCGTTAGTGAACTTAAAATATTTGAGGATAAATACAGCACAAAAATTCCCCTTATAGCTGCCGGAGGTATTTATACCGGAGAGGACATACATAAAATTCTTAACCTGGGTGCTTCGGGAGTCCAGATGGCTACACGTTTTGTGACAACTGATGAATGTGACGCTTCCCCTGCTTTCAAACAGGCCTATATCGATGCTCAGAGTTCAGATATTGAAATCATTAAAAGTCCGGTTGGAATGCCAGGACGGGCAATACTGAGTAATTTTATTACAAAAGTACGCGAAGGCAAAAAACAGCCTAAAAAATGTCCCTTCAAATGCATCAAAACCTGTGATATAACTAAAAGTCCGTATTGCATTATAATTGCTCTGATAAATGCTCTTAAAGGCAATTTTGAAAATGGTTATGCTTTCTGCGGAGCTAACGCTTTCAGGGCTACCAAAATATCTTCTGTAAAAGAGATCTTTCAATCCATAATTAAGGAATATAAAGAGAGTAAATAAGTACATTTTCTCAGTGGTTCTTCCATTACTCAGTTATAGTTCTTGGTTTTCTATTCTAATCCTGTTCCTATTTCTATTTCTATTGCCGCTAAGACGCAAAGATTCACCAGGAAATCTTTTATTTCTTAACTGATGATATTCCTTGTTTCCTTAACGTGTTAGTGGCTTGTTAGTTATTTTCATACAGATTTTCAAGACTATATATTTTAGAGAGGATTTCTTCATTAAATCCTTTTTTTTTATATTTTTGTGTGTTTATTTAGATTAAATACAATTAACGGAATGGTTTTTGTGAGATGTTTTTTACCCTAATCCCGATAGCTATCGGGACCCCAAGGGGGGCTTAATTGTGATTTTTTTCGCTCCCCTTGGGGTAGGGGTAAACGAAAAAAATCCATTGACAGAATAAATGGAAGTGATTTTTTCATTATGAGTAAGGGTTTGATAATAATGAGATGGAAAAAGATCAGGATAAAATAATTAGCGATGTAACAAACACCGAATATAAGTATGGATTCTATTCCGATATTAAAATGGATAAGATTCCCAAAGGACTTAGCGAGGAGGTTGTCAGACTTATATCGGAAAAGAAGAATGAACCTCAGTGGCTGCTTGACTTCCGTTTGAAATCATACAGGCACTGGCTGACCATGAAAATGCCAACATGGCCGAATCTTAAAATAGCTCCTATTAATTACCAGGAAATTATTTTCTATGCTGCTCCTAGTGCAAGAAAAAAACTTAACAGTGTCGATGATATAGATCCGGAATTGAAGAAAACGTTTGACAAGCTGGGAATACCTCTGGAGGAACAAAAACATCTTGCTGGGGTGGCGGTAGATGCAGTGATTGACAGTGTCTCCATCAAAACAACATTTAAGGAAACACTGGCCGAAATGGGAATCATTTTCTGCTCATTCAGCGATGCCGTTAAAGAGTATCCCGACCTGGTTAAGCGATATATGGGTTCTGTAGTCCCCTATACAGATAATTTTTTTGCAACTCTTAATTCCGCTGTTTTCAGCGATGGTTCATTTTGCTATATTCCAAAGGGTGTAAGATGCCCAATGGAGCTTTCAACTTATTTCAGAATAAACTCAGCTAATACCGGCCAGTTTGAGCGCACGCTTCTTATTGCTGACGAAGAAAGTTATGTGAGTTATCTTGAAGGATGCACTGCTCCGTCAAGAGATGAAAATCAGCTTCATGCAGCAATAGTTGAAATAGTGGCTGAAAAAAACGCAGAAGTGAAATATTCCACTGTTCAGAACTGGTATCCGGGCGATAAGGACGGAAAAGGAGGTGTTTATAATTTTGTGACTAAAAGGGGCATGTGCAAGGGAGAGAATTCAAAGATATCCTGGACACAGATAGAGACCGGCTCTGCAATTACATGGAAATATCCCTCGTGTATTCTGCGCGGAGATAATTCCACCGGTGAATTTTATTCGGTTGCCGTCACTAATAATCACCAGCAGGCTGACACGGGAACCAAAATGACCCATATCGGGAAAAATACCAAAAGCACAATTGTGTCAAAAGGAATTTCTGCGGGTCATGGTCAGAATAGTTACAGGGGACTTGTAAAGGTTTTAAAGAATGCCTCAAATGCGAGGAATTATTCGCAATGCGATTCTCTGTTACTAGGTGATAAATGCGGAGCTCATACTTTTCCATACCTTGAGGTTGATAACTCGACAGCTATTGTTGAACATGAGGCAACAACTTCAAAAATCGGAGAAGATCAGATTTTCTACTGCAACCAGCGGGGTATCTCAACCGAAGATGCGATAGGCCTAATTGTTAACGGGTATGCGCACGAAGTCATTAATAAACTTCCGATGGAATTTGCTGTCGAGGCTCAGAAACTTCTTCAGATAAGCCTCGAAGGCAGTGTAGGCTAGGATGATAATTTTCACAATAATATTATATCATGTTGATCATTAATAATTTAAAAGCATCAATCGGAGGCAAAAGCATCTTAAAAGGGATAAGTCTCGAGGTTAAACCCGGAGAGATCCATGCAATAATGGGTCCGAACGGATCAGGAAAAAGCACACTTGCTGCTGTTCTTGCCGGAAGGGAATTTGTTGAGGTTACCGAAGGAACTGTTACCTATTTAGGAAAAAACCTTCTTGATATGGCAGCGGAAGACCGGGCGAAAGAGGGAATATTCCTGGGATTTCAGTATCCGATTGAGATTCCTGGTGTCAGCATGGTAAACTTCATGAAAACAGCTGTCAATGAGCATCGTAAACATAAAGGTCTCGATCCTCTGTCTGCTTCGGATTTTCTTAAAATGATGCGCGAAAAAAAGGAACTCGTCGAGATAGATTCAAAACTTGCAAACCGGTCAGTGAATGAGGGTTTTTCGGGGGGCGAAAAGAAAAAAAATGAGATTTTTCAGATGGCAATGCTTGAGCCTAAGCTCGCTATTCTTGACGAAACAGATTCAGGTCTTGATATCGATGCACTGCGCATTGTGGCTAACGGAGTTAATAAGCTGAAACGTCCTGATAATTCATTCATTGTAATAACTCACTATCAGCGGCTTCTTGATTATATTATTCCTGATGTCGTCCATGTACTTTACGACGGAAGGATTGTAAAAACTGCAGGCAAGGAACTCGCACTTGAACTGGAGGAAAAGGGATATGACTGGATCAAAAAAGAGGTTGAAAACAACGTTGTCGCATGAACGGAATATCTGAAATAACAGAAAAATATCTTGGTCTTTATAAAGAAAACATCAATAAGATCTCAGGCATATCTTCCCCATATTTTAATTCTTTCAGGGCGTCAGCCTTTGAGAAGTTCACTGAAATGGGAATTCCTGCTAAAAAGAACGAGGCATATAAATATACTAACCTGAACACCTTTTTTGATCATGATTATGAGAATTATTTTATGCCGGTTCCTGCTGATTTTATAAAAGCAGAGGAATTCAGGTGTGAAGTGACAAACCTTGATGCTCATGGTATTGTCCTGCTGAATGGATTTTATCCGACTTTAAATGAGAAACTTCGTCAATTGCCCAGCGGTGTATGGATAGGGAGTCTTAATGAAGCAGCAATAAAATTTGCAGATATATTTGAAAAGCATTTCGGAAAATATGCGAAGAGTGATACGGATGGGCTTGTTCATCTTAATACGGCTATGGCTTCTGACGGGATGTTTATTTATGTCCCCGAAGGGGTAGCTATGGAACGGCCCGTGCAGGTTGTTAACCTGATTCAATCAAATGAAGATACTTTTACTCAGCACAGGAATCTTATAATAGCAGAGAAAAATTCAGACTTCTCCATTATAATCTGCGATCATACACTCTCCCCTCAAAAGTTTCTGACAAATGCTGTCACTGAAGTATATGTTGGTGAAAATGCTCATTTCGACTTAATACGAGTACAGAACGAACATAATAATGCATGCAAAATAACAAACACTTTTATACATCAGGAAAAAAACAGCGTTACTTCTTCAAATAATATAACCCTTCATGGTGGCCTGATACGGAACAATACGTATCACATTCTTGGTGGTGAGGGCGCTGAGAGCCATTCATACGGTTTATTTCTTGCTGATAAATGGCAGCATATTGATAATTTTGTAAATGTCGATCATGCTTTTCCTCACTGTACAAGTAACCAGTTGTTTAAAGGAGTTCTCGATGATATGTCAACAGGAGCATTTAACGGACGCATTCTAGTTCGACCCGATGCCCAGGGCACTTTTGCTTACCAGAAGAATAATAATATCCTTTTGACCGACGATGCAAAAATGGATACAAAACCTCAGCTCGAAATCTTTGCCGATGATGTTAAATGCAGTCACGGCGCAACAATAGGTCAGCTCGATGGTGATGCCTTGTTTTATCTTCAATCGAGAGGCATAAATAAACGGGAAGCCAGGCTGATGCTTATGTTCGGATTCGCACATGAAGTAATTCAGAATATTAAGGTTGAGGCACTTCGCGAAAGGATGGATAACCTGGTTATGCAACGGCTGAAAGGCGAATTATCGAGATGTGCTAGTTGTATGGTAAAGTGCATGTAATATGGATATTCAATGAAGGATATAGCTGATATAAGGGCCGATTTTCCGATACTGAGCAGGAGTGTTTATGGCAAGCCGCTCATTTATTTTGATAACGGCGCCACTACTCAAAAGCCTCAATGTGTCCTTGACGCTGTAGATGAAGTATATAAATCGTATAATGGCAATATTCACAGGGGGGTTCATTTTTTAAGCGATATGTCATCTGAAGCTTACGAAAATGCCAGGGAAAAGGTCAGGTTATTCATTAATACAAGCAAAAGGGAAGAGATAATTTTTACTTCAGGGACAACCGGTTCGATAAACGGAATTGCTTTCTCCTTCGGTGAGCGTTATATCAAGCCAGGCGATGAGATAATCCTCAGTCATCTGGAACATCATGCCAATATTGTGCCATGGCAGATGATGTGCGAGAGAAAAGGAGCTGTCTTAAAGGTTATCCCGATAAATGACAGGGGTGAGATAATACTGGAGGAGTATTACAAGCTGCTTTCATCCAGAACCCGGCTGGTGTCTGTGGCACAGGCGTCCAACGCACTGGGAACAGTTCTCCCTCTTAAAGAGATTATTTCAGCTGCTCATTCAGCAAATATTCCGGTTCTTATTGACGGTGCCCAGGGTATTCAGCATGGAATTGTCGATGTGGAAGCCATGGACTGCGATTTCTATGCTTTCTCGGGGCATAAAATATATGGACCCAACGGGATAGGTGTACTATATGGAAAAGAAAAATGGCTTTATGAGCTACCTCCCTTTCAGGGCGGCGGTGATATGGTTGATAAGGTTACTTTTGAAAAAACCACCTACAACGATCTGCCTTTTAAATTTGAGGCAGGCACAATGAATTATCCTGCTGCGATTGGCCTGGCATGCGCTCTGGATTATGTTTCAGATATAGGAAGGGAAAACATTGAATCGAGGGAAAAGGAACTTCTTTCTTATGCCACCCTCAGACTCTCAGGAATTAACGGGCTGAAAATTTATGGCACTTCTGAAAAGAAGATTTCTACAATTTCGTTCCATATAAACAATATACATCAATATGACACTGGTATGATCCTTGATAAGATGGGTATAGCCGTCAGAACCGGAACTCATTGTGCGCAGCCGGTAATGGACCGTTATGGCATTGATGGCACTGTGAGGGCTTCACTATGTTTTTATAATACAAAAGAGGAAATTGATGCCCTTGCTAACGGAATTGAAAAAGTGAAAAGCATGTTTGCATAAAGAAACATTATGACAATTAGCGAAATACAAAATAACATTATTGAGGAGTTTTCTTTGTTCGACGACTGGATGGATAAGTATAACCTCCTGATCGATCTTGGTAAGGAATTACCGGTTATTGATCCCAAATTTAAAATAAAGGATTTTCTTATTGAGGGTTGTCAGTCTAAGGTATGGCTCCATCCTGAATATGACGGAAAACGGATTACATTCACTGCCGACAGCGATGCAATAATAACAAGAGGAATTGTGGCTCTGCTGATTAAAGTGCTGTCCGACAGGACCCCGGATGAGATTATTGCCACCGATCTTTATTTTATAGATAAGATAGGCCTGAAGCAGAACCTGTCTCCGACCCGTTCCAACGGATTGCTTTCAATGGTCCGCCAGATGAAGCTCTATGCAATAGCTTTTAATGCAAAGAATAAATAATTTTATAATATGGACCCGACTGAACAACTTGAAATTGAAACAAGAATAGGAGAAGTGCTTAAGAGCATATATGATCCGGAAATACCGGTTAACATTTATGATCTGGGCCTTATATATGATATTAATGTTGATGATGATCATATAGCGCATATTACCATGACACTTACAGCGCCAAATTGCCCGATGATTGAGGATCTTCTTGAAGAGGTGAAGTATAAGGTGGGCGGTACAAAAGGGGTAAAAGATTGCGATTTAAAGCTTACCTTTAATCCTCCATGGGACAAAAGCATGCTTAACGATGAAGCTAAGCTTGAACTTGGGTTCCTCTAAACTCAGATGATATGAAAACCTCAGCTGACAAAGCATCTTCCACACTTATTAAAAAATTTGCTGCAGAAGTTGGATTTGATCTTTGTGGAATAGCAAGGGCAAAATCGCTGGATGAGCATAGGTCAATATTAACAAGATGGACCTATGAAGGCATGAACAGTGATATGGCATATCTTGGGCGGAACATTGAAAAAAGAATCGATCCCCGCCTGCTTGTTGCGGGAGCCAGATCAGTTATAGTCACCGGGTTAAATTATTATTCTGAAAAAAAGCAGGGAGGAAATGGCATTCCCGTAATTTCAAGATATACGTACGGAGTCAATTATCATGATGTGATTAAAAAAAAGCTCCTTAAAATTCTTGCATTTATTAAAAGCATCCATCCCGAATCAGAAGGCAAATGTTTTGTCGATTCTGCTCCAATTCTTGAAAAAGCATGGGGAAGAGAAGCAGGATTGGGATGGCCCGGAAAACACTCTATACTTATAAACAGAGATATAGGGTCATTTTTTTTCCTTGGAATCATCATCATTAATATTGATCTCGAATATGATCAACCTGTAAAAAGAGATAGCTGTGGAAAATGCACATCATGCATCATTGCTTGTCCTTCCGGAGCCATAAACAATAACAGAACTATTGATACTCATCTATGTCTTGCTTACCAGACTCTTGAATCGAAAACAGCCATACCTGAAGATCTTGTGATGAAACTCGAAGGAAGAGCCTTTGGTTGTGATAAATGCCAGGAGGTATGTCCATGGAACAAAAGTCCAAAGCCACACAAAACTCCGGAATTTGAACTACCGGCTGAGGTCCGACTCATGGGCGCTGAAGATTGGAAAAACCTTTCACGTAAAGATTTTAAAAGACTTTTTAAAAAATCTGCTATCGGAAGAAGATCTTATTGCAGATTTATGGATAATCTTGAGGCTGCCTATACCTCTCTGTCAGAAAACTGATCCTTAGTTATCGGTCTTCTATTATCGTAACAACGATTTCCTTTTTTTCACGGGGGCCATCAATTCACATAGAAATATATTCAGATCGGAAGAGCGTCGTGTAGGGAAAGAG